>Ga0210059_1015751_pt1 | contig 10996 bp, 10 predicted proteins | sample Ectturendosymbi2_FD_188042 | JGI IMG/M metagenome (GOLD analysis project Ga0210059, IMG submission 188042) | Ecteinascidia turbinata endosymbiont from Florida, USA - Sample 2 (SPAdes) (version 2) | ecosystem: Host-associated > Tunicates > Ascidians > Unclassified | place: Key West, Florida... | reverse complement strand
AGGAGCACAACCGGGTTGCCATGGCAGGAGCACAACCGGGTTGCCATGGCAGGAGCACAACCGGGTTGCCATGGCAGGAACGCAACCGGTTTGCCATGGCGTGCCGTTTAACCGCTTAGCACCAACAATAACCTTGCATTTTCAGCTGGTTTGAATTTTATTTTTATATGCATGCAGACGATAGCGATTGTGAAACAAAACCAGCAAAAAGTGGAATCTGACGAGTGGCACCGAAAGGAACATGAAGAATGCTACTACAAGTGGTACCCTTACCGCGAGGTAAATGCGCTTTCATCAACCTGTTGTCTGCAAAAGTTTATTCTGAACGCGCTAAAAGCGGAGATGTTTTTTCGCGCAATCATTCATTGCAACAGGGGTTGGAAGCCGAGGTTGAATTTGATTTTTCCCAAACAAACTTACGTTGCACAAAGCATTAATCATCGAAAAAATCAAAACGCAGTTTTTGACAAGTCGTTACCCTCTGATGAGAGCCAAGCCAAGGTTAATGTTTGGTGTAAATGGATAGAATCACAAGGCGCTTTATTGCAACATATCACTAGAAGGTGCAAAGCTTGAGAGCAATGCTGTCACGTCTTCTATCTCGTTCTCATCAGATAAGGCTGGTTCAGCTGCTTTTTGCCTTTGGTTTTATTTTTTTGAAAAGTGTTATAAAGCCAATGTTGTTTGCCTCCATTTTTAAAAAACTTTATTTTCGTCTTTATTTGTTACTTCGTGCATTTCGCGCTATCTGTTGTGTTAAAATTACGAAGTGTTCGCAAGCTTGTTGTTTGAATATCAATGTCCGAAACGTCTAATCATTCTCAATGCTTGAAATGGCGGGAAATTGTTGAAATTTGTAGATAAATTACAAGCGTTTGCGTTGAGATGTTCAAGATGGGCTCAGGCCTTGTAAAGCAGGATGTGCACAACTTGTTTGCAGGTGGTGAAGGCGAAGTTGGAGAAACGGTCCCGGACACCACTCGGAAGCAAAGTCTGGGCCGCTCGGAGGAAATACAAGATCCTTTGCGTCCACAGACGGCCCATTATCAGGATGAGGGGCAAAACTGAGAAAATGGTGGCCAAGAAAACGGCCCGAGTCGCCGAGTTGCGCCAGGAGGGCCGGTTGCCCCCTGCTCCTGTGGAAGTCGAATGACGTCGCGGTTTCAGCAATGACGTCATCTCTGGGAGATAGTTGTTCGCCAGGCTTGTTGGAAGTGTTCGTGGTCGCTGGGCAGAGTTTGGAGGAAAGAGACAACGGATTGGCGTTTGAAACGCTCTGGTTGAGATATGGACGGAATTCAGCTTTTCTCCCTTTTTCTCCCACACTTGCAGGTTATTAATCGTGAATTTGTGGTTGTTGCGTCACAGTTGGGCCTCCGAGCGAGTGTGACGCAACGATAACATCAGAACAGAGTCGGACGCATCATGGTGGTAAGCAGCGAATGCGGTTTGCTGTCTCCGTTTTAATTTTTCGAAAAATCACAACCGACTTTCTTGTCCAGTCGAATGTTGCTGATCGGTATGGAAATAAAATTCTTTGAAGTGAAATGCCAGGTCCAGTGAAGAAGAGTTGTTTGCTGAATAGCAAGCTTTGCATGGGTTCAAATCACTTTCCTACCTTGCAACACTTAATGCATCTTCTATATATTTGCTTAAAACTTCTATTTTATGCACAGAAAGGTCAGTTTATGTTGTTGCCAGGGCTGCGGACGCGGAGGTAAAATGACCGACACCGACCTTTCCAGAATTTCCGACTCCAGAACATAACGTGAATGAAGTTTGGCTGTCAATATATTTTGTAGCGGCTAGCAATCAGTGGAAATCGTGGTACACAGCAAGAAGTATCTGTTTTAATAAAAGTTTCAAAAGAAATTGTACCATCAAGCAGATAAATTCGATCTTCTTGCGATTTTTATTATTAGCCGACGTTTCGCCCACCTATTCAAGTTGGCTTCCTCAGGGCAATGTTTTTAACTACATTTAACGTGCAACTTACTAATAACAAGAAACAATGAACAGTATGATGCAACAATCAGCAGTATACCAGTAACAAGAAACAATGAGCAGTATGACGTACAAAGACAAAAAAACGCAAAACTGACCATCACGTTATGGGAATGGGTGACAGCATGCCACAGCGATCAAACAATGTTAAACTTGCGTGGTGAGGGTTAGCAAATCTACAGGCACAAAAGCGCGGTCAGTAAGAAGACAAATCTCAAGGAAGTCCGGTAACGGATAAGTTCCATTCATGTTTTGAAACATTGTAATAAATAGCCGGAAGGTTTGCGCTTCTTTTAAATTAATATACAAAGATTCTAAAAAAATGCGTTTATGATAACTATTTACGTGATGTAGAACATGGGCGTAATCTCAATTGAAAGCATGGCCACTTTGGGTTGGGCTGCATGTTTTGTTAACGCTTTTTTTCTGTTTTTTAAGAATATTTCTAGGTAAGGTCTCCCTGTGGTGTTCTTTCAGTCGAGTACTCAGGCTTCGTTTTGTTTCACCAATGTATCTGTGTTCACACTCCTCACAAATGTATTTGTGTTCACACTCCCCACAAATGTATTTGTGTTCACACTCCTCACAAATGTATTTGTGTTCACATTCCTCACAAATGTATTTGTGTTCACACTCCTCACAAATGTATTTGTGTTCACACTCCCCACAAATACATTTGTGTTCACACTCCCCACAAATGTATTTGTGTTCACACTCCCCACAAATGTATTTGTGTTCACACTCCCCACAAATGTATTTGTGTTCACACTCCTCACAAATGTATTTGTGTTCACACTCCTCACAAATGTATTTGTGTTCACACTCCTCACAAATGTATTTGTGTTCACACTCCCCACAAATACATTTGTGTTCACACTCCCCACAAATGTATTTGTGTTCACACTCCCCACAAATGCATTTGTGTTCACACTCCCCACAAATGTATTTGTGTTCACACTCCCCACAAATGTATTTGTGTTCACACTCCCCACATAGAATTTCGTAGACGACGCCCCGACAGTTGCGACCAGGGAGGAGTCTTTTCCTGAAGTTAGGACTGTACTTAGTTTAATTATAGGTTTGAAAATAGTTCGTATACGATGTTTTTCCAGAATACGTTTTAAAGTCTCTCCCAAGTCGGCTGGGTAAGAAAAAGTTACTTTAGATCTAAACTCAGGCGGTTTGTTATACTGTTTCTTCTTTTTGTCCTTTATCATATCCATTTCGGGTCACCATTCAACAACAAGAGAGTTCTTTTTATTTATTTCCATTCGCTGTTCAGACCCTCAGGTCCTGGGTTGTGGAGGAAAGTTTTTTAGCTCGTTCGAGAAGAGTGTTAACAACTGATTGTTTATGCTGTATATGATGTTCTGCTCTAAAGTTCAGGTATCTGACTGAATGGGTTGGCTTACGATATACTACGGAGAGTAAGTGGCCACTTGGCGACGCCAAATCAACATAGGTCTAAAAATGGAAGGCATCCTTTTTCTTTTTCCATTGTGAATTGGATGGAGTTTTCTATTGTGTTCAGATGTGTCAAGAACTCGGACAACTTTGATCTCTTCATGATCACAAAAGTGTCATCTACATATCTTTTCCACAAACGTGGAGGACCTCTAAAGGTTTCTAAAGCCCGTGTTTGGATGTTTTCCATGACTACGTTTGCAACTGCTGCTGAGACGGGGATGCCACTGCTGTTACAAAAACTTTTTTAACAGCTATTATACATTTCAGCACCACGTCATACTGCTGATTGTTTCTTGTTACTGGTATACTGCTGATTGTTACGTCATACTGTTCATTGTTTCTTGTTATTAGTAAGTTGCATTTTATACGTGGTTAAAAACATTGCCCCGAGGAAGCCCACTTGAATAGGTGGGCGAAACGTCGGCTAATAATAAAATAATCGCAAGAAGAGCGAATTTATCTGAATGATTGGAAACCTGGTGGCAAATGAGTAGCAAACAACATGAGTAGCAAAAAGAAAAAATGTACCGTTTCAACAGGGACGAGTTTTTTTTTTTGTTTAATTGGACTTCCGGAGTCAGATAAAAAATCCGACTCAGATTCCACCCAGAAACCTCCGACTCCGCAACCCTGGGTGGTTGTTGCAGCGCGATCGGATTCCACCTCCCGAAAGATTACTCGTGGTTTGAAAGCATATTGTTGCTTATGAGATGTTTGCAACAAAGTAGGAAAGGAGGGCTTTCGCAATGCATTGGTGTCACGTGACCGGAAGCTTCACAGGAAGTGCTAATGATCACAACGGTTGATGAATGCATGAACCGTGTGTCTTACCGCGTTCACCTGTCTGATTGCATCAGTGTACACAATCGTCCTAATACTTCTCTTTCCGCCACCTGCCCATACATTACCCACCACCGGGCAGCAGTGACGTGTTATTCCTGTCCCTCGCGTAACCTTGCTTATACACTTCACTGAAGCATAACTGGAGCGTTTATCAAAATGGCTGCATAAACAGGTCTGCCCTTTTGTTGCAGTGGTTGCAACGTAAGTATGAGAAACGCTGGTGACTCGCCACACTGCAGCAGACCTGCTGGAAGTAAACAAGCTTAAAGGGCATTGTAAACAAACGATAAAGCTTGTTGGAAAACACTGCTTTATAGACTAGGGTGTGGAATCAGTGTTGTGGACGCAAAACAAGTTGTGAACTGTGTTCAAGTTTAGCAAACGTTCCAATGAGAGAGCATCGTAGTTGAAACAAGCCCTTTGCAACACCGCAGAGACATACGTGGAGCAGCGAAGTGGTGAAAAGTATTTTACCAGTGAATTTTGTTTTGAAAGACAAGTCTAACCATTTAAGACCTGCATGCGCCACTTTTTTGCACCAACTGGCGCCATCATAACTCGCCAAGCGATTGATCTAAAGAGCTGCTCAAACCCTCTAAGGATGCGGGAAGTCTTGTGGTGTCGATTTATAAAAAATCGGAAAGTTTTGGAATTGTTTTTTTTTTGTGGGTGATGTCATAATAAGGGTAGGTTCAGTAGCGGATACAGGCTAATTTGGTGGGGGGGGATGCGCTATCGATTTGCAATAAACCCAATGCTTCACAGAACCTTATTACGTAAATGACTCACTTTCGCCCACGTACATTTACGAGGAAACAAGTCTAAGCTTGGTTTTAAGAAAAAGCTTGAGTGATACAACTGGTCAAACTTTAACACTGGACCGCTACGGTATCAACAAGCAATGTGGCACATAACAACGATCTGATGACGTAGTCACTGGAGTCGGCGCAGGTGCATCGAGGACTCGAGATAAACAGTTCACGTGACGTTGCAGCAAGTGAGGGTAGTCACTTCGATGAGGTTTAGATCAGTGCTCTTCAAATGGGGAACCTTACGGTTTTTAATTGTCATTTGGAATAGTCCGCAACACTCATAGTAATTTTTGCATAACATTTGTTATTGCAGGTAATGTTGATGAAATAATAACAAGAAGTCGGTTGATTGTGTTTATTTTGCAACCGAAATTATGAGAACGGAAAGAAAGAAACAATTCCTGAGTGAAAGCACGAAAGTAACAAAAAACGAAAGCGAGAAATCACGATCATTCATGGGCGTCCGCAGAAATTTTTCCAGGGCGAGGGTAACGTCGACATTTTGTTTATCATTTTCAAATTGCTGACGATCAGTTTTCCCTCTAAAATAATTTTACACGAGCAAATATTTGTTTTAGTGAGCATGATATTTTAGGACTGAGTAAGTGGAGTTTTCAATGAATTCCAAACTTTGTGAATTATATGATAAATATACAATCTTGTTAAATTACGAACAAAATACACATTTCATTCAAATAGCTTCTTGTTTTCGAGGTAGTTTCCATTGCTTTGAAATGTTGCAAGTGCGCGAGAATTAGATTTCACTGCGCAACAGTTCTGGTGGTCCTGAGTATTTGCGCACGTTAGAGGGAACATTGCTGGCGATGCAATGCAAATGGACGTTCACAAAACGCTTTATCCTTTCTACACTACAAAGGAAATGCCCCATGTTACGGTAACAATCACAAAAACTCTTCGTTGGCAGCAATACCCAGATATATTAGTATTACGACAATTTACACAGTAGGCGGTCTGCAAATTTTCAACACATGGCATTTCTTTTCAAGTAAGCATTGCCATGATCTGCAAAGAAGCATTGGTTTGCCATGGTTTTCAACGAAACCACAAATTATGACTTTATTTTACTTAGCAAGCAGGACCGCACCCAGCTGATATATTCAACTGAACTAACAACTGAACATATTTTTGAAAATTTCGAGGGAGACATGCCCGTTTTCTCTCCCCTGATTGCGGGATGAGCTTGCAAGACTTGTCAGTTTCACTTAGAACAGTGGATCTCAAACTTTCATGAGCCGTGGCCCCCTTCAAAAGACTCTCAACGCTTGTGGCCCCCTGCTCATCAATAAAAATACCTAGATTTGGCCTCGGCCTCTGCACGTGGCCCTCAAGGGGGGGCGAGGGACCCGTTTGGGAAACCCTGACGTAGAAACAAGAGCTGCAAACGTCTGGGATCTCGTCTAAAGCGATCACCAAATCCTTGCTACACAAACCGGACAATTAAGCAGACCTGTATGTTGACACGACTACGGACAAACTTACTACAATTAGAACACCACGCAGGTTTTGTAAAATTGTCCAGATGAATTATATGAAAACTCGCCGCAGCAAATATAGCTTTGCACTCAGTATTCACTCAGATGTCAGAACTAAACCTTAATGATTAAGACGCATTTCCACAAGCCTGTATAGATGTGTTCTCCTGCAACAAGCCACGTAATTTTATACTGCATGAAAAGAAGCCTGCATAAGTGTAGTTTGACACTCAGGCACATTGGTCACACTCGCACTAATAATGGAGTTTTCAAACTTGTGGAATCATTGCTACAGACTCACTCATGCTTCTTTTCACAAAGTACAAATGTACGTGGCTTACCGCTATCAGCATGTCACTGTCTCACTGCATTACCTGCCCAAGATGTCTGCATTCAACAGTCTCATGCAACAAAACGCCTGCCACCCTAATAGAAAGTGAACCTTTGCAGATTTGTTGCCATGTTATTGTTACGCAATAAAGACCAACAATAGAAAAATCCTCTCGCGACTTTCGTAACCCTCCTCTGCAGGCAAAGGAAGGGACTTGATGCATCCCCTGCATCCCCCCCTGTGTCGATCCTGGGTAGGTTTAAGCCTTTTTGGCCTACGTCACTGAGCCCCAACCCGAAGTGGCAATTTTTGTTTCTTTATTTTTAATAAAACTAGACGACATTTCGCATCTTTGGAGTCCTGGTTTGGCCATCTAACGTTTTTGGTTCGAAAGTTATGGCCAAAAAAACACAATTTTGGCCAACAATCCAAATTTTTAGGTTTTGGGACTGCTAAAAACATGTGCAATATTTGCAAACGACTCATTTTCGTTGTTGTTTTGCTTTCAGTGCTGAGTTACAAGACTGACTTCCTGTCAGCTGAGAACGGAAACTCATGTTGCAGGAAGGTTTATCGACGATCCGACGAATCGTTCTTACAGAAGCAATGGTTTGTCACAGTAGCATGGGCGCGCGAGTAAAACGAACACAGAACACGTTCCCACCGCGGTCGTCCGGCAGCTTAGTACCGAAAACAACTGATTCTCTGCCCAGGGGCGTAACGAGGTTAGAAGACGTCCGAGGCAAGAAACAAGTTTGGCGTCCTTATGATCGAACCTGGGGTAGTTTGGAAGCAGATGTACTGCACTGAAGAATGTACTTCTGGCATTGTTGGGACTTTTCGGAGCCCGGGGCGCCGAAATTGTGCCCCTCGTTACGCACCTGTCTCTGGGAAGTGTTGCTCAATTGAAGCTGAATTAGTCACAAACTGCAGTTTTAAGAACACATTTGTGTGTTTGGGAAATTCTCTCACCAAAGCAAGCTTGTCAAAAATTTTAAAAACATCGGCGTTATCACTTGCTACAGAAGCATTTGCGCAAAAACAAGAGCGAAACATGAAAGTCGTTGCAGAATCGTATAAAAAACAACAGCGCAAGAACGGTTCCTTGAGACGCAATGATATTGTACCTTCGGAAAACGCTTCTCAGCATCAAGAAAGATTCCATAACAGAGTTTCGTCACAGGTCAGGTCAACGACACTCATTTTTCCAGGAAACTTGTACTCACGAAATTTAGTGTGTTGATAAAATAAGCACGCACAACGACATTTGGAAAGGTTTTTAGTCCCCTTTGTCAAAACATTGCCAACCGTTATAACCCCTAAGCAGTGGTGGTATTCAAAATTTTTGAAAACAGGTTCTCTCACAGTGAGAGAGTCTCACTCCAGGACTCACTAACAACAGGTTCTCTCATTATCACAGTCTCCAGAGGCAAATCGCGCTGGTTGGTCCTATATGAGTGCAAAGGTTGATCTTTGTGTTGCCAACTGGTGCAGTCTAGCAAGGGAAATTAATGATTTTAGTTATTTTCCCAAATTTTAGTCTTGTTTTTCACAATTAAAAGTTGGTAACAGGTCTATGAGAGGTTTGCAAAAACAAGTTATAAGTGAAAGGTGTTCATAGGGAAAAATTGAGAACTCCCCCTGTCTTGAGCCAACAACCGGTTCTCGGGATTAAAGAAATTCCAAGAACAGGTTCTTGCGAACCGGTCGAATGCCATCACTGCCTCTATGTTTACAGCATTGATTCCCCCGTAGAAGGTTTATGGTTTTTCTTAACAAGAAACTTTCATCCCGCAAGCAACAGAGATGTCTGTTGCGCGCCATCTATGGTATGGTGTGTCAATATGCCTGGATCGAATCCCTAAGATATTGCTATTTATTTCAAGAATATTACCGGTCGTAGCCAGCGGTGGGTCCAGAAAGTAAGGTAAAGGAAGGCGATTTCAGTATATTTGGTAGTCAAGTCTCATACTTCCGCGAAAGTTGATTTCAGTATTGTATCAAATTATGGTGAAAATATTTACTTTCATAAGTTTTAGGGGGGCCGATCGCCCCATTCGTCCCCCTCTGGATCTGCCCCTGGTCGCAGCATGCGTTTGGTCAGCCTTTGACCGTTCTATTTTCTAAGGCTTGTGTCAAGTCAGTCAATGAAGTTTGGGTCTCAGGCCAGCCGACCGTGATCTCTTATGCTCAGGAAAACTTATGTGGCAATTTGAAGTCACAAGAAATTAGGAACATAATATTGAAAAGGGTTTGGAAATTTTCTCTGTGAAAGCACTGTCGGGGTCAGAGAGCCCGAGCGGCAAAGGAGCAAAGCTTCACACTGTGGCAGCAAGCTACAATAGAGATCACCCGACGAGATCACTCTAATATTGCCTCTTGGCGCCACAAATCTATGGGTGTTATTCTTCGCGCACATCCCGTTCGTGGTGAATCGCACATTCAACACCGCGCCAACCAAGAGGTTGCACCAGCGCCTGTAAGGAAAACCAAAAACATACACTTTCCCTAAAATCGATGCATGCAACTGTTGTGCCGCGAAAACTGCTTGCGGCAAGCAAAAGGCTTTGGAATCCAACGAAGGAAGTTGACACTGTTCGTTATGAAACGACAGGAATTCGCCATTTGTTTGTGGAAATTGTTGGCGCTTCATCTGCTAGAGCATGAATTCCTTGCTTGGTGCTTGATTGAATAAAGCTTCAGCACTCTGCGGATTCTTCTTTATTTCGTCCATCTTAAACTCGTCCACGCGATAAGAGCCTTTTCTTACTAAGCGATACCGAAATGTCAGAATTGCGAAGATGATGAGGGTCAGTAGGGCGGCCGCTGCCACGACTAAAAAACAAAAACGGTCAGAGAGTGAACGGCATTGGTGCGTTGGAAGGAAAATCAAATTAACAAAGAGCATCTGCTTCACAAGCGGGTTACAAATTGTGTCTTAACCTGTGTAAAATATTTTACGTTGAAAGACTAAACAAGTCATGTCCAACCGAAACGCCCTAAGGTTTCATTGTCCTATCAGGGGTGGCCAAACTGTTTGACCTGAGGGCCGAATTCGCGACTGTCTGACCACTGGAGGCCCGGATACAAAGCGATTTGCGTAATCTATGCAAAAATAGGTTGTTAAAATATACTGTAGTGCAATAATAACAATAAAATCACATCATTTTTTTACACTTTCAGCCAATGCTGTTGCACTGCTGTCCAAAGTCGGAAACGTGGTGCTTGAAAAATTGTGCAAGGTATTTGGCAGGCCGGATTAAACTGGTCGGCGGGCCGTAGCTTGGCCACCCCTGCCGTACGATGACCATTCTGATTGAGCGTTCACTGATGATCCAGTAGGAGACTTACAGTTTGCTGTTCCAACTTGCTGACGTCACGCTATGACGTTGTGTTCACATTTCCAAATCAACTTTTTGGCGGAGTTTGATGACAAACTATGTTTAAAACCTGCTCAGGAATCCTGGGTGGTCAACCACCCAGGGGATTCTTTTTTGTTGATTTTATATATTTAGAAAAATGTTAGAAACCTCTGCTTCCATGACGTTTCCTGATTTTCAGAGACAAATGGAATGGTGCAAGAGTTATTTTACAAATATGTCCCTGGAAACCTATATATAGGGAATATTGGTACTGTACCACCCATGGTTTCCAGATGTGTAACAAATTTTGGGCATTTTACTACCTTAATATTTCAATGTGGTATATCGCGGATGGACGTCTGCGACGTGTGGGTATTCAGTATAGAAACGTATTCTTGAATCATGATAAAATTGAAGGAAATATAGGAATGTTTAGTGAGAGGCAGTACCAACCGCCGGTGGTATAAAAAGAGCATTCTTTGTACAAGAATGGTTAATTGAGATTGAAGCGGAACGATCCCCGGTGCGGTTCCACTTGCACAAGGGTTGCCGGAAGTGATTGAGCCAATTGATGTCGCATGTTGATTATCTGTGCAGCAATAGAGATCGCACGCCGTGGTCACTCTACCACTGCTTTGTCTATGGGGACTTATATACTCGCCAGGCGGTCGCGGTATCTTTTTT
>Ga0210059_1015749_pt1 | contig 10998 bp, 6 predicted proteins | sample Ectturendosymbi2_FD_188042 | JGI IMG/M metagenome (GOLD analysis project Ga0210059, IMG submission 188042) | Ecteinascidia turbinata endosymbiont from Florida, USA - Sample 2 (SPAdes) (version 2) | ecosystem: Host-associated > Tunicates > Ascidians > Unclassified | place: Key West, Florida... | reverse complement strand
TGGGCGTCACCGGCGTCGGATCGACATTGCGTGAACTAGTCGCCGACGGTTCCGCCCGCTTCACTGTGGCCTGCGCGGGGGAGGCAAAGGCGTTTGAGTCCCCCGCGTACGGATCTGTCAGGTCGGATCGGTTGCGCTCTGCGCTGGACGGCAGGTCCAGCGGCGGAACAGCGACTTGTTTCGGTTCCGTTTCGCTGACGTCGTCTTGCACGGAATCCGGAACAGTGCGATTGAAAGCGTCGGGCCTTGGCCCCGGAACGAGCGCCGACTCGGGCGTCGGTTGCACGAGCACATCAATAGTTTGAGCTGAAGCAATGGGAGGTGAAGTCTGGTTGGTTGCAACGGGCACCAGCTTGAAAAGCGCTTCTTGGACGTTAGTTACCGCTACAGACGCAGTAGGATTGCTGGTTGCAGTTGGACGGTAGGTAGAGGATGGTGCGGACCAGGAAGGTTGCGGTTCGGCTTGATTGGTTGCGTGAATGCCCTTTTCCTGCAACTGCTTTTGCGCCCTCGCAAACTCCACTTGCTGTCGCCATTTCGGATAAAGCTTTGCGACCTCGTCTTCGTATTGCTTCTGAAATGACGTACGACCGCATTCAGTTACAAGCCTTTCATTAAAACCGAAATCCATAGTTTTGCGCAGTATCAACGTTAAAGAGTGCGCGCGCCACAGGGTAAAATAGAATTACAACGCATCTGCTCGTGTGACAAGACATCGACGTCGGTTCAGTCGCAAATATTATTTAATGATGTGGTGCTACGGCGCTAAATTATTTGACAAAATGTAACAAAAATATAGTGTCTATAACCTTCATCTTCCGCAGCTTTGCCGATTGAGCTTGTAATGCAGCGATTTTAGCTTCTGTCTCCGCGAAATCGCGCAGCAACTCCGCATTCCTTTCTCTGGCTTTTCTTTCCCGGTCGCAAATTTGCTGCCAAAGCAAGTACTGCGTTTATTTCAATGACTGCGTTCTTCCGTAACTGACTTGCACATGCTGGCCAGTAATGCCCTGTCTTTTGAAAGCAATCAGTTGTTACGACGCTTTGGAAAGAAAAACGTGGCTTGAAAAATGACTTGTGAAAATATTGCATTTAGCCAATTACCGCATTTGTTCGATTGTTAGTCGACCTCGTGCACAAGCTGCATAAAAGTATCTAAAAAAAGTGATGGAAGCCGCCCTTGCAAATACGTCACTTATGCAAAGCTGCTCAAGACCCAATTGGTGTAACGTTTTTTCAATAACAAATCAGGAGCAACAGACCTATTGGCGCAGAAACACTTCTCATTTTTCTATGTCGACAGCTGTCCCAGTCCCACTAACGTTGGCAAGCTCTGGTAGTGCGAAAGATCACAGCTTACTGTACAGTCCTGTAGTACCAAAAGAGTTGGCCATGGCAAGGTAGAAATACAAGTAGCATCTGGTTGTAAGTTGCCGCTACGTATGAGTGGCATAAAATAACAATAAAATCCAAGCCATAGCGTATAATCCACCAAATATGGCGTTCACTTACACACACTCAAATAGAGGAGTGATGCCAAACGCTGCAGGGCAAACGAGTTATATTCTTTGCTTAGCATTATCACCACTTGATTTTATTAGCAAACTGTGTAAAAAATTGACTATGAGCTATGATTCAGTGTCGCAACTTTGCAAGCATCCTTCAATTTCCATTTCATGTTAACAGCAGAACCACAGCTTAGCAAAAACAAGTGATACGCATGTTTGAAATGCTCCCTGCTTTTAATACTTCTGTAATTCATGAAAACTACCTATGGAGGATGAAAATACCACTATATAAGACAGTCACTGTCTTTTTGATACAGAAACATTCTCCAGCAACTTGTGCACAAAAAGTGACCGCTAGAAATACACAGTCATAACAATGTTTTAAAAACAAACATCATCACACCTTCCAGTAGCTGCGAAGTTTGAGAGCTTTCAATGATTGTAAGTTTTTGTTTGACTGAACCATACTGTAAAACTGTCGTTCCAGTCTGGCTCTTTCGTCTTGTCTAAAAAAACAAAATCACATGCATGCAGTTTGTTAAACACCACACAGACCATATCACTATAAATGATATGATGTTACATTGATTAAAAAATTTCCACACCTTAGTTACAAATTATTACATAAAAAAGAAGTTCTATCAAAGCAATAGATAATTTATTTTTAGTATAAATTAAACCATAACACTCAATAAAGCTGAAACTATTAGCTGAAACTGTTAAAATTTAAGCTGAACAAAAACACAATATTAAAAACTCAAACGATTTTAAAAAAATTATATCTATACTTTACTAATTAGATTTCGGATTAAGTTACATGCTAAAAGTGCTAATTAGTTTTACTCACACCTAAGTCAACCAGGGCTGATGCCATTTTATCAACCCTAAAAGATCACTGAGTTAAAAAGAAACAGTCAGAAACTCTACTAAAAATAATATATAAGTTTGTCCACAATGAAAATAATTGTACAACATTCTTTTTTCACAGCGTTAAGTCAAAATTCATAGTTGGAAAGCACAAAATACAGTCTCAGCAACTACTTAGATGTGAAGCATTATTAAAATGCTAGTAATTTCAAGACAGGGTATTGAGTTAACAATCGTAACATTACTTAATGTGCAAACTCTCAGCTAGTCAGATGCAAGTATGGTTAAAACCACTTGTAATTACACTCCAAAAACAGTTGATAACTGTTTCAGTCATCGCTTTCTCATTTCATTTCCACAAAGGCTGAGCAGGAACTATTGCAAATTAACAATGTGACCAGTCTTAGCATTCTGTCAGCAGTGGACACATTTTTCTTATGAGGATAAAACAATTTTGCTATGTCATTTTACCAGGGTATTTTTCACTGAAACATCTTGGTCATTTGTCTGAAATAGCTTAAAAATGTCTGTCATTGTTTCAATTTCGTATAATTTTTATGACTAGTGAAAGGCATTATGATTGAATTGACTTTAAACTTTTTTCTGTAATTACAAAAAATATTCAGTTAATGACCTAGAAATTACCAAAAAAACACAGCATTTCAGTTTCAGCAAATTCAGGGAGATCTTGATTTTTTCAGATGGTAAATTATTTACAGCAGATTAACTTAACCTATAATTGCTGCATATTGATACTATGTGGAAATTCAGCAAGCTGTCAATTTCATATATAGGATTATTTAGAGTAACTGATGCTCATAAAATTTTGAGACTCATATTTGTGTAGCAGTTGCATTTCAATAAGATTTAAGGACTGAGGATGCGTTGTATAACATGATATCGAATTCTTATTTTAAAAAGTTCACTGACTGATTCAAAGACATCATAGCTAGTGCACTGTTTCAGTGTTTGGCTCCTCTCTGTGTTGACTGTGTTTATCAATAAAACCTACTCTGTAATGCACTGTGACTAACCATTTTGGTGTTCTTGCATCATTCGATTACCCTTTTGATATAGAACATGAGTCTGACTCAAAATAAATATTAGTCAGTAGCGTAAATGCTCCTTAGGTTTATTTTTTCAATATAAAAGGTTGCTATGTTTTATTCTGATATCCTGTAAAAAAAGTCATGGCTAGCAGTTCAGAAATGAATGCCTTGCATATAATTTATTAACACATTGTGATTCATGCTGATGTCATTTTCCATGTTGACCAGGTACCATATAATACTCTTAAATTTGATTTATGGTGCACATTTTGGTAATATTAAACAAGAACAAAAATCCAAGTATCATATTTGCTTACATCTTTCCCACTTTCTCTTGAAATTGAACATGCTTTTCATAGAATTCCACATCATCCATGATTCCAGTGACTTTGTAACAATATCACAACCTAATTATGTAATCTAGATTTAACAATATTATCTCAGCAAAAAGCAGCAGGTTCAACAATGAATAAGATTGCTTTTAGTGCTAGACTAACTGAAAAAAAAAACGGTACAAGTAAAACAAAAATAAATACACATGTAAACAAATAATCTGTGAATGTATCTCAATTACAGTAGTAAATTATTTATCAGAATCTTCACAAAAACTTATGTTGCTAAAAACATTACAACACTTGCAACAATATAATTCAATAGGTTAAAAAAGAAAAATATGCAGGCTTTAAAACATTAGAGTCAAAAAGTATTTCAAACTTTTTGTTGAGTTAAAATAAATCTACATGCAAAAACATCGTCAAACAAAATCAAGTGTTAAAATTTTAGAAAGCCATTAGTTTGTTAAAAATTTAGTTCTAACAGCATAAAACTTATAAAGAATGCAATAATCATTGTGCAGATATATCTATATGAAAAAAGCAGTTTCATAAAAAAGCAATAAAATCATTTGTGTAAAAAAATGAGATTTCTATAAAATTAAAACAAGGTAATATTTAATAAAAACAGAAGTGAGCTTTCCAAAAGTATTTAAGAAACTATTAAGTTGAAAAATGCGTCTTTCTCTAATATGCAATGTTAGCATCAGACGTCTGATCAGAACATGACGCATTAGTACGATTTATACTCTAATGAAAGCAGCTATAACTAGGAACAGCTTTGAGCAGTGGCATGAAGGTGAGACTGTTACCAGGGTTGCCAGATGAAAATTTCAATAAAAAGCCAAACAATGCTAAGCGGCCAGAAAAAGGCCAAACCGACTGTTTAAAGGCCAGAAAAAAAGCCAAACTTTATCTGCGGTATTGACATTCTTTTGTCACAAAAAATATCTAACTTACAAGAATATCAAAAAAAATTTCTTCAAACTTAAGATTAAATCTATCTTGCTATTGCACTGGAGCACTGATCTTCCCTGACTTTTCATGGTTCATAAAATTTCACAGTTTGGGTAAAATGATGCCACAGTTTGCATACCCATCCATTGGCAGCTTTCGACATGAAAGACCCTCCCATTCACTACTGTACTTATGACCACAATCATAAGTGTCTTTCCACTTAGACGTAATTATCGCTTTTCTATCGCAAAGACGCAGACCTGTATGCAAAGTGCTGAGACTGTTTAGTGCAGAAGTTCTTAAAATTTTTGAGACGCGCTCCCCTTTGACGATGCCAACAAAATTCACGCCCTACCCTAATACAAAATCAACAAACATTGAACATAGAACAATTTATTGGCAATTAACTTTCATCAGTGGGATGGATGTGGCTGCTTTTTAGAAATCAAAAGTTCAATTCCAGGCTTTGCAGCAGATAATGCACATCTCAGATCAGCTTCTCAGTCAAAGGTTGTTTGAAGGTCCTGTCTTCATGTTCACGAGTGTAGAAAAGTCAATATCACGTATTAGGTAAGTGGATCAAAACGGAAGTGCTCATGTAGCCACACTACCCACTCTCTTACATATACATTGCCCAGAAATCAGTGGCATTGCTTCAAAATCGTATTTTGCAGAGGAGTTACACATCATCTCCATGAATTCCTCTTACAAATCGTCAGGAAGAATGTTCTCATTAAGACGAACCTTGCATTCCAGAAGTTCGCTGTTTGGGAAATAGCGTTCGAATTCCTATTTCAAAAGTCGAATGTGGGCTTCCACTTTGTTCTTGAGCTCGCTCTCCTGTGCAATCTGTTCTTCATCAAGGGCAGTATCTAGATTGGGATATGAAGCTGCATTTCCTTTTTCGAACTTGGCGATGCCACAACCTCAACTTTGCCACAAAAGCTTGGCCGTTGCCATAGCTATTGATCCGGTTAGTATTCTTGCCTTGCAAGAGCAAATTTCAATTATTAAGCCGATGGAAAATATCCAGAAGGTAGGCCATCTGCAGCTGAAAACTGAGATTCACGGTGGATCGAACAGTGAGATTCAAAGGTATTGGGTCTTTTCTGGTTTATCCTGGCAAAAAGTCCACTTCGAGATCTAAGCATTGCCAGGGCGCCATCAGTGCAGATACCCACAAGTTTCTCCCATTTCATGCCACTGTTGTCAAAACATGTGGCGACAACTTGAAATACATCTGCTTCAGTAGTAGTTTCTAACAGTCTGCAAAACAGCATTTCCTCTTCAATTGAAGAAAGTCCAACAAAGCGAACAAAGACCAGCAACTGAGCCAGTTGGTCAAGATCAGTTGTTTTTGTTTCATCACATTGAATAGCAAAAAAGGTGATGCATGTATCTTTTCGAGAACGTGGCACTCAATATCTTTTGTGAGCTGACCGATGCATATTTCAATGCTAGAATCAGCAAGAGAAATCTTTGCAAGCTTTTTGCTGTTCGCCTCCCCAACACAAGGCTGGATGCTTGAACATGAATGGTTGTTGGGTTCCTTCTCTTTAGCAATCATGTGAACGATTTCGAAAGATGCTTCTACGTTCTGCCACTTCTGCAGATGACGAGTGGCAAAAACACTCGATCACTACTGGCAAGCTTGATCTTCATGTCTTTGAAAGAGTCTTGCTGGCTTTGAAAAAAAGCCAAAGGTTTGCCTTGATGACCAGGGTGTTTTGTTTGAAGATGAAGCTGCAGAAGGCTTGGTCTCCAAGCATCGCTGCTCAGAGTTTTAAAACACACCATGTATTGTGGTACAACTTGACCATAACTCACTGTGGTATCTATAAAGCCTTACTTCAGATAATCTTTGTAATACTTACGTTTTTTTCCACTCATTTTGTGTCAACAAAGTTGGAGAACCTAATTGCTGCAAACACCTGATTATCTATGCTAGAAATTGATGCTAAAAACATGGTTAAGATTTATACGAAAACGTAAATTTAACTGTTAATTCGATGATACTGATAGTTGAAATTGAATTTTCGCATTATTGTCTTCACTTCACTTTTGGCTGACGATTGACTTTATCCAGCACCACTAGCTTCTTCATAGTAAAGGACTAACTAATATCACATTTGCTTACTTTCGCAGGATAGCGTTGGCAACTGCTACCATAACGCATCGTGGAATAATACTAAAGCACTGTGCTTATACTAAGTACTTGCACTCTGTAGCCTGTAGGCCTAGTGGTGCATTTTGACCGGTCTGAACTCTGATTGTAATTCAACTGCAGCAGACCTAACATTTTGGTGAAAATAAAGATATTATGACAAATCAAAGCACTCATACATGGTTTGGCATTTTCGGCAATCAAACGTAATTGCCTGTCCAGAAGGGTGGTTGTAAAAGCGTGTTAAGATCAACTTCGTGGAGATTTTCACCTTTGTTGCACCCCCTTATGAACCTCACACGCCCCCCAGTTTAAGAACCACTGGTTTAGTGCTTATAACACAACAGACACTACACAGTGCAGTGAGTGCACATATTTCCAGTAATTACGCAAAAACTTAATTTCAAATCTAGCATCCTTCAAATATTACTAATATCGGAATAGGGCATCTGCTAAAGCATTTATCACAAAAATTTTGCAAATGTGTTGCCAAAAAAACAGAACAACAGTATTTACCTTCATAAGAACCTACTTCAGCATAAAAATGGCCAAAAGAGAGCCAAATAGGCAAACGTACTTTTTAAGGCCAGCCAACTTGAGACAAGGCTGAAAAAAGGCCAATAGGCCAACTAATTTTTTTTAGGCCAACCAACTTGAAACGAGGCAAATTTCTGAAATTTGGCCTAAAAAAGGCCTATCTGGCAACCCAGACTGTTACAACTGAATTAATATATCCGAAAGTTTGTGCAACTCTAAGAGAAAAAATGCATAGCATAGAGGTTAGCATGTAAGGTTCAGTTAAAATACATGGCATAATGAGTATAGCCAAGCGCTATAAAGACAGCACCCAACATTTCAATGAACTAATCATAAACTTTTGGTTATTGGCAACAAAATGTCGTGCATGACACGAAAGTTTCTAGTTATTAAACACTTGACAACTTCATAACACATGACCCACAACACTTTGCATTTTATTACAAATTTCTTCACAGGACAAAGCTCAGATATGTGGCATTTGAAATCATGATATTTTTATACAAATGGCGATATAAAGCTATAGCTTTTAGAATCCTATGTAGGTTGAAATTTTTTGCCCATACCCACCCCACACAAACAAATTTCAAACCTGGCCCCAAAAGAATTTGAGAAATCTTGTCTGCTCTCATTCTGAACCTCAGACTTCTAACCCACACTGTTTCTATCCCAAGCCTGCACATGTCACTGTGTGTCTGAAAACCACTAAAAACTCATGCAACATGTTTTGTCACTAGTGGCAAATCTATTCAATAGTAAATTTAAGACCCATCCCCTCACTCAGAGCAACACTCCCAAGAACTGAAGAAGAGCCTAGGTCCAGCTTAACTGCCTCCGCACCGGTGTTGGGTGTTTCCACTTCTGTTTATACAAATGAAATGGGGCATGGTTTCCTCTACAGCCGAACAGTGTGGCACAGAAGAACAAACTGTCAACCACATTGTCCTCCAATGTCTGACCCATCAACCTCTTCATGGACTGCACAGCCTAATAGTTAGACGATGAGACAATCGAACAGCTACTCAATACCTGCCCCGAGATCTAGTGCAGCCAAGCATTGGTTACAAAAACCGGCTCAAATGAAGAAGTGCACTACAAATAGAACTCAATGTGAGTGACAACAGAACCAGGTTTCCTAAGTGCACCTAACAAAAGCAAAAATACACTACTACAACATGCATAAGGCTAGTGCAGTTACTGAATAGACCTTAATGTCGGCAGCATACTAAAATGGAAATGGCTATGGAACCACCAATGGGTCTTCTTATTTAAAAACTTATACGACTGCACTGCCTCGCATCATGCAGTTCGAATAAAGCGGTCAGTTTGTCACTCAAGCAGTGACATCCTAGTGGCGTAACGGATGCATGTCAGGTTTGCTGTGCCAATGGTGTTCGGTTCGCCTCTCACCTTGGTAATTTTGATATTCATAATAGTGATCAGTTACACGTTGTAATTCATGGGACCTGTTTTTCTTTACTTTTTAATTTTTTCAAAACTTTCCAAACTTTCGGTTTAGGGGTTACATTTAGGGTTAACGTTAGCTTAGGGATAGTACTAAACGGAGGGCTGCAGGGCCAGGAAGGCTGCATTAAATAGCGGGCTGCGGGCAGTACAACAGGGTGAGTCAGAGGGCTGCAGAACAGGGAGGGCTGGTGGGCTGTACAAAAGCGTGGGCCCATGTCATGATAATTTAATAATGTGCAGCCTGTCAGCCCACCCTAATGTGCAGTCTCCCGGCTCGCACTGTTGTGCGGCTGCCGGTCTGCCCTAGTTTTATGGAACCTGTTGGCCAGCCCTGTTGTGCAGCCTGCTGGCCTGCCATGCTAAATAGACTGCCAGCCTGCCCTTTTCTACAGCCTGCCAACCTGCCAAAAATTCATGTTTTTTAACTGGAGACACAACCCTCCAGCCTGCCGGCCCTCCGTTAAGTGTTATCCTAGCTTAGCGTTAGGTTAGTTTTAGGTTAGTGTTAGGTTAGTCATAGTGTTAGTGTTAGGGTTAGGCTATAAATAAAATAGTGTTAGGGTTAAGGTCAGGTTTACCTTGTGCGTTTACTTTACTACAGGTGTATGACTATGTTCCTACCAAGATTACAGCATTCTGAGATTCTCGTCATGGGTTACTGTCACGTTACAGGAGATGGTCAAATAAGGTTGCTATCTGCTACGCGAATTCTTCCAACCTACAGACTAAGAGTACACTACAGTACATTCACTTCAGTCTTCCTGACCATAACAACAGCCATTCGCTTCAGAAACGGATTCCTAACCATGTATAACATTCGCAGCAAACGCATTGAGGCGCAACATGTGCAATTGGCAGAGTGTAGAGGAGGCCGGAGTAACTTTTTCAGACTCCGACTCCCCTCCTGTTCCAAAATTTTGAATCCGGATCCGGTTACGGAGTCGGAGTCGTTAAAATTTTCTACGACTCCGACTCCTCAGGTTGAAAATCCTTCCGACTCCGACTCTGACTCCTCGACTCCGACTCCACAGCCCTGCGGCTCACCATAAATTGAATGTGCCCAAGGAACAACACCATATATATGTGGAGCAAACAAGCAATAATAGAGTGATCTCTAAGTTTTTGAGCTATGGGACAATATGCAGCTAGGTCATTACTTTCCTGAATTTTTATGGAAATCCGGTTTACTAATGGTTGAAGACAGTCTTTTGCAAAACTGCCTATCCTGAATCTAAGTCTCCACAATAGTGCTGCTGTTTCTCTTAGGCAAAAACTTCGCAGAGGTTTGCCTGAAAATGCAATTTTCTATAATTTTACACTTGCATCTTTACATTTGAACTGTCTCTGAATACGTGACAACTGCTGCAACCTCTCCATTGGCGTTGCGTTGAATTGAATGTGTGATTTACCCCGAACGGGATGTGGGCGAAGAGCAACACCCATATATAAGTGGCATTGTAACGGATTCTAGACCCCTATTGAATCTAGAGAACCGCATTTAGCTACGTCCGTATAACACACGTGAGTGCGATCATAGACGTAACAAGGACGGCATTCACGAAAGCTATGTTCGCTTGGTCTCCCTATGATTTCTGACCTCTAGACCTCTTATGATGAGAAAGAAACACGGACTTCAGATAATACTTTTATTATATTCAATGAAATATACAATAACATTAAAACTCACCAATTTGTATAGCAAGAGGTCCATGCTCGAGCATACACACGTAGACAGAGACGCAGATACACAAGGAACTATCCCACGGCAACCAGTGAACTCAATACTGCATACACTGCAACTGACTTTTGCCAGAATTGAGTAAGCAAGCAATTTTTATGTACAGCTAAATCGCGTTCAATTTTCGTTAGCTTCCTTTACGAAGAAGTTTCCAGAGTTAAACTTTCGCAAACTCGTTATCACGATTTTGCGAATCGCTTTGTATTGTGATTTGTCGGAATTGAGCCCTAGCGAATTTGATTGACAACTTTCCACTTTGCCTTCTCGAGCAAATGGAAGCGTGCAGTTTTGTTTACACTTCATAAAGCGTATAACAGAAAGCATTTCTGTTTAACTCGAGTCACTGGGGTAAATGACAGAGGAGATATGCATTAACACT
>Ga0210059_1015748_pt1 | contig 10999 bp, 7 predicted proteins | sample Ectturendosymbi2_FD_188042 | JGI IMG/M metagenome (GOLD analysis project Ga0210059, IMG submission 188042) | Ecteinascidia turbinata endosymbiont from Florida, USA - Sample 2 (SPAdes) (version 2) | ecosystem: Host-associated > Tunicates > Ascidians > Unclassified | place: Key West, Florida... | reverse complement strand
TTGTACCAGTATCTACGTAAGCACCTAATGGCTGTTGCCAGAAGATCCATCCAACGTGGAAAGAAGAAATACGTACAGGCGCGCAACCAGGGTGGGGGGCATTTGGGGCAATCCAATTTTCAAAACATAGCAATTTTGACATTTGTAGAAGCTTTAAAGAATAAAGATGAAATTTTATATTCCAATCATTTTTAAGAAATCTCATTGGAATTTTCTTTGTCTTGCTCGTTAAGTATCTTTTTACAAGACTTATCTTGAGACAGGTTACCGGATCGAAAATTTCGTTAATGATTGGTGTTCAACCACAAATATGCTGGAAGTGTCAACATGACTGTTCATATTTTTAAGGCATTTTTTATCTATTTGTTCGTGTACTATTTTGTCTTAGACAGGCCTCAATTTGCCCTCATGAAACGTTATAACAGGGTACTGTTGGCTGTAGGGTACTGTTGAACCGTGCATCTTGCTGAAACTTTCAAATTGATAAGAGAAATCTTGACATAGCAGTTAGTGCCTCGTCAAACTGCTTGTTCTTCTACGACCTTTAGATTATTATTTTTGTTAGGGCAAAGCGGATCACCACTATTAATGTAGTACATTTCTTAAAAAAACGTTGTTTAGTCGCCTTTTCGATTCGAAACCTGATAGTTTATAACTAAATTTAGGTTGAGGACTATTTCACGTTTTAGTGTCTTTCTGGGTTGATCCCAGGACCACGGCTTGGGAAAAAGGTTTAGTGAGGTGTCATATGAGTGCTAGTCAAGTGTTGAACGCATCTACCTACGAGACCACTTTGGCTCCAAATGACGCTTTACAAGACCCTAGTTTTTGCAACCAGTGCAAGTCCTGAAAGCTCATAGCCCTAAACGTGCTTCTAAAACTTTCACACAACTCATGGATGCCAGAAAGAGCCGTTTTGCCCCAAACACACCTGATCCGTTATGCGCCAAAGGCACAAGACACCTGATCCGTTTTGCCCGACATGGTAGCATTCAAAGATCCCCTCACCCTTGACATAGGCTATCTTTCAAGTTTGGAATCTTCTTTTGTGATAGAAATTCAAGCACATGCTAGAAGAATAGGGCTAGAACGAATATGCTAAAACACGACGAAAATTAGGCAGGTTTACTACTGTAGTAGCCTGTACATTTGTCACACTAAAGCCATGGCTACACTAGTTGAGTACGGAACCAGGTGTTTGTATGAGAATAAAAATTTTTACTCTGTCTTGATCGTTCGGTGTGCATCTTGATTAACTGAAAAGTTCTCATTTTCGGAAATGTTGCAAAGAGAACTTTTATCTGTGTGTCAGCCTTATGCAGAATCACATGGAAATGTTTTCAACTACAGCAAAACTGTTTGTATGATTTTCAAAGCTCAATGGTGCAAAAAACACAGTCACCCCATTACTGACACATGGGTTGTAAAAATCTAAAGACTGTTAACCAATGCAAATATCTGGGAGCTGTACTGGATACTGAGCTCTCAGATGACAAAGACATTCAGAGACAACTGCGATAAAAATATTGTGCAGCAATCAAGCTGCGAACCCCTTCTCTCGATGTTCAAATGCAGTTAAAAACGTACTTTTTTGTTCCTTTTGTACGTCGATGTAGGCATCACACAGTGGCGTAGCGTGGTAGATTTGACTACGCATGCAATTTCTGATTTGTGTCTCGATGACGTCATCATGCTAAGTCTACGGTGTTACGACATTTTCAGGGTTCCTTCGCAATTTTGAATATAAATTTCCAGACTTAAACTTTTTGAATGACATACCCAGGTCAAATACAGGCACTATAATAGTTAACACAATGGAAGTAAAATGAAATCAATATTTAACGAAATATTTATGTAAATGCATGCCTAAAGTGCATGTCTGGAAAATTATTTTCTGTTTCCATACTAACAGACGGAAAAAAATGTTTCCAGACTGGAAAATGACCAAATTTTGTCCATACTTTTCAAGACTCCGTAGATATACAGTAGAATTCGCCTATCATGATTTTGGCTATAAAAACAGGACGCCTATAATGACGCGTTTTCTTCGGTCCCGGCAGAATCCCTATCTTTTTCGTGCAAATTTTTTCGGTCTCCCCAGAATATTTCGTTCGTGTTTGAAGACAGATGCATGTTCTCTTCACAGTTTCAAGTTTAAGCTCGGATATGAAACTGCTGCATAAACCTTTTATGACCAAAAAGTAACGCAGTTCAGGGGTGAATCATGGAATCTTGGGTGTGACGTAACAATGATATCGGGGGTCGAAGGAGATCATTGCAATTGCAAGTTTTACTTTAATGTACTGTAATAGGAATTGTTACGACTGTAGTCAATTTGACCGAGACTTGTCGGAGCAGCAGGGATGTAGTGCTAACAAAAAAGGTGTGGGAAAGTACCCAAAAAACTATCCATTTTGAAACAGCTTGAAACTCATTTCAAAGCAGTATTTAATGAAGTAATCACTTTCATTTCACTACGAATGAAAGCATGAAAAACGTGTGGGAATGACGTCCACGCGTGTTCCCGCTCGACCACACCCTGTTGTCGTCACGAACAGCAATTACACAACCATGCTACGGTGCTATACACGGGATAAAATGTTGATCATATCGACATCTAGACGATATTTTCAAGGGCTGCAGAACGGTCCCGCATGAAAATCTATGTATCAGAAAAACAAACCTTCAAAAAACGCTAGAATTCACTTAAATTTAGCGAAGAGAACTTCTGCGCTACACGAAAGAGCTATAAATTCTAAGAAAAGATCGCAATGCCATTTGTTCTTTAGAAAAATGTACGAAAGGCTTTTATTTCTGCTGAAGATCTAAGGCAACCGTGGAACCAAAGTCGGCAAAACAAAAGAAAGATTTTTGAGGTGGCACTGCGTATACGAGGGGCACACTTTCACGCTTTTCAGACAAACGTCCAAATTGGCCACACCTGCTCGGGGCCCCAAGAACTAAGATGGCCTAGGGCCCCGCGCTCCCTAAATACGCCCCTGTTTGCGGAATGCACTGGCAGCAGACCAGAAACTGTTTTTTCGCTTTGCAGACTTCTAAAATCTTGCGTCAATCATAAGTTTTCCATATTTATCGCATTCCTATTTCCACTACAGCTTTTCTTTTCAAGGTTGCCATTAGACATTTAAAAATGAATTTGTAACAAAAACAAACCAGTTATGCAACGCCCAGCGGCATTTCCAGAACTCTGCTAGCGAAAGCGATGGCGTTTGCTGGGAAGGTCTAACGCGGAAGAGAAATAACGGAGCAATGTTATTACTGCAAAAAAATAATATTGTTGCTCCTATTGTTGCTATTAATACAAAAGAATAGCAATGTTGCTCTTTGTCGAAACGAGGAAGGGTGAAAGTCCGGCACGTAAATCCTGGTGTTCATTGGAGTGTAAAACTGCTTAGTTTGGAGCAGGGGTTCTCAACCGGGGGTAAATTTTACCTATCCTGGGGGAAAATTTAATGATGCTGAAGTTGCAATACTTTGTTTTTTTTCTACAGCGCTAGAGAGTAAAGAAAAAACAGGGGGTAAATTTTATGTTAGGAAGCTGGCAATGGGTAAATGGGAGAAAAAAGGTTGAGAACCCCTGGTTTAGAGTATTTTTGTCTCTGTTTCTATTTCGATAGACACCAAATGGCGCATTTATATCAGAGGGGCGTTATTTCAACGGGGCGTCACAGATGTTTTGTGGGGGCAGTTGCCCCATACTGCCCCCTGGGTCCACCACTGCTTTCTAACATTAAATATTAAAGCAAATTTTTTCACTATGAACCGATAGTTTATACGTTGAAATAATCAGTGCAAACATATCTTGTTATCTGCCCGACACACAGAAAGTCTTTCACCGCAATGAACTAAAAAACGTCACTTTAAACAACGAGGAAATTGTGTGAAACGGACTGTTGTTACAAGCGACTTTGAAAAGCAAGACCACCTTAGAAAAGAAATCTTGAAATCTTTGAGTATTTAAACATCACACGTCCATTGCAGTTTACAATACCAAAATAAATTATAAGTGGCTTTCATCTGTGGCCTGTGGGAACTTGAAATGAAGTATTGTATCAGCATACTTCACCCTGTGTAAGTTGTTGAATAAATTATAGCCCTGATTATCAGGCTTGCAGCACGATTCTGGCCTTGACATCATCTGCAGCAACAAGCTTACAAGTTCTCATAAAACAACTGTTAGCAATACCAGATTCTGATTTCTATGGTTGTATGTATTTGCAATATATGAGCACGGATACCGAAAGTGGTACGATAAAAACAATGCAAACCTAGAGAAAAAACAAGGTTACTGCAATCAGCCAAACCTTTTGTAAATGTGCTTTTTCTGTAGTGCGTGCTAATAGATATAAAGATCGTTCTGTTTATAAACTGGAAGAGCAAGGTTGCGCGACAAAAAAGCGCACACATCTACTTTGAGAGGACACATTTGTCTGGAGATGAAATTATCAAAGCTTGCAACCTACATACAATTGTCACAACACCCGAAAATATTTGTAGCGAGCTGCAGAATTCTATTAGATTTATGCCTCATCAAAGATTAATGCGTGGATTTTCAGCAGAAAAAGAATTTCACTCCTAGAAGTTTCCGTGTACTGGGCTGTGGTCTCCAATCGCTACTCCCTTCGCACGATCCATGTCGATTCTGTACTTCGAGAAATCTACAGTCAAAAGTTTATTTAATGACAAAAAAACGGGACTTTACCACTGGGGGGGCATGCTCTGGGATTTGATCGTTAGAGCAGGAAGTCTTCTCAACAACGCTTCAGCTTCAATCAGTCATATTGAACTAAAAGCAGGCCCGTTACCAGCTTGGGACAACAGGAGAGGCGAAGAGTTTACTGAGATGGGCCCAAATTTTTTAAAATATATTCAACACATTTTTCCAGTGGGGGGGGAAAAATTTTCAGGGGGCTTCTTCCCACCTGCGCCCCCGTTAATTACGGGCCTGGTTAAAAGAGAAAAGTAGCCACCAGCCTAAGCTGATTAAACTTGCATTAGGCTTCCAAAATGTCTTGTTTTTTGTATCCATAAATTTACGTTTAAAACAAGGTCATTTGTATATTTCTTTCCATAACATGAATTGAGAAAATCGCATTAAATCGACCGCAAGGTCAGATTCCTCGTCAGTGGCTTCGGTCGTTCGCATTTCAAAGTTTCTTGACGACTGTTGTGGTGTGTGATTGCGAACGGTTATTATGCTGGGTGCTGCAAAGCAACTCAACAAAACTTTCGAAAAAAAATTTGCGGCCACTGGAAAATCTGGCCGCCCTAGGCTATAGCCTCGAAAGTCTGTGTGGGAAGTCCTGGCCTAATTATCACTCTGTAGTACGAGAACACTATAGGCTTTAAACGACTATCGCGCAGAGGTTAGAGATCTTTACTTATAATATGAAATTTGACATGACGACTCTTTACCTCTGAAGTCCAGTTTCGGTCTTTAAAACAAAGAGTTGAAAGATTGTTTATTGGAAAAACGAGTTAGTATCAGAAACGCTCCTTGAAATTGACGCTATGCTTAATAGTTTGGGCAAGGCGAACGTTTAAGCGCTTGCTCTCGTTCCACAGAATGTAAGGGTATTGAAAATTAGGAAGAAAGCCCACGTAGACCACTTCAGTAAACACCATTGCGAGTAATTTAATGAAAACAGCAAACAATGTTATCAAATAATGCTACTTTGACTTCAAACAACTTCTACTTCAAATGAAACACTGAATTTGTCAGAAACTTGCAACAGGAACCGCTTTGCTCATTCGCATCGCTTGAAGAATAACTTCAGTTTCCCCACAGTGCTAAACTGACTTAATCACACAGAATCGGGTGGAAAAATAGATCTTTCAAACATGAGGTCCTTCAAAACCTACTTTATGGCTCTGCAACAATTTTCATATGAATATCGCCACTCTGAAATGTGAACGTATGGCATCTTTTCTTGTGGAAATTTCTCTATTTCTCCAACAAATCTGTGGTTTATCTTAACCTGTCGTGATAGGGTGTTCCACTTGCTTTTTTCTACATTTTTGCATGTTTTTGCCATAACTTTTCTACTTGATTCCTTGTTTTTTTAGCTATCCATCTTCTCAGAAATAACATCTCACCTTTCGGGTTGTTGTAAGTTGTGCTTGTCATGTTTCCTCCAGAAACTTTCACATTGTCACCAGCCCTTCCCACACGAACACTGACATTCCCACTGCCTGTAGTAAAATATCGTTCTAAATATAACTTCACAAGAAACGGCAGTGGAAATTGTCTAAGTGTTTTATCCTCAAACAGACGTTGACTCAAGAAACATTACTTCACACATACTGTATGAGCAATTACGTGGAAAGTCGCGACTTACTGAAATTCACTTCACCTAGACTTGAATGTTACAGACATTCCTGTATCTTTGTGACAACAAATGTGATGACAGACGTCCATTTACGGCAGTAAATATTTAATACCTGACTGAGAATTGTACTCGTTGCCATGCCCAACTTGAGAGCCACTGCCAACAGATCCAGTGCTTATGTTTCCCGAAGCACCGTAGCTTGTGTCCCCTTTCGTTGAAATAAATGTAGCAATTAGAAATATTAGAAATGTGACAAATTCGTTAGCAACGTCACAGATTCGCGCGAAAACCAGCATTCAAAAACGAGCCTTTAGGATGCAAAGCTCAATAATGGGCAACAATAAACGATCAGCGAACTAAGTTTCATTTCCACTGAAACAGGCATTAATCAGTCAGAACGTGCATGAAATTCGTTGAATCATACGCAGTGCCTTTGCAGTTTTCTCAGAGCTATACCTAATCGAGGAAATTTGTTAAAATCTGAAAGCAATATAATTGGATGAAATCCTCTTAGAGTCCTTCCCATAGCTATTTTATAGTTGTTGAGTTGTTTGCAAAGCTGCGGTTCATCATTCCCCGTCTTGATACAAACTCATGCCGAGAGCCATGCAACATCTGCATATTTGTGGGAAAAAGTCTGACTGAGGAGGTTTCATTTGCAATGCAAAAGCATAGGCCTCCATTCTTCTCAACATTTTAAATGAAAACAATCATTTACGTAGTTTCATGGTTCTAGGCAAGGCAAAGGCATTTCATTTGCAAGTGTTATTATTAGTCCGTAAGTAAGTCCTTCCAATAGCACTACATTCTATCACTGGATCAAATTCAAATTTGAGCTACGAAAGACAAACAAAATGACCAAACAGGTTTGCATTTACAATTGGCAACATTTAACTTCATTGTTGTTGAGGTAAAACCATGAACAAAGCGAAACGCAATCATTTTTTTGCAAAACTTAGGACGTTATATTTACTGATACAGCATTGGTGTAACTGTAAGATCGTGCGGGTTTTTCTCGAAGCCTTTTTTAGTGAAAGAAAAATCGCTGAAAGCTGTTGGGTTTTACTTCGTCTGATATGCTATTCAACAATTTGACTTTTTGTTTGTAGAGTGTCGTTGTTTTACATAAATGGTGTTTGTTTCGTACTTTATTGTTTTTCGCAGGTGTTAATTTGCTGGTGTGATAATAGTATGCATTCCAGTCAGTGACGGATTTACCTACAGGCTATATAGGCTTAAGCCTAGGGCCTCAAGATCTAAGGGGACCTCAAGATCTGAAGGGGCCTCCAGCAAACTGCGATGCGCATGAGGTCAATTGGCGATGCAAGATCAGTTTGATAAATTTTTGTCAACAATTTATATCTTAACTATTCATGAAATTTAGTTTTATCCCCCCATTCAGATTTCGTGTTGTTAACGCCAGTGTCTTCTAACGGGTTTCCATGAATTTACAACAGTATCTGCTGGTCACGACACATAGTAAGCTATAGTGTCGTCATACTCATCGTTCTGCTGCTATCTTTGCTGAATGATACCGATTGTTACGAGTGAATGAAGCGAAAGAACTTGTGGTCGTTTACGCTTAACATGCACCTGGCCAAAGCTTAGGGTTATTATACAAACAGTGTTGCCAACTTTGCGTTTTTCCCGCGAATTTGGGCTTGTTTTTTGTGGTCTTGCGGTTTTTTTTGGAGACTTGTGGATTGCTTGTTTTTGGGCTTGTTTTAATTGAAATTTGCTTGTTTTTTGGGCTTGTTTTTTGCGGATTTCTGTTTTGCGGATTGCTTTTTTTCAAATTTTATGGCACTTTTGCTGTTTCAACTTTCTGCTAAAGGCATATTGGGCCTGTTTTTATGAAAATTCGCTCATTTTGGGCTTGTTTTTTCGGCTTTGCCTCCCTGCTTTTTTATTTAATCTTCTTGCTGATTTTTCGTTTTGTTGAATTTTACTGCCAACACATGTTGGGCTTGTTTTCGGTTAAATTACCTATTTTTGGCTTGATTTTCGAATTTACTTGCTTGTTTTTGCAAAATAATCTGGCATCACCGTATACTGTAGATGAGATGTACGTGTACGTGCGGCTAGCAGCATCCTACAATAAAAACATAGTATCCAACTTTCCATACGCTTACCTTCTAAGAATGATGAGAGCGACTGACTTTAGTCAACAGTGCCTGACCCTGAAACTAAAATAATTCTGCAGAGACTGGTTAATTTCGGGTAGTTTGATTCAGAGTGAGATATCATTGAAAGTCTGGTGCAACAATAACTAATAATAAGCAGTGCTTCTGAGCTTGAGAAGTACTATCATTGTTATTGTTTTTATGGTGCAAAGCTCTTTTGATACATTTAGTTGTAATTTGTTTCGACGTTTAATTTTCTTCGAACTGCTGACGAATTTACTAATCGCGAAACGCCTACAGGTATACTCATCAAGAGGGAAGCTATACAGAAATCTCCCGGCTAAGTTCGCAACTTGAAACTGAACTGTTTGTGCGAGTGTTTGTGGTAGGTGCGAACTTAGCAGTTGTGCTTTTAACTCAACTGCAATAGCAAACAGATGCTGATCATTAGGGCTAATGTTCTTGGAGACTGATTGATGCTTTGACTGAAGCTAACTCTTCTTTTAAACAAGCACTTCACAAACAATGTTAGGCAAAGCCAATCTTTTAATTGAGTCACAGAGATTGGAATTCGATTCGACTCGAGACTCTTAGAATCTAAGTTGAGTGAGAGCCAAACCATCCAACTGATCCAAGTTGAACGAAACATCGCACGACAGTACGGAGTGAGGTTGCTGTGAGAAAAGTCTGTGTGAAGCGGGAAGTTACGCGTAAACGTTCTGCTCTTGTCTGGAGCCACACACACAAAAAAAAGTTAGTGCGTCTGTCCGCAGATTTACAGAGTTGGATGGTCAGATATTTCTTTGGATTGATGATATGCATCGAGCAAACTGTCCCTTCCACCTTCACTAACCATCTTGAAAGCAAACGAACTTGCTGAACAATTATATCAAACCGTGAACTTTAGCAACATAATGTTTCGTGTTTAACATTTCTACAGGGTTTTTGAGGTACTTTAGAGACCCGATTCGGGTCCCTAGACTCAGAGAAAATTAGGTCCCTGGAATCAGAAAAATCAGGTCCCTGCAGGTCCATACCAAGTGCCGAATATTTGCCTTTTAAAAAAACTGATTTTTATGAGAAGTTGTCACGTTGATTTGCTGTGAATACCAATAATTGCTGAAAAAGTTGAATCCAGATTTTTTCATAACTTTGCGTGAACGTAACTGGGATATTACTGCTGATCGTGACATATATTTATCTAAAACCCGTAACCGGCATGACACCAACGGGGGCGAGGAGTTTGCTGAGAGGTGCCCAAATTTGTAAACTGTGGCCAATAGTTTTAAACTATTTTAATCACAACTTGCGTACCTGCTTGCATGAAGTGCATAAACTTGTGCGTTCCTATAGGAGAGATCTTGTGCCGACCTATGGCTTGGATTTTACTTAAAAAGAGTTGCGCTCAGTTTGATTTTTGCAAGCTAGACCACCACGACGCGTAGTTGGGCATTTTGCTATTTTGCTTTCACCTTGTATATAAATGAAGGTCATGGAACCCCAAAAATCCTTCTGTGGACTCCTGGGGGTCCATAGACTCCCGGTTGGGAACTACTGAGCTAAGAGATCAATCGAGAGAAAGCATGGCTGATCTAGTGTTTAGGTATTTCACTTCTGAACTTGCAGTTGACTTCACAAAAATGTCGAGGGCAGTCTTGCGACAATGTTGCTAACATGGCTGATAGTGATAGGTACAATGGCATGCAGCAAAGAATCATCCAAAATAACAAATTTGTAAGGTTTATTCCATGTGCTGGCCACTCTGAATTTGGTGGGCCGTTCGGCCGTTGATTGCTGCCTTGACGCTGTAAACTGTGTTTCGCATTATCAGAAATGCACTCTCTGTCTCATGTAGATCTCTATCAAATTATACACAGAGAAAAAATTGAAATGGCCTTCCCAAATGTAGAAGCATAATTGCGGCTATTTCTTAGCTTGATGGTGACTAACTGCTCAGGAGAAAGGTCGTTTTCAGAACTGAAAAGAATAAAAAATGAATGAAGGGCGACAATGTCCCAGGAGAGGTTGTCCGCACTGAGCATTCTGTGCATTGAACGTGAAGTACTTAGGCAAACAAATTTTAATGAACCCATCGATGATTTTGCTATGAAGAAGACCAGGATAAAAAAATTTTAGTTGTTTGTTGTGTTATATAGTCAATCTTACTAAATCTGATGATTGTAGGCTTTTGTCTCTTTAATACCTTTTTAAATAATGGCATCATAAACGAAGTTTTAAGTTAATATCCTTTGAATGATTTTTTTGCCTTTGATTATTTACAGCCTGAAGAAGTAAGAAGCGAACGAATTGTGAATCCAGCAGTTGCAAAATACCGGGTGTGCTTTACTTGACCTATTTTGGGAAGAGCAACAATTGTCGCTTATAAATAATTGTATGTGCGAGTTTTTCACTACTGTGGTAAACGAGTCGCAGTGTGGTCCCCGCTACCTTGCGCTTTAACGCTTTTATGCCACTACACCGTTTTTTTTCAAGGAAAATGTTAGGAACCCTGTATGGATCTGTAGG
>Ga0210059_1015747_pt1 | contig 11000 bp, 4 predicted proteins | sample Ectturendosymbi2_FD_188042 | JGI IMG/M metagenome (GOLD analysis project Ga0210059, IMG submission 188042) | Ecteinascidia turbinata endosymbiont from Florida, USA - Sample 2 (SPAdes) (version 2) | ecosystem: Host-associated > Tunicates > Ascidians > Unclassified | place: Key West, Florida... | reverse complement strand
AAGCCTTATGGTTTTGAATTGCTGACATTGCCAAGTGTTGCTTTATTTTTTGACTGAAGATGGATTAAGAATAATCCGAAACGTCTCGAAATAAAACATGTATAGTTTTTTGAAGGCTTTTTTAGTGTTGATGGTTCTAATTAAATTTGACCAGTTTTAATATATCTACTTAATCAAATGGAGCCACTATGTTCGACTTCTTCTTTTGATGGAGAGAGAGTGAAGCCACTCAAAAATTTTTCGTGTTTTTACCCAACAACCTACCATACCCTGGGAGGTGTAAGCTAGCACTGAAGCGAGGAAACTAAGACAGAACAAAATCTTGTTTGCTGAAATAAACATGTATAGTTTTTTGAAGGCTTTTTTAGTGTTGATGAAACTGTTAAGTCTATCCCAGTTGTATGCTCCAATGTTAATTAGAACCGCTTAAAGTTTTTTGTAAAAAAGACGAACTGAGGTAGTACCCCTTTTGTTTAGGCACTACCTCACTGGTGGCACCAATGTGGCAGTTTCCTTCTAAAGAAGAAGAACAGCACACGTTTAGGACAACTCCGCGATAGCACTGGTTAATAGGAAGCGTCCATGTCACGTCCAAGTTAACAATTAAGAAACTTAGACCCACCAGTTTCGTTCGACATCACGCTCAGTTTTGTTATGAGAAAAAATGTGCATTCACTCATGGTTTTATTAATCCAACGTTGAGCACTGCCACATTTATCTTTTAGTACAAACAACAAGGGTTGACTATAACATGGTGTATTGATATAGACAGAGATTTATTACAAGTAACAGGAGTTAGCGCAGGTTTTATTCTTTCATGGAGGAGAGAGAAGCCCAAACTGTCAGCGACATCATAGCCACTAAACCGTAAATCTCTTTTAGGTGATGTAGTCCATTGGTATGCCCACTTGGACTAAGCCAGCTTGGAATGCCCACTGCTGGGTGTTCTGCCGACATCAGTTGGGATACCTACTACTGGTTTAGGTTTTGAGCTGGGCTACCCACTTGCTCAACTGACTGAAATTGGCAATGACACAGGTATATATAAATTTTCTCGCACATTTTCATTGGTCGAAAATCGGACGTCATACGAAGTTACGTTTCGTCGGCGTCCGTAATAGGGACCTCGGTATTCGCGTCTAGCTGTTCGCCGGAATTCGAGGGCGTTTTTCCCGCGGCACGTAATTACCGTGTTTTACCCGTGGGAATATTGTGTGCTAGTTTTTATCTGTCTAAATCGAGAATGTTACTTATTGTTTTAAGTCGGGTGTTGGTGTAAATGGTTTCTACACTATTTTGGCTTACTCTCCTCCTAGGTGTGACTTGCGATTACGTGTGGAGTATGAGTACACAATAATTCGAATAAATACACAACAGAACATCCTTGTACTCAAAGTGTTTGTAAATCCAGTGTCCGTTTTCGTTCTTCTTGAGTTCAGAACGTATATGCATTCTAATTCTTTCTTTTTGCCTTTGTTATTTAATGAGGTTATTGGCGAGCTTCCAAGTTGCTTTATGAACTTGCTTTTGGAGTATTTCTTTGTTTGTATTTAAGAGTCACAAAGCGTTTCATATTGAGGAGCCAAGACGAACTCAACATTTCCGTGTCCTTGTGTTTTCTTGCTAACTGCTATGATGTGGAGTATGTGTCTGAGCGAAACGGATAAACTGAATAATAAAAAGAAACGTTTTGACCAACCATTCTTTCACAGCACTATTCTACCAAACATGTGCCAACGAAAGACAACTTTTCTTTTCGGCGTTTCATTCCTCACACCGTTGTCATTTTACCACTATATTGGGCAAAACTGTTTTTGTGGTTTGATTCATTGTTTGGCGAGATTAAACCTTTGATAAGGAATCAATTTCAAAGTTATTATAAAGAAGCGTTTGAGAAGGAATCATGTACAAAATTGTCGTAAATACTAAGTAGGGTACCTGTGGTCTTGTCGACCTGGACAATGGTCTTGAAATAACTATTGTTGTTTTTTAGGGGATTTCCCGCTTCCGCATGTTTTTAGGTCGAGTAGCTGCTTTACACATGTGCGATGCTGGGTTGCCAGATTGGCTTTTCTGACGCCAAATTTTACAAATTTGACTTTTTTTAGAGGCAGTTGGCGTCAGATATAATTGTTTGGCTTTTTGGCTTTTTCTTTTCAATATCTGAATTTTTTGGAGACAGTTTGCACATACTATCTGACCGGTGTTTTGGATTTTTAAATATCTTACTGAAAAGTGTTATTAGGCTTTTTTAGAGTTAGACAGTGATTGATGTATTTTATCAAAAGTTATCTGACAACCAAAAACGAATGAAGTTGTAGCATATCTGGCAACCCATAATGCTAAAGGTTCGAGTGGAAACACTGTAGAAAATGTGGTAGATGGAGATTGTTCCTGTTACTATAGAGTATTAGTATAGACTAGAGGTACTGCTGCAACAATATTCTGAAATGTCCTACAACTAATGAAGAATTTTATATTTCATGTTTATTTAACAATTTGGCTCTTCTTCACCAGGTTTGGCTTTTTTCAGACATGCTTTGGCTTTTTTTCTCAAGAGATATCTGGCAACCATGGTGGGATAAGCAAGGAATCTATAACTAAGCATTTTTTTTATTATAGGAAATTGATTTGATGCAGCACTACGCATCGTCAGTCAGTCCTCAGATTCTGTTGAAACAGACTGATTCTATTTGAATCTAAGGCTTTTGCTGTACAGTCCGTTCATTCAGCTTACTTTCATTTGGAATAGCTTGCTTGCCCAAATCAACATTTCAAATAGGCTAGGTAGTGTCTATTTTACTGGCGGCAACAGATTGGCTGGAGCTGTTGTGCCACCAGTCGAAGATTCGGTCTCGTGGCATGACGCAATACCAAGAAAAAGGTCACTTTGTCAAGAAAACGCCATCCTGCTTCTGGTGTAACGGTTGAGTGTTATGGCTGCTAAGCCTGTGGTTTTCTGTTCGACTCTCACCTTGCCGACTTTCGTTTTTTTTCTTTGCTTTTTTTCAGGCTCCGCACAGGTGTTATGTTTTGGGGTTAGTGTTGTTAGGATAAGATTATTATTAGGGTAAAGTTAGGATTAGGGTTAGCTTAGTCACTGTTACGTTAGGGCTAGGTTAGTGTTACCATAGCATTAGGTTTAGGTTAGCTTAGCATTAGGTTCGGGTTACGTTAGGGTTAGGTTGCAATTAGGGTTAGGTTAGCGTTAGCTTAGTTAGTGTTAGGTCAGGGTTGGGTTAGTGTTAGCTTAGTATTAGGGTTAGGGCTATGGTTAAGGTTAGGTTATAAGTTTATCTTTTAGTTACATTTACTTCTTTCTACCAAGCCTTTTGCTGCTGCCATCCTGACGGCAAAATAGACACTGCCTTTGAAATAGGCCTGTTGTTGATTTGGGCAAACACAATATTGAGTATAGCTTAAATGTTTTATTGTGGTTTTGTTGAGTTCATTCTGAAGGCAATGAGACAAAAGCGCCATGGCATTGGCATTGTAGAATACTGTTTTTTATGCTCGCCTTGTGGCAGTTTAAATCATTGCTTTTTAATCTTGTGAGATGGGACCTAGGCAGGCTGAACATCATTATGATCATATGATATGTATAGTAACAAACTGAAGTTTCTGCACATTATTTAGTGTGTATTTAACCACCAATGGCAAAATCTCTGCTGGGACTATTTTGCCCTTCGAACTGTTACCAGCTTTTTCCACATATAAAGTTGAGCTCATGACATCACATTAGCATCACGGTGAATGTAGTCGTGTGGTTAGTGTCTATGTCTGCTGTGCAAGTGGTCATTGGTTCGGCTCTCACCATTTGCTTTGGCTTTGCTAGTAGAGATGACACCTTGGATGAGAGCACTTTCGGGTAAAAAGTTTCGGGTTTAGCTTTTTTGTTTAGGTTTGGGGTTTAGGCTTAGTTTTTAGCCTTTAGGTTTGGCATTTAGGGCTTAGATTTGGGTTTAGGTTTAGGGTTTAGCAGTGTCTAAATGACCATGACCATATCCAGTTTTTGCTTTGAAAAGACTAAAAAAACACATCAAAGGAAACTGATGACCTCTGAAAAAAATCATTTTAATATGTGGCCACTTCTTTTCATATCAGTTGCTCTAAGACCAAAAGATTATAGTGGCTAAAATAATTTTTTTTAATCCTCAGGCCTGTATCTAAACCCTAATCTTAAACACTAACAGAAAACCCTAACCCTAATAAAAAATTCTTAATGTAAAGCCATGTTTGCATTTGCAAATGTACTGTACGTCACAACCGGTCCAAAAAATTTTAACATTTAATCTTGTGAGAGAGCATTAAAAGTATCTTGTGCACAATTGAAAAGTCCAATACAACCATGATATGACTTGAACTAACAACCCTTTGCATAACAGCTTTAGTGAACTCTCACTGGACCATGTTGAGAGTGGCGAAAATGCCTCCAACTCAGTTTTATATCTGGCACAAAAGGGGATACAAGATGTATGTTTTGTTTGTTCCCATGAAATGGAAAATGGAATACAGTCGTTTAAACATCCCCTTAAGGTTTGGGGTTTAGCTTTAGGGCAGGGATAAAATATACGGCCCGCGGGCCAAAACCGGCCCGTTGTGAGGTTGAATCCGGCCCGCTGGATCATTTTGTAAAGTAAAAACTTCTTTGTTTGCTTGAGAAGTTATCCAATTACACTTAGATAACTGGTGAATAGATTTCAATTACTTGAAACCTTAACGCTATTTCTTACATTTCATTGTTTTCCTCTGTTTTTCTAACGTGAAATTTTCTCGTTTTCTGCATATTTCCTTTTTCATGTTCACACCGGTTTGAATTTCCAAACAGGTATGTATGAACATGCAAAAGTACATCTACTATTGGTAAAGTTTAACATTAGAACTCCGGGAAAAAATATACCTTAAGCTCTAGCGATGTTGATTTCAAAACCGTCGGAGTTCTCGGTACAACTCCAACTAAAATTTGCTACATAAAACTTCTATTCCAATTATTGACCGTAAAGTAAACTGCACAGGAATATGTTTGACAGGGTAAAATTTGAGAATCGGTGAAAAGAAGTAACTGCAGAAAATAGTGCATTGAATTTTTGAAAATGTCGACATCGCCAGAGTTCGAGTGTTAAAAAATGCACAGAAATGTTAACTAAAACCACCCAGTCAAGCAACTTCATGCTTCAAATTTGTCAACCTGGAGTGAAAACGGGGAGGACATCTTCGTAGTTTTTTGTAAAAATAAGAGAAAGGAAATTGTATTGTGGCATAATTAGGACCGATTTTTAGTTGTAGAACTATTCCATGCTCGGACTTGGGTTTTTGTTTTCCTTAAATTGCTCAGTTTAGCCTTTATTCTCTATTCTGTGGCAGCCTCGCTTCCAAAAATGTCTTTATCGAAACAGAGAAAAGTTGATACAGAATGCAGAGTTTTGCAAGACAGTTGGTCCATTTCCTATTTTTTTACAGAGGTGAATGGGATACCTGTGTATGTTTGGTATGTCCACAACAGATTTCAGAAGAAATATGACAATCGATGCCACTATGCGACTCATCATGTCGAAAGATACCGTGGCTTGCAAGGGCAACCAAGGAGAGAGAAGGTTAAGGAATTGATAGCAGGCTTGAAAAAAACAGCAATCCGTTTGTACCAGTAGCCGAGATACAAATGCAACAGCTGTGAAGGCTAGCTATCTCACTGCTGACGATATAGCGTTAGCATCAAAGCCATACTGCGAGGGTGAGATCGTGAAGACCTGCATCCTAAAGTTTGCAGAAATCGTGTGTTCTGAGAAGCTACAAGTTTTTGCTAATTTTTAGCCTGACGAGAAACATTGTGGCAGAGACGGTTTCGAACATTTTTGCGAATTTAGACAGCCAACTGAAGAACAAAGTCAAGTTGTTTGTTACGTTTTCAGTTGTGCTCGATGAAAGCATGGACATTTCGGACGTTGCATAACTAGCCATATTTATTCGTGGTATTGATGAGACTTTGTCACTGTGGAATTCCTGGGGTTGGTGCCTATGGCGGATACCACAACAGCCAGTGGTATTTTCATCTCTCGTTGGGGTGTTGAACAGGGTCAGAGTAGACAGGTCCCATGCTGTCAGTATTACTACAGATAGCGCGCCATCAATCATCGGGAAAAAGACAGGTGTTGCGACAAAATTTAAAGAAAAAGTATAGGTTGTATGTGGAGGACGTGAATTTTGGACATTTCAGTGCATTTCGCACCAGGAGACATTATGTTGCAAGTCGTCAAAAATGGATCACATCATGCAAGTTGTTGTCCGGACAGTTAATTTCATCCGAACCACGGGTCTTGATCATCATCAGTTTGACAGCCTTCTCAGTCATAAGGCGTTTTTTTATTTATGTGAGGAAATTGAAAACTTTATGTGCTAATAATCATTTTCAGATTTGCTTGAACTTTTTGCATTAAAGTTTTGAAAACAGTTGGAAGTTGTATGACCAGGATGGACAGTGATTACATTGGTCCGGCCCACTTGAGATTAAACTTGCCTGACGTGGCCCCTGAACTGAAACAAGTTTGACACCCCTGCTTTAGGGTTTAGCTTTGGGGTTTAGCGTAAGGGCGTAGCTTTAGGGTTTAGGTTTCGGGTCTTAGGTCAAGTTACAAAGATCATACGCTAATCCAAGCGTATCATCCTTGTCACATGACTCAACCAATTGGGTTCACCTAATGGCAAAATAGCTCCAGCAGTGCTTTTGTGTCTGATGGCAAAATAGATACTGTCTTCATTTTAACTATACAGTTACATAAAAAGTGTATCCTTGTGATAATGTTCAAGTCATCCATAAGGCTATATTGCTAAGTAGGCCTTAATCTGATGGTGCACTACCTTTTTGCAACTGCAAGGTGAATTACATTTATTTTAATGAATTAGCCAACTTTGGGTCCCTGGTACAAAGGTCTTAAGCCTAGTATGGGACAACAGTTGTGGACGCCTTTGGCTTAGTGGCACTACAAAGATTGTGCCAGACAAGCAGGCATCGCAGCAACAGAGGCTAAGGCTGCAAAACGTGAAAAATACGATGACCTCCTCAACAAATACTGTGTTCAACCAGTAGCAAATTGAAACCACTGGTGTGTGTGGCAAGTGCACTGCCCTCTTTTTGAGTGATCATGCAAAATAACTTGTTGATATGTCTGGTGACTACAGAGAGCAACAGTGGTTTTACCATCACCTATTCCTGGCTGGGGTCAGATGTCATGCTGCTAGCATATTGGCCTGTGTGCAAGTTTGATCTGATTTTGGTTGTTCCCGGTGTACTGACCAGTATTACTGACCGCCACTTGCCTTTGTTTCAATGCATAACTATTGCCTCTCAAATGTTCATGCTTTCTGTAAGTTTTGTTGTCCCCTTGTACAATGTTACTTTACTCATTGGTTAACTATCTTCATCATCACATAGCCTATGACGATGCTACAGCATTCCACTTTGCTTAAAACTTTTGAGGCTTTGCTCTGTAAAAATGTCAAACAAATTAGCCTATGGTATGGTCGTCAGTGAATTCAATATGTTTTGGTTCCTTACATTGTTTCTATTGTGCTTCCACACATTGAGCTTTTTTCACATTTCTATTCGGCTGTCATTCTATGGAGTATCCTCATATATTATGGGAAGATGTTTTATTGATCAATGCATAGTTGGCATAACTTGCATTTTAAATTACATGTGCATGTCTGCATAACTTTTTATTGCCAGTCGCATGTGGCTGCAGGTTGTGCACCTCTGCCTTAATCTATTGTTGTCACATACAATTTCCTCTTGTTTGTACTGCACCACATCAACACAAGATAATTATTGCAGAGTAGGTTGCATTACAGAATCCGGACCATAACCATTAATCACACACAAGTCATTTGTAACAAATGCAACTAAGAGTTTGGTCTGATGGCCAATGTACCACAATTGGTCATAGTGATTTTGGTGAGTTCTGAAGCTTGTATGTCTGAAACTCAGTTTGATTTAAGGGTTGCAGGTTTTCAATTGTGCAAGTTATCATCATATAAGTTTTACACTTCACAGATACAAAAATTGACCTTTAATCATCAATGATTTTTCAGCTGTGAGCATGTTTTCATTAACTCCAAGGTCATTCTTTGTCAAATCAAATAGCCATGCCACCACTAGTCAAATATTTTGATGAAGCTTTCTTAGCTTATAGAACAGATGATTTTGAGCTAAATGATACTCATTTTGAGCAAAATCAGGTCAGTGGTTCTGAAAATATAAGGGTCTGAAAACCAGCTGTTTTTGTTGTCAGTCATGCACAAAATTTGTTTAAAACCTTAACATTTATCTTCAAACTTTAGTCAAATATTGATTTTTATAGTTAGAAACATAACATTTGGTTGAGAGATGGTCAAGCCTCTTTTTTTCATAATTTCCAGCTTACGCTAACTGAGGTTGTGGGTGAATGATTTGAGATGCCAAATTGTAAGCATAACTTTTTAAGATCACTCAATCGTGACCTAACTTTGGGGCTTTATTCCAAACAAGGCTATCCATCAATTTTTTGTAATTAAGGTATAATTTGAAAGCTCCAAAAGTCCTCTTTCCATTGATGATGAAACATGTTTGTGGTTTTGGTTATGAGTAGAATTTATGTGGTACTTGAACAACAGATTTTTTGAAGAAATATATACATGTTGTTTTTTATGAGAAAAAGACCTTGACTACCTCTCAAAATTTGAAGTTCCTTACAATAAAAATAAATATTTTATTAAAATTTGAAGATAAATAATAAGGTTTTAAAAAAATTTCATGCATGACTGATCATAAAAACAGCCAATTTTTGAACTCTTACATCTTTGGAACCACTGGCCTGATTTTACTCGATTAGTGTCATTTTGCTCAGAATGATTTGCATTATAAGCTGAGAAAATTTCATGAAAATTTGTGATTAGTGGTAACATTTTCACATTTTTTGTGTTGTTTGGCAAAGAATGACCCTCCATAGATTTTTCTAATAATATAAAAGTAAGCAATGGTTGACCTAAGTTTTCAAAATAAAATGACAAAAATGTCTAACTATTTGTTCTCCTTTTGAAAAGTAATTGGTTGTTGTTAACTTCAATGCTCTTTTGATACGTCTGTATGTAACTTTGGAATACCCTGTCAATTATGTTTTCTTAGTGCTTTGAAGATGTCCAGCAATAAACGTAGTTCCTGTTAACATGTTCGCTGCCGGTGTATGAACATATCCTACCTAAAAATCATACATTAAGCTGCTATTTTCATGCCACTTTGCAACTCCTTCTCAGGCTCCGTTATACATGATCATTGCATTTTTTCAAAAAGAAGTGCACAATTCTCTACACCTGGAGAGTACTTTTCACATAAATTGCATTTGAGGTCACAGACTGCCTTGTTGAAAATGTCAGATTACAGTAGGTTGCCAGACGTCCTTGAGCACCAAGGACTTTCCTTGAATTTTCCATAAAAACTGGTTGTGTCCTTTAGCCTTAACCCTTCAACAACCGCACGCGCCAACATATTGGCGCGCCCTTATTTGGCCATAAATCGCCAGCCGCTAGAGCTAGAGAGCTGTTCAAACCCTCTACGGATTCAGCAAGTCTTCTATTTGACATCGAAAAAAAAAAGTTTTTCGGTTTGGGTTTGAGGTTTTCTGGGGGGAATGTCACAAGTAGGGGTGTTTTTGCTTTTTTTGACAATCTTCACCTGGCCCTGGGCGCTGTCCCAATGGGCCATTTTTTGGACTCAAAGTTTAGTTGAAAACTACGTCAAAATCCACGTATATAGAGCCCTTGATTGACTTCCTAGCATATCGGGAGCGAAAATTATGGCTCATAAACCAAAAATTGAACAAATTTTGCTCCCTCGAAAGCCACTCTGAGGGGCATTTCTCTCCAGGCAATAACTCGCCGTCAGATTAAGCTAAAGAGCTGTTCAAACCCTCTAAAGTCTTATGAAGGTATGTAAATTGCTATAAAAAAAAACTTTTCAGTTTAGGATGTCAGTTTTTTTTAAATTCTTGTATGATGATAGGATGTTTATGTTATTTTTTGCTGATGTCAGCATTTTTGCCCGACCTCCCTTTAAGACCTGCAGGAGCCATTTAAATGACACTAATTTTTTTTAGTTTAGCTGTTTTTTGGTTACATTTCAGGACTTTGAAGGGTCCTAATGGGTTTTTAGCGTTCCTGGTTCCAGGATTAGGGCCAAAAACATTAAAATGATTTAGGGAAATCCCCCAAAAGTATTGAGAAAAGCCCTTTACCAATTAGCTGTTTTTTTGGCCTGACTTTTGAACCAGAAACGCTAGAAACTCAATCAAGGGCTCTAAAAACGCGTATTCTCGCCTAGAATCCTAAAATACTGCGAGCTAAAATATTGGCGCATGGGATCGGATGATGACGTCATATAATTAACCAAAAAACATGCCCCTGACATAATCCCATTGGCCCAACCCCCCCCCAACCAAATTTAAAAAAAATTTTTTTATACTAAACTACACGACACCACTAATCATTACAGGGTTTGAACAGCTCTCTAGCTCAATCTGCTGCCAAGTTATGGCTGGCCAAAGTTTGCCCTGAAAGGGCAAATTGTGCCTTTTCTGAAAAGTTTTGAATTAGGCCAAAAACTGGGTTTTTGACCTATAATTTTGGATACAGATATGCTAGCAAGTCAATCAAAGGCTCCATAGACCTGGATTTTGACCTAGTTTTCAAAAAAACTTTTACCAATAGAATGGGTCAATGGGTTGAGCCCATGGCCGACCTAAAGCTGACCAAAATTTCCAAAATATGCCCTCATTGTGACATCACCTCCAGAAGACAACCAACAGAAACCAAAAACGTTTTTTTTTTTCGATGTCAACTAGAAGACATGCTGAATCTGTAGAGGGTTTGAACAGCTGTCTAGCTCTAGCGGCTGGCGATTTATGGCCAAAAAAGGGCTGGCCAATCGCGGTCGTTAAAAGTTTAAAGCATTTTGTTGTCGTTGAGTATTTTCC
>Ga0210059_1015745_pt1 | contig 11001 bp, 6 predicted proteins | sample Ectturendosymbi2_FD_188042 | JGI IMG/M metagenome (GOLD analysis project Ga0210059, IMG submission 188042) | Ecteinascidia turbinata endosymbiont from Florida, USA - Sample 2 (SPAdes) (version 2) | ecosystem: Host-associated > Tunicates > Ascidians > Unclassified | place: Key West, Florida... | reverse complement strand
GCTTCTGGGAGTATCGACTAGATAACCTGAGGGTTTTTTCGGTCTCCCAACTGCAAGCTTGGGAATGCTTTCAAGTGTTTACAAATGGCGTTTGTTTTTTACTGCATCGCATCCGGTTTTTGCAGTAAAGAATAAACAATACAATACAATAAAAACAATACACTGTTTTTGAGAAAAAGTTCGCCCTGCAATTAGGTATTAGAGAAAAACCTGGTGTTGCTAAGAAAAACAATGCTACGCACCAATAAATGCAGCGGTTCCGATTTGCGAGGCTACGTTATTTTTGTCACTAGATGCCGCTAAAACCAAACAACAGCAAAGGCATTGGCTATTATTGATCGTTATAGCAGAGGTGGCCGGAATATCTTTTTCAAACTCCGACTCTGCTCCTGTTAAAAAATTCATGAGTCCGGATCAACGTAACAGAGGCAAGAGTAAGAATTCCAAAATCCTTTCCTGGCGACATGAATTAAGTCAGCTCAGTTACAATATAAGACAAAAACGGGGAGCTGAAAACGTTGTTCCTGATGCCTTTTCTCGCGTTTGTGTTTCTACTTCTAATACGACCTTAACAGACTTGCACCAGTCACTGAGACATCCGGGTTTTGCACGGCTATATCACTTTGTTCGACAACGGAACTTGCCGTTTTCAGCGAAGGGACTAAAGATGTTTGTCGCATCTGCAAAATGTGTGCTGAGGTGAAACCTCGCTATTTCAAAAGAGATTTTCAGTTTTTGGCAAAAGCAATCTGACCATGGGACCGCGTGAGTGTCGACTTCTAAGAGCCTGCACGAGGACCGCAACCTTACCTCCTGATAATTGTTGACGAATACTCACGTTTTCCGTTCGTGTTTCCCTGCAAAAATATGCATTCTTCTACAGTCATTGATTGCATTGTCTTTCGTCGCTTTTCTGCCTTTTAGGTTTCCCATGCGTAGGCATACCATATTTTTGTGTTTGAAAAACACGCTTGAGAAAAAAAAGCCTTATCAGATAAATGTGGTCATGGGTGGCGGAACCTTTTTGAAAGTGGGGGGGGGCAAAAGTGCCAGTCAAAAAAACTATAGAAAAATTTTGTGGTTTGAATTGGTAACTGTGACGTCACAAGTATTGAAATATGACGTCATAATGTTTTGTGAGCATGGAAGCAATTTTATGCAATGTTTTCTAGCCTTCAACAGCCCCTATCCAGGCCTGTAACTCAAATTTTTTTCTCCACCCCTGGAAAAAATGTGTTGGGCATAGTTTGAAACTCTTGGACATAGTTTAAAATCTTTGGGCCCTCTCTCAGAAAATTTTTCGCCCCCCTGGTGTCCTAACCTGGTTACAGGCCTGCCCTTATGTACACCACACCCTAGGCTATCTATCTACGCTACTCATTTGAGCACAAATGCATCGAGTTGTTCTTACTAATCATGTTATTTTAAACTTATTTAGGCAAAATCTGAATTAAAAATTGGTCAGGCCACCCAAAGGGCCTAAGCCCATGGGTCCCCCCGGTTCCGCCACCTATGAATGCGGTTCATACTTTACTTTGAGTATGTAGCTATGTTGGATTCCTATAGTTAGGACACCAAGAAAAACTAAAATAATGCATTTCACTAAGAAACAAAACAATGTTCAAACATTTGTAAATTTACACATTTTCCAATCCATGTTTTTCTGTAGTCAATACTTTCTTCAAGGAGTCTTTGTTAGATTTTATTTTCTCGCAAAAATCATAGCAGGAAGAGTCCGTAATATGCAGTAGTCCCCGCTTGCCCACCTCGAGGCCAGTCGATTTTGGGCTTATTATGCGAGTGGACCTATTAACCCGGGGCCGCGGAAAATTTATCGCCACTGTCATGCACATAAATGAGCATGGCCGACTATCGCTAAAAGTTGCTAAACCCTTATTCCACTTCCTGGTCCTTGCCATGGTGTTGCCTTTCTGGTCCCTCCCATCCATAGGCGTACGAGGCGGGGGAGTGGAAAGGGCTGCCGCAACCCCGACTTGAAACATTTCAGGGTAAACTCTGTTTTAAGGGCAAGCGCAAGTTGCTCAAAAATCTTGAATGATAAAAAATATTTCAATACAGTGAAAAATTTTAAGTAACTCTGTTTTTCAGGCCAAGCACAAGGTGCTCAAAAATCCTGAATGTAAAAAGTATATTTAATACAGTGAACAATTTCAGGGCAAACTCTGCTTTTCAGGGCAAGCGCAAGTTGCTCAAAAATCCTGAATGGTAAAAAAATAGATTCAATACAGTGAAAAATTTCAGGGCAAACTCAGTTGTTTTTCAGGGCAAGCGCAAGTTGCTCAAAAATCCTGAACGGTGAAAAAAATGTCAATACAGTGTGTAAGCGAATTGAAATGCATACAAAAGGTGCCATCGGGACCGAAAAAAATACTGTATAATTTTACAGACGAACTGACGTTACAGACGAAGCCGCAATAATCGAATTTAACTGTGTACAGGCCCCATTCGGACTAAAAGAGTTAGTTTCAAGGCAAATTGTGTATTTTTAGGGCAAATTATTATTTTCAGGGAAAATATTTCTGTCCCCCCCCCCAATAAAATGCCTTCCCGTAGCCTACGCCTATGCTTCGTTCTAACATTAACAATAATGCTTCACTTCTAAGAGCTATTTCGTTACCCAGGATATGCTGTAGGCAGCCAGGAGAGATGTTGAGTTGTTCGGCTGCAGCACATTGGCTGCATGTTGGCCGTGCTCGGTAATTTTATAAAATTTCAGGTTTCTTGAAAATATTCAAGTCTGCACGTCCCTTGAAACAAGGCTACGTCTGCACGTCTCTTCGCCATTTTGAAAATAAATTCTGCATAGCACTAGTTCACCTTGCATATGAATTACGGCACAAATTAACGATCTGTGACGAAACAGTTGAATTATGAACTACAGTGGGTCAGTAGCGTAAAGTGCGAAACCGTCGAAATCAAGACAAAGAAGTGAGTTTGGCGTTCACCCAATTTGAAACAAATGTATTCGAATATTGGGGTTATTAGGCAGGGTTTTGGGTTTATAAAGCGAGTTTTTTTTTAACAGGAGTAGATGGAGCAATTCCGGACCTGACGATTTTGGGGTGGGCTTATTAGCCGTGGGCTTAATAAGAGGGGACAACTGTATTTACACGTGATAACAGAATGCTTTCACATTCTGCTTCTGTTGTCAGACCACATGTTATTCATGATAGAACAAACTTTCTCAACGAGAGCTGATGTACCAGGTGTATGACTATGCTGGCTGACTGAATGCGTAACCGGGACTTTTTCGCTGACTGACCGGGACAAAGCCTGAAAAGCGGGACTGTCCCGGCTAAAACGGCACGCATGGTATGCCTACCCATGCAGCATTCACAGTGATCGTGGAGGGTCGTTCATCAGTCATGAGACTCGTAGTTTCCTAACTGAGAGGGGTATTTCTTTTAGCACCTCGCCACCCTACCACCGGCAAGGCAACGGTCAATGCGAACGAATAAACCATTTGGAGAACTATTGGGCTTATCCTGCAGGGTGAAAACCTCCATGAAGGACAGTGGGAAAGCGTCTTAACCGAGGCTTTACATGCGGTTCGATCGTTGGTCTGTCTCTCGACCAACGAAACGCCTCACGAACGTTTCTTTTGTTTCCCTCGTAGAGCGATGTTTGGAACCGCTCTTCCTTAGTGGCTGCTCTCCCCCGGATCTGTACTGCTGGGTGCGCAGCTTCGTCCGAAATAAAAGCGAACCTCTGTGATATCGTTGACTTGGTGGAAGGAAACCAGCATTACGCGATCGTACCTCATGTGGATGGAAGTGACCAATCGAGAATGTACTGTTGTAGACCAAAGTTACTATAAAGACAAGTTGTGAAACCACTCAGGCATGGACGCCATCAATGGTCCCAAACTGCTGATTTGTCGTATTAGTTTGTATGCAGGCGACAGAGCTCTGTAGTAAAATGACTGTTTTTCAATGAAGATAGGGATTGCAGACAAGCTGAAACGGATGAAAATTAAACTTTTCTTCCAATATTACTGTATTTCGAAGTGATTTTGCGTGATGTAAGGCTTGGTTGGTAACGGTTATCGGGTGGTGGAAATCAGAAATGTTTCATCAGAAAATGCAGGCTACGGACAAAGGGAGGTTCACTCACGTTTTTTCTGGTTGAATTAGGTATGATACTTAATTAAATTCCGTATAAGACAAAGTTGCCTTGATGGGCATACGTTAGGAACTGGTATAATTACAATGTTTTGATTGACAGTACTGTCATAACACTCATCTTGACAAGCGTTAGCCTAGTTTAGTTAGCCTAATCTAGTACAGTACAGGCTTTACTGCAAGTTACAATAACACGAAGTTAGTAGGCCTATTCATTTTATGAGACAAAATTGGCGATTATGCTTGGTTGCGCTACTCCAAAGTGTGCAACAGATTCAAGAAAATTTCCTTGAGTAGATCTTCATGTTTCAAAAAAGTGAAGTTTGAAAGAGATGCTTAATAATTTGCCAGAGAGATAAATGGACCCCCAAGATACATAGGAAAAGAAAGCTCAAGCTGTGCAAAGACAGTAAAGTTTTAGGTCATTTGCCAAGTGAACCAGCAATTTGTTTAATGTGTGCTTTGTGACTGATGGTTCTGAATGAGAAACATGCAAAATACTTTTTGATATCCTTACTTGGCAGAATAATGGATACAAGATGTAAATTCGGAATATCAAATCATTTTATTGAGAAATGCTGCATGTAAATTTTTTGCAGTGTTATTTTAACCATCACAGTTTGGAGGAAAACAAAAATTGAAACAAGATGCCATTCCAACCTTGGCTGGTGTTCCAAATCTACCAAAATTGTTGAAAATGTCAAGACCCAAATTATCAAGGGCCGGTAAAGTTCTAAATCCTCACAAACATTCATGTGCAAGTATATTGATTTAAAAAAATATTTTTGAATTTGTAATTGTTTTATCACCTTTACTTAGTTTGGTGATATGTACCAGTCATATTTAAATTTTAGATTTGTTGTCAGTAAACGTCAATGACCATACTTACTTTTCAAAGTTTCCTGAAAAGTGTAGGCTACTATGAACAATTATGAAGACAGTGTCAAATTGGAGGAAGTTGCACATTGGAGGATGACAACCAAGATGAAAGGTTTGTTCATTGCATCTCACCAAGTATTACCTTGATCATGATTTTGATTTTTGTTTGAACAATTAGTGATGTGATTGCATCTGTTTGTAACATGCCTCTATTGTTGTCAGTCTTGTGAATAGCTTTGTAAGACATCAACCACAACATGACCAAGATGAAGACTATCAATTAATGTTTTTATGTGACAGTTGAAGTTGCTTCAGGAAAACATTGCTAATTTGGAAAGGTCAGTAAACAAAATTGCTAATCCTGACCAGCTGGAAATGCTGGAGAGCCTATCACATCATGCTATGAGATGTTCAGATGAAACTGTGAAGAAAGCATTGCAGATTCAATGTGCAACTGGAGAAGGCTACAAAGGTAAGCTAGGTCTACAACAGTTAAAAATGGCTTTGATGTGAAAGTGAATGAATTAAAAGATGATGAGTTGTACTGCTCATTACTGCTAGATGGGGTGTATATTAGGTTTAATTCTTTGCCACTGTAACAAAATAGGTTTTATTTCAAGCAGCAGTGCATATGCAATCTAAATATTTTAAGATGAAACCCTAAACAGCAGTTGCATGTTACACTCAATGGTTATTTCACCATTCGTTTGAATACTGTGAATGTAATCGCACCTTTTAGGCAAAATGTCAACTTCAGCTGTGATGTTACTCGGTCACAAACAAAAGCCAACACCACTGAAATATTAGGAGAAACTGTTTATGTAATCGTCTTAGCCACCCCCGCCCTCACTCCATACACAACCCAAACAGCGTTGATTATAAATTTCTTTTGTGAATTGGCAAACCGATTGTTTGATTTGATGAACAGCCAAATTATCTGGTAGTGCTGCAACCATTGAGTGTAACATGCAACTGCTGCGTTTGGTAATTCAGCGACCTTCCCCAATCTGCCAAAATAAGTTAATTTTTGCAGTGAACAGTGTATGTAATTTTTTCAAAGTTATTTATGTGTTGTTTTTCAAGCCCTATACGCATTCGAAGACATGGACAGCAGGAGCAATATCACATGGAGCATAAATTCCTGTTCAAAGGGGCTTTAAGCTCAGTACCACCAGTTCGATTTCTTTCAAGCGGACATTGTGTGGTCAATGGGACATTCAAGTTTTTAATGTCTGGCGGACTAACCTAAGATGCTCCCGGAAATCATTTCTGACGGACTAACCTAAAACGCTCCTAGAAAAAGTTTTTCTCAAGTGCATGGCAGACGAAACCCCATCCTGAGCTTGTGCGATTTCGTCAAACTCTGCGGCAAATGTGCATCGCCCAATTTATACTGGTTCCACGCACTTACAGCTGCGAAGAAGACGATGCCCCAAATCTATTGGATTTTCTTAAGGAAGCTACCCTTATACTAGAAGCCAACGACGACATTGAAGATGAAGGCCAAAAGGCGCAAACCACTCTCCCCTGAACATGACAAAATCGACTGCATATTAAACAACTTAACAAAATCGGCAGTATAGAATGTAAGGAAAAGTTCACAAGCAAATGTATTTTTGACCTTTTACCTGCAAGCGGAAATTTAGCCCATTTTAAATGGAAAGATAGTGAGATAACTGCATAATAACTTTCCGAAACAAATTTTTATGTCACCTTTCGTTTAAAGCCCTGTGGACGCTTCGGACAATAGAAATTACTTTTTCGAAAAAATTTTAATATGTTTTTGGCCGTAAATCATTGCTACTGGAAGTCCTGCTGACATTGCCTTTATATTATTATTCCATACCTTTCTTTTTGCCACAACTAGCCCTACCGAATCGCTGCCCGCTATCTGAAACTAAAAGCATAATGCGAAACAATTCACATAGCAATTAATTTAAAAAATGTACGTGAGAAAACTGCTGCACGAACGAATATCACATAGACCAAAAGGGTTGACGAGTAATTGTCAGTTTTAGTCTTCACTAATTTTATTTGTACAGTTTTTACTCATTGTACACTCGAGTGTTCCGAAGGGATGGTAAATTTTTCGTTTTTTTGAGGAACGCAGCTATGGTGAAGCTTTTCACAGTGGTAGTTTTGCTAGCATGCAAAGCAATGCTGAACATATTCGAGAAAAACGGCTTTGTCATGCTGAAATGTGTAATGTTGATAGCACTCGCAAAGCGGATGCTTCATAAAAGGTAAGCTAAGTGATTTGATGATTGTGTGTCGAAAATGTAATTTATTTCTTATCGGTGAGTTCAATTAAAAAACAGTTATGTTACAAGAAGTGCTGTTAATTTATTCTTGGACATTTTCGGGCCCGGTGCTCTCGACGCTCTTGTGTAGCCTACGTGCTGTGCGTGGTTTGATCATTATGATCGACTGCCAGTCTGTTCAAGTGTTCGAATGGTTTCTGCTCTTGTTTTGTTTCTGTGCTTTTTGTTAATACAAGCGAAAAAGCAAGACAAATGCAGGAAAGGTTGTTGGTTGCTATACTGTACAGCAGGGGTGGCCAACTTGTCTTTGACTAGGATCGACTAGAAAATTTCTTGCTAACTTGCGATCGACTAGTCGGTAATAAAGTCACAAGTACAAAATGCCAAATTTGACTATTGTACGTGCAAGTACAGTGTATACCATCGCCTTAATAAGTGGGCACAAATAAAAAGCAAATTGTCTCTTGCCCTTAACCTAAATCATTATTGTCACGCCTCGCGGCATCTGCCCTGCTAGCCTGTGGTCAGCCACCACAAGTGATACCAAAGAATATACGTGACCAACCAATTGATGGAGAATTTTATGTACTTTCTGGAATATTGATTGAAAGTGTTCTTTTTAGTTATCTTGTCAATTCAATGCAAAATCAGGCGCGATCGACCAGCTGAGCTTTGGCGATCGACCGGTCGATCGCGATCGACTGGTTGGCAACCCCTGTTGTACAGCTTTTCAATGAGACTAATTTTGCTGCCTGCTTCCACATTGCGCAAACACATCGTAAAGATACAAAAATTAGCAAAAATGACCACGACGTCTTCCGTTTATGCTTGTTTTTAGCACATTCCACTGATAGCGGAAGATTCATAAAGCTACGATTTTCAAGCATACAGCATTGCACGGAAAAGTGGTTCAGCACAGCAGCGGAAATTGTTTTTCGACAAATAAACTAGTTTTCAACAACACTTGCAACTCCGTAATTCCGAATCGCCTGCTAAATATTTTCCTTCATTTCGATTCATCGAAAAATAGACCAAAAATGAAGATTAAGTACCGATCTCTCATGCATTTAGATAAGCAGAACGCTCAACTTGGGACCAAACATGGAGTCCATTGTCGCTTAACAATGGGACTTATTATCGGCACAACTTGTCTTTATAGTAACTTGGCTGTAGACCTCCGAACCGATTCGGTGTATTGGACTACCTAGCAGCGATAGTGTGTCGCCTACGTGTTGAAATCTGTTCTGGGGAGATAGTGATGATTGCTGTTATAATAAATAAGCATTGTCTGTCTGTTTGTACGTGCATGGCAGTTGCTCGCACTTCGAGTTTGATTTATAGCTGCAGTTGCTCGGAGCCGTCTTGCTTATCGGTAGACTCGAGCGCCTTTTCGTTTATTGAGCCGTCAGTAATTACTGCGCTCTGACCATGGTATTCTCGCTGCCTCGTATTCAGTTGTGTTACTTGCGTCGTTTAAACTGGCTGCTTCTGCCGAACGATTATCGTGATGATTGTTTTCTTGTTTCTAATATGTTGAAACTCAGTTCTTTAAAGCCTAGTAAATATACGCTCCTGATATTTGCATCAATAGGCCGTTTCGTCACAATCCTGTTATTTTGGCTAAGCCAAACGTAGTTCCATATGCGAAATATAAAATATATAGAAGTAATTATGCGAATATTTATAATAAAAGCTCTCGCGACCGGCGACCCAGGTTTAAAACCACTGGTGTAGACTTTGGTTCCAAATTCCTGTATAAAACCTGCCAATATTCATCCAAAAGACGTAGCCTACGCATGAGATAGATGAGCAATATAGAAAACTGTGTTTTGTTGCTTGTGCAAACCAGTTACTTTCAGGCAGTGTACCTCTAGACATCAGTAGCTAACTTGTAGGTCAGTGTGACAAAGCACAGAAATGCTGCAGGAAAACCAGGGGCGTAATGAGGGGACAATGGAGGCAGAATGCCCCGGGCGCCGAAAAGTCCCAACAATGTTGCAAGTATTTTCTTCAGTACAGTACATTTCCTCCCAATAGACTTTAGTTTCGAACATGAGGGCGCTAAACTTGTTTCTTGCCCCGGGCGCCATTTAACCTCGGTACGGCCCTGAGAAAGCACTTTTGTAAGGTTGCAATGGAGGCTACGCCATGTCTTGCTTCAGCATTGCCAATTTCACATGCAGATAAAAAAAAATTCTCAACTGTAACCATGTCCTGGCTCAAATGCAAACTGATTGTTAAATCTTGACCAGAACATTTCGCATAGGCTACTCATAGGTCTACTATGATCTGGATACTATGTTGTATCCAGGATTGCGGAGTCGCAAGGCAATGAGTCGGAGGTTTTTGGGTGGAATCGGATTCCTAGGAACACTAGGAGACGGAGTAAGAATTTTATCCGACTCCGGAAGTCCAATTGAACTATATTTTACATCGCACTCCTAAGTTTTGAAATTGTGCAATTTCTTTTAAAAGTTTTATTGAAACAGAATTCTTGCTGTGCAACACGATTTCCATTGATTGGTTGTCAACAATTTTGTAGCTACTAGCAAACTTGATTCACGTTATGTTAAGAAGTGGGAAATTTTGGAAAGGTCGGAGCTGAATCAGAGACAAAACTGTGTTGCACCAAAGCAGTAGCAAACTTCGTAATAATAAATGAGCCATGTTTAGAAAATGTTTGACTTCCTGCGAACATTTTCCCTTTCAGGCATTTTGATATGATATTGAGCATTTTCTTAATTGGGCCAGATTTTGGTAACAGATGACTTTAAAATTGCATCATACCTTCCAACTGTTTGTTGTAGGCTACAGGTTACCTTAGATCAGCGGTTCTCAATTCATTTTGAAGCCCGCACACCGTCCGGAAGGAAAAATCATTTTTGCACCATTTGATGTATTGTTTTTTGTATTATCATCGCTGACATTAACCCTTCTCGCACCCCCACTTGAGAACCGCTCCCCTGGGCGAATAACAAGCGTAAAAGAATTATCAACTAATTGTTTATGTTTTGACGCTTGCGGTCATATTTTTTAGGTTTTGCTTTGATCAGTCAGGAAAATGACTGAGAATTACAATTTCGCCGCAACAAACTTTACAATATACACAATTTTAAATGCTCTACAATAATTTTGAATGCTTCTTTTGCTTGATTTGATAAGAAATCCAGTCGAGTACAACACTCCCTCTAAGTGGCGAGTCAAGCCGGGTCTGTTTCGAGCTATCCGAGATGAATAGCTCTGGCATTTTTCTGCCAGAACAAATTCTGCGTGATGTTTGGTTGATTGTGTGTTGTGTCATAGAATGTTCTCAAATAAATGCTGGAACAATTGTCTTTGCTTCCAGAAAAAACGAGCTAAAGACAAATTAACCCCGGTCACAGTTTTCCACAGACCTACGTGAATACAAGCCGTATTAAATGTGTTAACGTGGTGAAGCGGAACACCCGGTCTACCCCGCTTGCCGTTCGAATTTCCGACCGAGGAAGTGATTAAAGCCAATTGCTCGCTATCTGCGCCTTAACCGATTTGACCAGAGAAGCGCTTCCCTCGTCATTTCTGATCGAGGCATTTTGAGTTTCGACTTTCACATCAGGCACATTCATCTGATGCAGTTCCCTCTGACTTAGCCGAATTCCATGTTCATCACTTCCCCCTTTAACTCTGGTTAGGATTCAGCCAGGTTTCCCCGGCCCCTTCACGGTTGGTCTATGGGCAGT
>Ga0210059_1015744_pt1 | contig 11001 bp, 5 predicted proteins | sample Ectturendosymbi2_FD_188042 | JGI IMG/M metagenome (GOLD analysis project Ga0210059, IMG submission 188042) | Ecteinascidia turbinata endosymbiont from Florida, USA - Sample 2 (SPAdes) (version 2) | ecosystem: Host-associated > Tunicates > Ascidians > Unclassified | place: Key West, Florida... | reverse complement strand
AAAATAAAATTGTTGTTGTTGTTGTTGTTGTTGTATGCCCAGCTTTCGCAATACCATAGGCCAAGCGCACGAAGCAAATCTTCGAGTTCCTTGCAGTGTAAAAACGCCCCAATATCGAGTTCGCAAGTGCGTTCACGAAGGTAAACCAAGCGCGAAGAATCGCTCACGCGTCAATCCGATAACAGTGCAGCGTAAAGTGGGTAATTGTTGCACAATATAGGCTTCAGCTTGGTGAGGTAACTTTGCGTGAGCATTTCTGGTGCTCTGAATTACAGGGCATGGAAAGGATTCGAGTTACAAGGTTTTCATTTTTACACAACAGTAAAATTACTTATGAACCAGAGTTTTATGATCTGCAAAAAAACGTAAAAAAAGAAAACATGTAATTATATGCTTCAAAAGCTGAGAGTGGTTTATCATGCATAGAAGCAGTTCCTATAGCACCGTAGAATATTTAACACTGAAATAATATTAACGACAAATTAACAAGTTATTAAAGGCAAAAGATAAGGAATGCAGTTAAATGAAGATTAATTTTCGAAATAATTCCAAAACAGTGGGGGTTATAAAATAGGTCGTAAATCAGAAGTCGCATCACAAAAACGAGTGGTTTGAACAAAACTGAAACGACTTGGCAAGGCTTCCAAGTTTACGCTAGAATCTTATATCATTGAAGTTTTTCGTTTTTGCTTACAATGAAAAATGGGTGCGAAGTTGCATGTGTTAAAAAATTAAGAAATCCTCTCTCAGAAATCCAACAGTTAAAAAATCCGCACGCCATGTGAACAAGAAGCTATAACATAATTTTAAAAGTTTCGGGGTCATATAATGGGATTCTGAATGTGCTTGTCTTTGAGAGTTAAAATAGTATTTCATGGGTCATCTACGATTTTAAGGACAAGCAAAAGAGAACTTATAAAAGAATCATTCAGGAAAACATCAAACACAGGCGGGGATGACGGGATAATTTTCCATGGCGTAATTTAAACGATGTCATTCCTGCTTTCCATATTTTTCTGGTAAAGTTACCACAGTTTTCAAAACATATTCAAAGTATTTCGTTTGAATGACTCATTGAGGTGTGTTACATGCTTTTAAAAAAATTGTAGCTTTTATATATCGAGGCTTCATGACTTCATAGGATCTTTTCAAAAATGCATTTTTTGATGGAAATGAAATAGCGAGGATACTAACATGCGTAACTATAAAAGAAGAGGATCTTGTGGAGAATAGAGGATCAGGAAAACGACTTTTGAAAACGCAGTGGAGAGTTCGAAGCAAAAGAGAAATAAAAAAAATTGTAAAAGAGTGCGCTTAATCAAACAAAATCACGAAGAGCTGAGTTTCTGAAATGAAGATACCACTGCATTGACAGCAGGAGAGAAGGACGATACTTGCAGGGGATAAGATTTGCTTAACTATATCTGGTCTATTCTCGGGTTGTTTGCTCGAATCGTCCGTTGAAGGTTACAACGAAACACTACGAGTGCACTCGCAAGCACCACCACATACCGCATGAAGTTTACTTTTCCTCTGATTTCTGCCGCCGAGACTGTGGTCATGAGCGTAAGCGGGGCTGTATCTTTTGGCAAACTTTTCGTGGCATGTTTCAAGCAACCATTTGTTGTAGTTGGTGAAGGTAGTTGGATATCTCCTGCAAAAGAGTTACTCTGGTGCCAATGCACAGTGATAATAGTATTAATTCGCACTGATCTGTAATAAGCTAACTGCTCATCTGGCTTGAATATGGCAGTCCTTCAAAACGCATTCTTTAGATTAAATCTTGGCGATTAACAGGCAACAGCATCACATGAGTCCGTTCGAGCTACTTTTTGAATTCTAAAAGCGAGGAGGGTAATGCTCAAACTTTTGTTACATATGACAAGTTTGGCTAAATGAACTTTTTGCAGGCGTTGTCAGTAGAACCAAAATATGTATAGCATATGAGTACATCTAAAAACGTTAAATTGCTCTAAGAACAAACTTCAATTATGCACAAAAGACGTGCACATAGCGCTTTAGCCTTTGCTGTTGCATGCGCAAGGCATATTACGATACTATATATTACATACTGCTGCAGCTGGGCATTGCCAGCGGCCATGGAGAGCGATTTAAAGTGCAAATTGAGTAAGCTACGCTGTTTCGTAACCAATAATGCAGTTTGTCCGCCAAGTATACTGTTCTCTTCGTAAGGATAAGGTTACGGCCAGTGTTTCGGAGTCGGAATTTGTTTTCCGGTTCCGGAGTCGAACTTCAAAAGTTTTTGACTCCAACTCCAAGCGGCTGAAAATTTTTATCTCCGGTTCCGGGCATGACTTTTTAAAATTAGCACTCTGTAAAGCAGTTTTTTTCAGCAAAGTTTGATGACGTCGCTAACATCTTTCGTAACTTAGAACTTGTAAACCTGCAATTATAAACTGCTGCAATAAGTACGTTGGTGGATTCTTAAGTGTAGGTGTGAATTAAAATGTGCAATTTTTGTTTTAATTTACAATGGACACATGAACAGTCTGATATAACATATACAATACCGCATAGCAATATAGCAGAAATACTTACAGTGTAAACCAACTGTAATAATAGACGTATTTTTTCACTGCAATTAATTTACCTGTTATTATCAAGTATTGTGGTTTGAATGCTTGGACCAAATTTTCTTGAAATCAAGTAATGCCTGATGTGGAAATACCTATGAAAGATGAAGAAAACGAGAACAACCCCCACGCTATATTGCTTTTGACACGTGCAGGACAGCTAGCTGCTAGTGGAACCAGCTTGCAAATCTCACCAGAATTCAACATCATGTTTCTTGAGCCTTGAGGGATTCAGAAACAATGCGAATGTTTGAAGGACGAAGTCAATTCTATATAAATACGAGCACTTGAAAGCTTCTCGCAGAAAACACGAATAACTAATTAAAATGTGCAAAAAATGAAAGTGAAAGGACATGATAATTTTGGGATTATATAATAAAAACTAATGCCCGCTTCGATTCGATTTTTATTTTTACTAGTGTTATTGATGCAGTATCACTCAACAGTTTATTTGTAACCTTGTCATGAACTAGCATCTGCAGAGGTTTGGTGGTTCCAACATTGGTTCTCAAAAACAAAACTACCTCCACCAAGTCTTTCATCGACGCTCGCAAGTCTGACTTTACTAGGCGTAAAGCGGAAAAGAGCTGCTCAACGCTAACTTGCGTTGGTGGGAGAGCAGTAACAATCTCTGCAACCTCTCCAACGATTGGGGGTAGAGTTGTATGGCCTGCTAAACACACAGCTTTGACGAACGGCCGGTCTTTTCTACTTCATACAAAGAATGGAAGAAAATGTTTCTTAATCTGGCAGTTGCACCCAGAATATTGCGTTGCTCCGCTGATTCCAAGCAACTGAATTTTGATTTTTCCAACTTGTCGAGATGTTTTTCAAAGTTAAGTTCATCATCATGGAATTGGTAGACGAAAACGCTGAAGTGAAGTTACTTTCACGGTAACTGACAAAGTTTTGGTTTTGACCGCACTGTCTTCACCAAAATAAAGGATTTACTCAAATCCATGTGCATGCCTCCATTTTCAAGAGCATTATTTTTCTAGCAATTTCTTATGTCAGTGCTGATTTCTGTTTCTTTGCCACTTCAAACACCATATTTCTATTGTTGTCTTTATCAAAAGAAAACGAAAACTTTCGGGCTAGTTCGCCGTTCAGACTTTGAAATGAAGGTGTGGAAAAACATTAATGGAACGGAGTTGTGGACAACAAAATCAATTATCCCTTTACGAAATTTAATTGCACACATGGCAATTGCAAAACGTTTCGAGTTGTTAGGACTTAGATGCTTCGAGTTCACTATAAATATCCACATGCTTTTTTTTCATATGTCGCCTCTTGACTATCCACGCTCACTCTGATCTACAGCAGTGGTTCCCAAACTTATTCGAGCTGTTGCCCAAAACAAGGTAGCGATTATGTCTTATTACCCTCAATATTTCGCAGTGATCGCTCATAATACAGAACAACATTATGTTTTTGGTTCCGCGTTACCCCCCGAAAAATCGCATATTACAGATTGGGAACCACTGATCTACAGCTAGCATTGAATCACAAGGCGTTTTTTCATCTCCTTCAGCAATGCTGCAGCGGAGGACGTAGTGCTTCCCACCGTTGTTAAGAATAAAATGTTGTAAAACAGTAGATTTGTTTCGTTTATACCTGCTTACAAGAAATGAAAGGACAGTATGAAGCACAATTATGTCTTTGAGCAAAGTGTTGATGGACTTTGCTGTTTTTCACTGATGCAGGTGGTGCTGGTTCTAGTACCATTCAATGCACTGGATTTGCTTTGTGTATGCTGTGTAAAAAGCCGCTTAAACATGGTCGACCTGAAAAATCATATTTCACACTGCATTGGAGGTAAATCTCTGCGAATCTCTCATTCAAAGCAAACTAAAATTGGTGGATTTTACAACAAACAGAAAAAATAAGTTACAGATGCTGAGCACAAAAAACTGGTGAATGCATTTTTACAGTATGTAGCCTTAGTTGAACGTCCTTTTATATCTATTGACGATTCTGGTTCAAAAACGGTGCAGACATTTTCATGAAAATTGGTGCTAATCATGCCTGTATTGATATAAAACACGACCGGACTCCGACGAAGATTGCATCCGCGTTGGAGAATATCCCTGCTACCTACTGCCTTCCCATCGGAATAACCTCGTCGAAGACCAAGTGTGTGCAGTTGAGAAATGGGCGATCTCTTCAGCACCCTAAACAAATCTCTGCCCGGGCGATCGTCGATGCCACTGGAAGGACAATTCTTGTGTTGTTCAGTTACATTGTTTGTACTCGCAATTGCGTTGTATAAGAACTTTCCGCAAAATGTTCTCGTGTCTTCGTCGTTCTGATCGCCGCGAAAGCGACGGCATGGGCCATGTATATATGTATGTATTGATATAAAAAATATTATGCCATCTTGAAAAATGGTGAAACGAAAAGCTGTGCAACAGGCTGTTAGAGAACAGCAAGAACTTGCTAGTTTGTTGCCTAAGGTTAGATCTCACAACAGATTCGTTGGAATAACTACATGTGGACGGAAGCAAAAAATGATTCTTAATTGTCTTTGACTGGACATTTTGTAAAAGACTGAGCTTTTAACGCGTGTGTATTGTCAGTTGAAAGCTTCAAACATGATACAGTAGTCCCCGCTTATTAAGCCCAAAATTGTTCCGTCCGGAATCACACCATTTACTTCTGTAATACAAAAAAAACCGCTTTATAAACCTAAACCCCGCTTAATAAGCCCAGTTTTCGAACACATTTGCTTAAAATTGGGTGAAAAAGCGTCACAACTCACACTTCTTTGTCTTGCTTTCGACGGTTTCACACTTCGTTAGGCTGCTGACCTAGTTCTTAACTGAACTGTTTCGACACAAATCGTTTAAATGTGTCGTAATCGATCGGCAAGAAAACTGAACGGCCACGCTCGACAGTTTCTGTGCCACCAACAACCAATGAGGCACCTTACTCCTGACGCTTTTCCACGGAAATGAATATTGTTTTACCGTAATAAACAAAGAAAATTGCTCGTTATCTGTAACTGTTGTGTACAGTGTTAATACATTTAGCGATGGTCAGGGACCGAGTTTGCTAGAAAATTTTGGAGGGGACAAACTTTGTGTGGTTTGCATGTTGTTGGGCATATCACACACATACAATATTATTATTGTTTGGTTTCGATGACGTCACCACCTTTTTGTAAAATTGGCAGAATGGGAGGCAATTTATAGAAATGATATATTTTGGGGACCATGGCCCAAGTGCCTCCCTGGCTACGCCCATGGTGTTATGGCAGTTGCTTAAATCTCTACATTGTGTCTATAGGTAATCCAATGATAATGTCCATTTTTCTTATTTATTCCCCAGCTTTATGCTAGGGGTTTTCAACAGTTTTTCATCACAAACTGTTGGGGGTACAAAAGATATTGCGTCTTCCTTTGTCCACAAGTTGGGGGAACATATCCCTCGTCCCCCTGAAACTCGGTCGCCGGCGATATAGTCGCCATACTCATTTATGCGCGTGCGAGTGGCGAAAATTTGTCCCCTGGTTAATAAACACACCCGCTTAGGCCCAAAATTGTCAGGTCCCGAGGTGGGAGCCCTGCTCAGGAAACCTGGGTGGTCCACCACCGTGGGGCGTCTTTTTCGTAGATTTTATATACTTAGAAAAATATTAGAAACCTGTTTCCATGACTTTTCCTGATTTTCAGAGACAAGTGGAATGGTGCCAGAGTTATTTTTTTAAAAAGTTCCTGAAAGCCTACATGTAGAAAACCGGGGTACTACACTACCCAGGGTTACCTGATATGTAACAAAATTTGTGCACCTTACTACCTTAACATTTCAATGTGATTGTAAGTGGAAAACATGTTTGGCCAAATATGACCACCGAAACCTTGTATGTGAAGAATCTTCCTACATCATGACTTGATATGAAGAAAAAACGGATCTGAAACGCTCATGACGTTTTCTACGCACAAAGAAAAATTCTCTCTAAAACATCCCCTTTTTGGGGTACAGTGTATAAAATTTGTATGCTGTAGGTTTCGCTGCGTAGATGCGATTTTGTTGTGAATGTGATTAAAATAGACGTCGGGAAGTCAAAAATCGTTCGGTCCGGAAATAATGGATGTCACATGTCCCAGAATAAAAGTAATCAAAATTTGGGTTGCATTTTCCCCACTCGTATAGCGTTTTTAAGGTTTCCTGTGCGGGGTTTTAATAAACGGGAACTACTGTATTAACCTGGAAGCAATATAAAATAAAGCACTGTTACTTCATTCAGGCAACAAATGTTATTTTGGTTGCATAGATCGTTTTCGGAATTTGAACAGGAGTCGTATTCTCAAATTTGACAAAACTTCGGAGCGTGTGCCTGAACGGCTCATGTCACGTGACTTGTACCAGGCAAGTTGCTGGTTTCTCGTGGTGGGTCTGAGACTGCGTGCTTCACAGACGTGTTATATGATGCGGTGAAAACATAATACTAATGCAATTCAGCAAGCGGTCACAGGTGGAAAAAGCGGGGGCTTTGTGTAGCATTATCGTAAAAATCATGGAGCTGTGTGTGCGGTTATCGTTGAATATCTGGTATAGGCAATTGTGTTGTAGGCTCCAGCCTCATTTTGGGCTGTTAAGTGGAAACGAGCCATTAAAGCCAACACTATACTTACCTTCGGCAGTTCAATCAGCTTACAATAGTGCCACTTGTATTTTCACTCTACTTTTTTTGCGTCCAAAACCTCATTGGCCTGCTCAAAAATGGTTTCTGGGCTGTAGTGTACGAATAGCCGGCCCCACATTTCTTCGCATGGCATACACATCAAATCATTTCATAAACAGATTGATCGTTTTAATCAATAATGTGCAGAATAATAGCAACAAATGTAAGCTGTGCACATCAGGATCCATGTTTCTCAGCAACATCTAGCGCTGTCACCTATGAGCTCTTTCAACTGACGTATATTCTGCCTAAGCCCTAACCGACCGTCACACATTCAGCTGATACATATGGATAGAATAGAAAAATACGGCAAGCTAGGCACTGAATATATAACCGTGTGGGAACATCTTGTACACAAGAGAAATCCTAAGTCTGTCTGGAACATTCAAATGTATGCACTATATTCATAACGTATGACGCACAACACTGACCTTGCTTAAGCATGAGCTCCAGGGTAATCACGAACTGCTTGGAAGGGAAGCATCGCAATTGCATTGTGACGACATAAGTAAATGTTGCTGCAATGTCGGTTTTAAATATGAGTACTGTACTTGACTGCACTGTCGGAGTCAGTAAATTTTTTTAAAACTCCGACCCCGCGAATAAAAATATCCAGACTTCGAACCCAGACAAAATTGCAAAACACACTGACTTCGACACCCAATCCCTGGTTACGGAAACCAAATTAACTATTGCCACTTCCTCGCGTTTTAAATACAATAAGAAAAAGAGGAAACACTGATAAAATCCCGTTGAACCCAAGGCAACTGACGGTTCTATTTCAATTGTAACTGTAGTTAACCATAGATATCCATCGCACAACATAGCAAATTTCGAGCGATTTTGTAAATGGATAACAATTTCAAATATTTAAACCCGTTTGATCAGCAAAAACTAAGCATAAACGATCCGGATTCCTACCTACAGTATGAGATGAACATCGAAATACCTGTTTAGGATTATGTAACGTGGCAGTGGCACATTTCCACAAAACACTGAAACGAACGTGTCGGAGAAAAAATATCTAAAGATTTGCAACCTGTTTGCAGAACTCATTATTGGCCTTTTTCCCCTTACTAACTTTTCCCTGGCACCAGCAGACACAGCATATCAAGAACAACTCTGTAATCTAAATCCGAGCACTTCTTGTGTGCATTAATCAGAAATGGAAGTTAAGCTGGAGTCGTACTAACAAAAGCGATTATGGCAAAACACATGGCAATTTTAGTCAAATCAGTCAACTATCATAGGGTTAAGCGCACTACAAGGCGTTTGTTTAAAATTAACAAACCTCACGTCACAGTTGAACATATCAATCTCTGGTCTTCCATGCACAACCCAATGAGCGAGCTGCCTCCCTGCCCCACCTCCTAACATCATGCCCCCGCTGTTGAATCCACTGCCAACGAAAAATCCTCGCACGTTTGTCGATTCGCCCATGTTTGGATGCTTGTCGGGAGTGAACGACTCTGAAGTTCCAAAATAAGGGGCGGGAGTTCGATTTTAAAGAAACTGCAGTTAACTTGTTTTTCTGTGAAAAAGAACTGATTATAACCAATAGTTTTCCCTTACATTGCTACAGCTCGCGAAAGTAGGTTTCGTCGTGTTTCACTCACTGCTCAAGCATCACAACCGATTGCAAGATGAAAAGTATAATACTGAACTCATGAAAATACGTTAAAAATGAACGACACCGTGGCCTTCCCAAAGTTAAAACTTCATTAGGTAGTAAAATGAGGGACGATCATTGCTCAAAAATGCAGTTTTAAAAAAGATCGTAAAAAGACAAAATTAAAAATCAGCTCCCAGCGTTTTACAAACAGTTTGCCACTAGTAAGCTTCCACGCTTTTCTGCACGTTTGCGGAACTTTAACACAATGGAGAAACCCACTGTGCTATTTATCATATTTAACATTTATTCCAAAACCACAACAGTACACTGATGTCACCATTGCACACATTCCATTTTGCAACTTTTTGGTCCGGGCACGGGCCATTGATAGCAGATATTACAGGGAAGTTCAACCGATTTCAGTGTATGTGACTCACCAGGTCCGCAGACGGTGGATCGAATCCCGGTCTCAGCAATGGCCGGGATTCTGTTGACGGCAGCATCAATGTGTCTACTAAAGATGTCCCAGTCTAGATCGTACAAACCAAATGCAAAATCACCAGGTACCTGTTTAAAAACACAAACGACCTATAAGATATTAAATGTTTTACAAACGCTTGGAAATAGTATCCTGCGCCACATCCGAATGCAAACAGTTAAAGAGTATACAAGTGAGCTACCGTATGTATAAAAATAACTGTCTGGAAATTTTTGTTACATAATAGGCAGCATGTCGGTCTTAGAAAGCAATACTAAATCAAGGTAGCTTCGTTTTTCACAGACTTTGGCAACGTATGGGAGAGGTTGCGCCCTACTACTTGTAAGCAAAGCCCTGAGCGCATATACCTTATCGTTTGTGTTTGATAGACGTACTCCAAATCAGTGTTCCCTCTAAGATTTTTGTAAGTCGGCTGGTGTCCAAAAAGTGCCGTCAAGATCAAAAGAAACTTAGGCGCCCTTGGTAGATTTTCCTAAAATGCGTCCATTTTAACGAAAATACTTTTCATCAACGATTGTTGGTAAAAAAATGTAAAATGGTCTTCACTTTTTCCAACACGTACACACACAAGGTTTTCTGATAAACGAACAAAGAGTCATCGCAGAGGCAATAAATGAAATTAGCTGCATGCAAGCTTCCTAGCCAAATGTGAACCTTTTCTCTCAGGGGTTACCCTGTGAACGGTCCTGAATGACTGTTCTTGTCTTTGTGCATTGCTTACTGTCGCACTGAACCAGTGGTTTTCAACCTTTTTTGTACCGTGACCATGACCATTACAGCAATCCATTTTAGCCCAACAACCTCCACCTAGAACTCAAAGCAAATGTAATGCAGCTGCGTACACAAAATATGTACTGATGACCCCTCCAAAAACATCATTTGACAGATTTCCGGAAAACAGCATAAAAGCGATTTTCAAACAACAAAGAAATTTTACTTCGTCTTTTTTTTCCCAGATTGATTTCAGGCTAGCAGCTAAATCCTGCGCTTGAAATCTGAAAATGGTTTGTAGCATACTGTCTGAAGTATGACTGAGTTAACAGTGTGTTGGTTAGCACTATATCTGAAATAGCCTAAGCACCAAACATTCCTAGCCCACTAGCTATGCCACGAGAGTAAAAACAACTACTACGTAATTAACGGCTAACGCCCAGTGGCCTACACGTGTACTTAAAATATTTTTTTACATCTGCATGCAAAGTTGTAAAAAATTCCAAAAATTAATTGAAAGTGTTTGTCAGATTTAGACAGTGACCCAACCACCAACAAACCTTCGTTGTTTCGTTGCTTAACGTAAAAATCTTCAAGTGGCTTAGATTTTTAGTGCTCATGCAGGACATAGAATCTAAAAAGCTAGAAAAAAAGCTTCTTTTACAAATACAGGAAATACTTTAATTCTAGGTTGTATCAAAATTGTTATAAGATTCTACGAAAACAACTAGCCTCTACGTGCGATTTCTCTTGAGTAGGGCAAGTTTTTGTTGTAGTAACAAAGCGAGAAAGTTGCATTTATTTTCAGCGAAAGTTGCATTTATGCGCTGTAAGTTGCATTTATGCGCACATTTGACTGTGAAAGACTTGAAACAACCTATTTTGCATGCAAAAATCGAAA
>Ga0210059_1015743_pt1 | contig 11001 bp, 5 predicted proteins | sample Ectturendosymbi2_FD_188042 | JGI IMG/M metagenome (GOLD analysis project Ga0210059, IMG submission 188042) | Ecteinascidia turbinata endosymbiont from Florida, USA - Sample 2 (SPAdes) (version 2) | ecosystem: Host-associated > Tunicates > Ascidians > Unclassified | place: Key West, Florida... | reverse complement strand
CATCTAGCAAGCTCTACAAATTGTTTGCAGTGTTTTTGAATTTGGATGATGGTTGATTTGGTACTCTTGGGATCCAATCTGTAGAGGTGTTGCCTTCGAATTCTCGCCGCGCCAATCTTTCCTGTGACATTCTGGTCATGTTACCGAACGATCGTGGCTGTGATCTCTCTATTCGCAGAAGTAGCTGGTCGTTCAGGGCTCTGCGAATTTCACAGATGCACACGTTGTAGTGAAGTGACACGCCTTGAACTCTTCGCAAAAATCCCAGCTCTGCCGTTTGTACTTGAGGTAGCACTCTTGTAAACAACCCCGTGGTGCTTCTGATTCAAAATCGTAATTGGTTACTTCTTACGCATGCGGTGTGCGTTGAATTCACGTAATTAACAGAAAATATCGCTCAGATGACAGCGTTTCATATATAAATTAGAAGTATTCCTTCATGTGCAAAATGCCATCAAAAAATTGAAACACGAAAATCACACTGTGGAATCAAAGTAAAACCACACGCCTTTATGAAAAGTTTTAGGTACCTTAATAATATATCCTGAACTGTATTTGGGTACATAAGGAAGCCAGCCAAAATTTTAGGTTATTCATGACCTGCCCAGGCCGTCTGCTCAGAATCAAAGCAACTTCGTATGAGAAAGAAAGGAATTTCCTCGGGGACGTTGATTTCACTACCCCCGCTTGTACTCCCTTATAAAGTGTCCCGAGCGGTACGAGGATGTCCATCTGTAATAAGTAGGGGCGTAACGAGGGGAAAAGGGGGAAACAATTCCCCGGGCGCCGAATCACTGCGGGGGCGCCGAATGGCTACGTGGGGCGCCGAAGAATCCCAACAATGCCACAAGTACTTTCTTCAATACAGTACATCAGCTTCCGAAAGAACGCAAGTTCGAACATGGGGGCGCCAAACTAGCTTCTTGCTCCGGGCGCCATCCAACCTCGTTACGCCACTGGTAATAAGTAGTCTCCTCTTGCTCTGCGTTTGTAGCCACGCGGCCGTTTGGTCATTTGAAGTTAAATAAGATCAAATTTCAGAAACGTAGGTTCTATAGTACAGGTACCGATCGGTCTGGATCACAAATTGTTATGATTTCTTACGTTTGTGATTTTTTATACAGTGTTTGATGATTTTACACACATTGCATCATTTGAGCAGTAAAATTGCATCGACTGACGCAGTCAATATCACGATGGAGCTGTACGTATGATCCAGTTAGATTGGTTTGCATTCGTAGCAAAGTTTGTTTTACCTTGAAATTGGAGGCCACATTTCACGAATGGTTGCCAACAATTGGCATTAATGAAGTACTGCCTTGGTTTATACAGCTCTAATTTTGGAAAGTCTGCTGCAAAGCTTAATCTCAGGTGAAGTGCTAGTGTGTCTTGAATTTTCGGAGAATCGGACGTTACTTTATTTGATTTATGATATAGTTCATGCTGATCCTTTTCTTCAAAATTCTGTTTTTGTTCAGATTAGTTTTAATGAGACGGTTGTAAACCGAAGATTCCATCCGAAATTCTCATTTTTGCTTGCTTTATCATAAAATTATCGTTGCTTCGAAAAATTAGAACCAAAGTTTTAAGCAAATATGTAATCTGACAATTCGGTCTTGGCCTAAACCTAAATAGTTGGTATGGGCCTCAGGTGTAAGGACGTTGGATACACTGTTCATTTTTCAAAAAGAAACTCTTGGATTTGTGTTATTTAACATCTTCAAACGCGTAGTCATAGTTGCCCAAGATTGTCTTTAAAACGATAAAGACAATAATATTTGTAGAAAAATTATTTTAGAAAAAGTGTCAGAAGTTGCAAAGTTAGAAACCCCGTACAAATATGTGTAAATATCCACTGGCCGCAAGCAGAAAAAATCAAACCAACGCATTCCTTTCGAATACTGCAATAAATTTAAGCATATGTAGATTTGAATTTTTGAGCGTACTTACGAAATTGTAAAATATTGCGTCCTAATATCCCTCATTTGCAATACCGAAAACTGAAAGCTTTAATTCAAAACCTGGTGTAAGACATCTATCAGGAATAAAGCAGAATTTGGAAAGATACTTTCGTGAAAGACAAGCAAATGTTGTAGATATTAATTCTTTTTTGTCTAATTAACGTTTCTTCCCCGAGAGAAGCTTTAAAACATTTTTCCGACGAAAACCGCGGCATGAAGATTGCAATAGGTTTAGAGGAATTAACGTGAAATTGCTTTTGTCATCAGCAAGGTGAATTGCAGTCGAACTCATCTGAACCTGCTTTGCTATTGATCACAACAGATTGAGATTATTTTGACCATGTGTTCTTGCACGGAACAGTGCTGTGCGCAGTCCAAGAAACACTGTAGAGAAGATGCCTGGCGCCTGTAATTTATTTCGTAAAATGCATATTTGCCTGTTCACAGTCTTGAGTGTTCAGCTTTCACAAACCACATTTAAATGAATAGTCAATTAATAGAACATCATGCAGTTTAAATAAGCTGAAAACTTTAAATAAATTCTTTTCGTGAAAATTCGCTGTTTTCTTTGAAACAAAGTTGTCTTTTTGAAAATACATAATGTTTGAACCCAAGATCGCACTGAAACATATGGCATTGCCATTTCATATAGTGAAACTAACGAGAATGTATTTATTTCTGTAGCCTGCGTTTAAGACACCCTACATCAAAAATAAGTCCTTTTAAAGGATTTTCTTCTTCCGCTTTTTGTTTATTCAATGACTACAAATTTTTATCGTTGCATGCATCTGCAGTAAACAACTCGTGATTAAAATAATCAAACAGTTTTTACTTATTACATCATATGCAAATGTGCTAAAATTCTAAAATTACTTTTCGTTACGATTGTTCGAAAAGGACTATTATAGTTTGTGTCTCTACCAGGGGCGCAACGAAGTTAGATGGCGCCCGGGGCAAGAAGCCAGTTTGGCGCCCTCATGTTTGAAACTGAGGTCTTTCGGAAGCAAATGTACAGTATATAAGAAAGTACTTGTGACATTGTTGCGTAGTGATCGGCTTTTCATCGCCCGCATAGTGATCGGCGCCCGGGGAATTGTGTCCCCCTTGCCCCCCTCGTTACGCCCCTGGTCTCAACAGTTAAGAGAATGACGATCGATAAACCCCGAACTTCCATTTACGCCATATGTGTTAATAAGAGGATTTATGCTTGTAACATAAAAAGACCTAAGGCAAGCATTTTTGACACTTATGGTGTATCATAAAACTTTACGAAGTTTACGTATTATCACCATTACTATGGGATCAAGCTAAGAATTTTTGGAAATTTTTATATTACACAAGTTACATTTCCCAATATTGGCAAAAACAGTTGACTGTTCATGTGCTTTCTTCAATTATTGTCTGACACCAGTAAACAAGACAAGGGCAGTCATAGTTGTACGGGAGTCCATATTTTTGGGGATGCAAAAAATGTTTGCCCAAATTTGACCTTGTTTTTCCCAAATAGCGTATAAACAGAAAGTCTTAATGCTATGACTAAAACGTACCATTGTAAGCAAATCAAGGTGTCTGCATGTCTAATCACCAATTGTCAAATATCAGTAACAAATAAATTTATGCTTTGAGTCGCGCTCCTGCAATTCTTCATGTAGCCTACAAATTAAATTCAAGGCAGCAACGTACTGCCATGCACGTTCGTTGATGTGGGTATCTCCATCTCGTTTATGAACTGTAAACTGACAAATTTCTCAGTCCTAAGTTTGAAACTACTATTGTTTACACACCTCTTCATTATCAAATAATATAAATAACGAGGTAAATAAGCGCAATCCTGAAAAGAGTGTGTCACTATGGGGATCAAAGTCTTATGCTCTCAACTAGCAGTCAGCATGCTTCATTAGGCCTACAGCTGCTAATCGAGATTTTACATCTTCTAAAGTTAGAAGAAATAGCAATATGGAACTGATTCAGACATTAATACTGCAGCCTACATGATCAACTACCAAGGTATGTGTGCTAGAGTAAATATCCAATGACAAATGACTTATAACCTCAACAAAAATATTTTATAAAAATAGCAGTGTTTCACTGGACTGCATTAATGAATTATGCAGTTCAATAGATAGTATAGCTGCCACTATTCATGAAAACTTCACTTTAAAGCATCAAATTGAAACATTAGAATTTGGCAGGATGCAACATCTGAAATTCATTGCATGAAACAAATGGAAAATATGAAAACCTAAACAGTATGAAATTACAGGTACACTACTACCACACAATATATTGCAGTTGCAATTACTTGCTTTGTATTCATGAATACTTCACCGCACCAGATTCACACTTGTAAATCTCAAAACATCAAGCAATTTTGAAACATGAAAACTTTACACTTTACAGTATCATATCACAGCTACACCACATTATTACTACAAAAAAATTCTGTAGATGCGCATACTACTTCCAACAATGATAACGTCACAGTATTGAATGAAACCTACATTATTATAAAAAAGCAATTCATAGGTCTAATGCTGCCTATAAAAGCGTAACAGCAACAAATGGAATCTTGAAAACTTCACAGCATGAAACACACTTGAAACATGAAAACTTGAAAAAGTGTCAACTAACATCATTTACAGCTCCATTTTTGATATAATAGCTGAAAAACACATGCCAGCATCAACAATTTGATGTTTACAAAAGTTAGGGTTAGTTCGAATGGGTTACCACCACATGTTCCTAATTTTAAAATATTTCTAATTGTAGCCAAATTTGAATGAGGTTGTTTCAATTAGCCCCAAAACAAATTTGATTTAGGTTGTTGGAATTTATCCAACGTTAATATGCAAATTTGAATGAATCTCTTCTAATTTACTCAAATGGTTCCAATTGTACCCATGTTTGAATGAAGCTGTTTCAATTACCCAAATTGTTTTGAGGCTGTTGGAATTTACCCAAATGTTTCTAATTGTATGCAAGTTTCATTGAAGCTCTTGTATGTGCTATTACCCAAATTGAATGAAGCTGTTTGAAGTTGCCCAAAATTTTAATTAAAGCTGTTCCACTTGGCCCAAATTTGAATAGAGCTATTGCCGTTCGCTGAACGTTGATTTAGTCTGTTGGAATTTACCTAAATTTTTCCAATTTATGGTAATATTTCTAGTTTCACGCAAAACTTGAATGAACTAGTTCTAACTTGCTTAAATTTGATTGAGGTTGTTAAAATTTACCCAAATGATTATAATTTTATCTAAATTTGATTAAAGCTCTTATAGTTCACTTAGATCAGGGTTTTTTCAAAGATGTTCTAGTTAGGGACCCGATTCGGGTCCCTAGAATCAGAGAAAATTATCATCGGGTCCCTAGAATCAGAGAAATCGTGTCCCTACAGGTCCATACCGGGTATCTAACATTTTCCTTAAAAAAAACCTGCTTAGATGTTTGTAAATGTAGGCCTACTCGAATTTCAATGCAGCAATTCTATATGGCCCAATTTTGAATATGACTGGTTGAAGTTACCCACAATTGACTTAAGCTGTTGCCAAATTTGATTTGGCTGTTGGACTTTACCCAAATGTTTCCAATTTATGTAAATGTTTTTAATTTCACCCAAATTTGGGTAAATCTTTCCTCATTTGCCCAGATTTAATTAAAGCTGTTGGACCATACCCATATGTTTCTAATTTTACCCAAAACTTGAATAACGTTTTTTAATTGGCCCAAATTTGATGAAGACTATTGGAATTCCCAAATGATTCTGGTTCAGGAAGTGACTATTTTGCCGTCAGGCAGTGTCTATTTTGCGGTCAGAGGCAAAAAAGAATGGCTAAATAGTCTCAGCAAAGCTTTTGCTGTTGATGGCAACACAGACACTGCCTCACTTAAATGAGAATGTAGCTGTATAATTTGCCCAAATATTCAGAATTTTTGCCCGAAAAATAGCCAATTTTACGTCGTTGGGGATGCGACCGTATCCCCTGCATCCCCATGCCGTACGCTTATGAGGGCAGTAAACAGAAAGTGTCTGGAAATAACCTTTTTAACCGGAAACTACCTAGGAAAACAAAAGATAACTTTTGTCGAAAAATACCCCAAGGAATTTGACAAGACGAGTTCTGGTGGCTGCACCCACGGGAGACCGACCAAGAGGCACGTTTCATGATAACATTTCTGTCTTAGGTGTGGAGCCTGAAGAACTACGTTGCATAAGGTTGATGCAAACCGTGAGGAATTTCGAGAGCTCCTATCCAATTTAGGTTTTGTTTTTTTTTGTTTGTGTATTTGGTGATTATGTGATTTGATTTTCTTGTTAGTGCTAGTGTTATTTTTCTCTGCAGTAGCAAGTCACACCCAATGGATCACTTCTGGTGAACGATGAAATTCGAACTTTACGTCTCAGCGTACCTAATCCCAGAAGTTTGCAGCCTTCATCTTCATGCTAAAAAACCGCTGCAAACATTTGTGGAGCTTGCTAGACGCGAAAGGGTTATGACAACCCGGGAAGAGTTTCACTTTATCTAGGTTTATACTTTCTCTGCCACGCCCAACTCAACACCACGAGTTGAAACTGGAGAGTAACAAAGTTTATTGAACTGTTGAGGGACATCGACTCGATGACCTTCCGGTTTGCACTAGCCCCTTGCTCTACTGCATAGGTTCCAAACCTCTTTTGAAACTGGCACCCCTTTCATAAAAATAAAGTGACGTTCGGACCACTCGTTTTTAAAAATGCGTAGAAATCCCAGAAATAGTCAGATTTTGCAGTATCTTCATTTTTTAAATTACTACTCGTAATAGCTTACATATCGTAAGCCTGCTGTTTACACTTTTATGCCTTACTGCTCATTAAGAGCAAACCTATTTACTTCTTTGTCGCTGCTGCTTCTCTGAAAATATCCGCTTATAACTTGGCACACAATTACACAGAGCGACACGCTAATCATTTGAGAGGTTCAAACAATTCCGACACTTGTTTTTCAACTGAAGTAAAGAGGAAATTCCAGAGTCGTGCAAGTGTGTTTGTGTTATTGCAAAGGGTGCTATATAGACAGGGCTTTTGTGCACAATTTCTGGAAAATACACATCGTGGATTACCAGAAAATTTCGAGTTCTATAGAATCAAACAACAATCTTGATATCATTGCGCCAGAACGTCACAATCCGCTTACAGTAGCATCACCTGCAATCTTCAACGTGGCAGCCGCAGCGTTAAGCAGAAATACCAATGCAGGCATTTAGCAATTTGAATTGTTAAATCAAATTAATAACGCTAGCTGCAATATTGACGCTGGATGTTTCATGAGTAATAGCATTTGCAACCTTTCATAAACCTAGGTTCTTACATCCAGGAACATATACACTCTCGCATTTCGGACCCCCAAAAATCTTGTTTCGGGCCCCGGGGGTCCGAACCCCCCGGTCGGGAATCCCGATTAGAGCAGTGGTTAGAGCCCCAGTTAGAGCAGTGGTCCCAACCAGGGATTGGGAACCACTGCTCTAATGCATTTTTCTTGTTGTAACGCTATTATTGCCAAATGAAATCAACTCAACTCGACATGAGTGATATTGTTCAGCTCTTTTATGGGAATTTCCTTTCATATGCAACAAAACATGCGAGAGGATTTCTTAGCTTTTATTTCCATTTCGCTCCAAATCATAACTTGCTAGATTTTTGGCTGCTCTTTTGAAGCTTGTGACAAACAAATGTGTATTCACAGTATGTCTCTATATTTGACATAACTCTCAATTTAGTCATCAGTACTGTAAATAATAAGTCGAGTTCGCTTGCCTGAGACCAGGTTTTAGTAAGCTTTTTGACGAAAACATCCGTTCATTTTCTTAGCTGTTTGGCTGTGTTTATGGTAAATATTGCTGATTTTGGGGTTACGTTGTTTCGAAAAACAAAATAAAAACGTTGTAATTGCGCTTACACGAAGAACAGTTACTGTAAAGACCATCACCACGGTTACTTCAAAATGGGTGGAAAATATATATAGGTTGTTACATTTAAATTGTTACAGATTTTGATAAAATCAAGTACCAGTCATCTCTTATCTGATATCATAAAATGACTCCTGTAACTATTAACATTGACCCACCAATATCTTTTAATAGACATAAATGCCTTCTAATCTCACATACCTTTCTTGATGTGGGAAGATTGCAAGTTGATCAAGAGCATTTTTAGCCGAGCTGACATGTTATGAGGGTTAGGTTTGCAAATTTGAATCTCACAAAGTCAGTTTTTGTAGTGATGTATGTTAAAAAATAATCTAGCGCGAGAGTAAACTTAATCTAGGCAGCCAAATAAAAGAATAACAGCGGGTTTATTGACGCAACTCTGCGCAGCAAAATTAATACTAAATGGGTCTTGCAATTTATGTGAATTCTTCTGCTGAGCTAAAAAGGCGCACTTTTCTTACCATGTGTACTGTTTTTCAAGAGGAAGATTCTTAATTACTTCGTACGAACCCTTATTTAAATACTTTGGAAATCGTCTTTTGTATGTTTTGTTTGTGCACAACATTCTGCCAGACCCATGTTTTGTTGCTTGTGGTACAGTTTGATGCAAGAGAAGCAAAAGGATTGTTGTGGCGGTTTCAAAATAAATTCGCAATAAGAACGCAACAAACTCGTCAAAGGTTCTAGCTTCTGTCGAGTTTTCTTGGTCGTTCGTATAAAACTTCCTTATGTGGGGTGATGTTTCGGTTTAAATCAGAGTAGATAATGCGTCATGCAAAGCTCAACTCTTGACAGACAACAAATGTTGCGCATTCAACTTTATGAATCTGTGGTTTTGCGGTGTTATGTCGTCTCTAATTTTTTGCCTTTCGATTGCAAAATGTTTTGCTGGTCAAAATTCAAGTGCATTATTCAAAGAATTCAACCAACTTGGATTAATTACTGAAAAAGGCCAAATAAGTTTAATGCTTTTTTGGAGATTGCATCTTTTCTTAAAGCTCCCTTGCGATTTCAAACCAAACACATGACTTACGAGCCTTGATTACTTTCGACCACAGGTGACGCTGTTCGATTGAATGAGAATGAAGCGTAAAAGACGTATCTGAGCAATCAATGCAAAGAACTCACGTGACTGCACAAAGAATCAATAACGACTCGGAAAACGGTATGATGTAGTCACAACTGGAAACGCGTGACACGAGCTCCGACATCGATCGCATGTGTTCAGAAAGCTTCTGAATTCATTTCATCACGGCCAGGCACAACATATACATCAGAGTAGAGAGGGTAAATTGTTCGTCTTCAGCACCACCACGCAGAATGAAAGAATATTTAACATGTTTTGGTTTTCGTGTCACAAAAAAGTTTTTTATCCACTGTTGTGTCTCTTGCAAAAACAAGCTTCACGCAGGCACTTTGATATGAAAGCGTGCAATGATCTTGCGAAACTTACAAGCACACGCAATGCAAACATGCGCACCGCCATCTGGCGACCTATGTACAATTTCATGCCAACAACAAAAGATCGCTGATTTTTCCGTGAAAATGCCATAGCAGGAACAACGAAATATCCTTTGCGTTTTCATCTCTGATTTCAAACCAGTGAGCTAAATTGCCACTTTTGGTAAGAATTTCACAAACCTTGCTGTTTTTACAAAAATATGCGCGTTGTAGTTCTTCGATTTCCATGATATTCAGTGGAGCTTACAGGTCATCATTCAAATTTATCATGGCAAATTTGTTATTGCGAAATAAGCGAGTCTTGAAGCAGAATTAGTTTGCCCAGGTGAAGCATTCATGTGGTGGTGGTAGAATTAGACACAGGAAATAGCCATTTTGTTAAGTGCTGGGATAGCATTTCATCAGCTGTTAAGAATTACTAAAAAGTGCAGAATTCCTATGAAATTTGTTAGGCCAAAATTTCCTGCAAAACACATCAATTCCAACACCGTAAACGGATATACTGATCTTGACGTCATCATTCTTAGGCACCATCTTCACAAAAGTCTGGCGTGCATGATACAAGGACAGAAATTCTTTCATAGTTTCTCCGCTGGTTCATAAATTTTATTGCCCTGTATTGAAATAAATGTATATCTGTAATATTGTACTTTGATGTTTAAGCATTCACAGGTTTGGACGTTTTGATGCCTGTGACTCACAGATATCTTCAAAAATCGTATTTCGATTTGACCTGAAGTCTCACCATTCAAGTCTAAGTTGAATTTGAGAATTCACAGGTTATAGTAAGTGTGTATTGTCAGGGCCTCCAAGAGAAATCTTTTAGGCGGAACAAAACCCATTTGGGGCCCCTAAGAGTTGCAAAATTAATTTGAAATAAATAAAAATTGAGACTAATTAATGTGCATCAAATTTCAACAAGAAGTGTTTGTTTATTGATCACATGAAACATTATGTTGAAACATACCGGTAATGAAGTAATGTGACAACATTACTCTTTTTTAATCATGACTTTCAATGTTCATAGTAAAATTTTATCAAAGAAGGTATTAGAAAAAAATGCCACAGTCTCAGAATGAATGTCGTCGATCGAGGTGGAATAAAACGCTGCTAGTGAAATGAGACTGCGACCTCATTGAGTAACTGCATCCTTGGAATGAGCTTACTTATTATACCAAAAATGAAGGGACAGAACGAAATATTTTGTCAACCGACTATTGCTTCTACTTTTGACCGAGAGTCACAATAAATAGCCACGAGGGCCACAGGCCGGCGAATACTGCTTTAAAGCATTCTGTCGAAATACATTTAGTGGTTAGTTCCTCCTGCATGGTTTCGAAATCTTCAGATTTCTGGGTATGTCGACTAATCCTATACTCACATTCGATTCTCTAATCGAACTCTAATCATTAGAGTCTGTATCTGCTTGCGGCGCAAGTTTAACAATCAGCAAAATGCAGAGCACACCGACGAGGTGCTGTTGTGGACCCCACGGGGCAAGGATCCACACACGTTTTGGGGATGTAACTGTTCCTGTTTTGCTGTTGACTTCATTCTGAAGAAGCTTTCTATTTTTGCATCGTGTTTTATTGTCAACGGTGCAAGGCCAAGTGGC
>Ga0210059_1015742_pt1 | contig 11002 bp, 10 predicted proteins | sample Ectturendosymbi2_FD_188042 | JGI IMG/M metagenome (GOLD analysis project Ga0210059, IMG submission 188042) | Ecteinascidia turbinata endosymbiont from Florida, USA - Sample 2 (SPAdes) (version 2) | ecosystem: Host-associated > Tunicates > Ascidians > Unclassified | place: Key West, Florida... | reverse complement strand
TTCAATAGACGTTGCGATTCATGAGTCATAATGGCATTGAGAGAAACCGCTTCATACATGCTATGACGTAGAAACTCTGCACGTGTTGCGCAATGCGTTACGATTGGAGTTGTTCCTCCTGTAGTTCGCATTTCGGGTACCGTGATAATCAGAAGAGTGCGAGGAAAAATGGATACGTTTGTACTGTAGTTGTACAACGCAAGCGGAAAAGGAGTTCGTCAAAGAAAGAGACTTTTGCAAAAGAGATAGAAATGACACTAGCTCGTGCTCAGAGTCTGCCAAATTTCAGCTCCCCCCCCTTAAAAAAATCCTGCGTGCGCCCCTGGTCCCTACCGGCCAACCTGGAACCTACCAGCTTGAATTCGCAGCACTCCACCCACAGCACGTGGGGATCAATGGATGGATCAAGAACACCAACTTTGAATGGATGCGTTGGTAGTACATGAGTGTACCCAGGCTCACAAAAAGCAGGAATGGTTTGCAGAGAGGGCATGAAATGTGCGTACACAACTCCTGAAATAAAAATTACTGCAGCTAATTGCACTGCCGAAAGAAAAACCGAAACGTAGGTTGAATCCGTTTCAATCTTGAAGCACAAATTGGTCCTGGGAATACTGCGGATTGTGCGCAACCCATAGACGCAGCCATAGAGAAGCAAAGCTGTCACGGCCTCCCAAATTTCTAACATATCTTAACGTTATGTGCTTTGAGACGCGGTGTCCCAAAGCAAATACTGTTGGTCGCTTAAATACAAAATGTTTTCCCCCCCAACAATTTTACACTGGCTACGCCACTGGCGCAACCCTTCAATTGATTCCTGAATCCTCAGAAGTGCGAAGTGATTTGTACCCTTGATTGCAACGCCGTCGCCAGATCTACGTTTTGTTGTCATGAGAACTAAAACGTTGTAGTCGACAAGAAGTGCAGGATCACTCGTGGAAAAATGCTTTGAAACCATGCAACGTTTCATGCAAGGAGAGCGAGCAAGAACTCTACACAAACTGTCAGGATTGAACTCTTACCGCGACATCTATTCCAACGAGAATTGTTTCACCGCACCTCCCCTTACCCAGTGGTGCCGTGCCTTTATAAACCTGCTCTGCCCGCAGATTTTTGAATAAAATTTTTTTCACACATTTTTTATCTTCACAATCATGGCCGATGATTCGGGCAGTCAGTGACAGACGATTTTTTGTCGTTCCCGTTGCTCAAAATCGACGACCTTCATTTAGCTCTACTTCGAATAATACCTTGCCCAGTGGCATCGCCAGCCCAAAAATTTGCGGGGAGTTAAAATTTTTGATTTTAGCGAATAACCCTATTTTGTTTAGAAAAAGGCCACTCAAAGTACAAAATGACTATATTTTCTTAAACTTTTTTTGGGGGACATGGCCCATTTGGCCCCCCTTGGCTACGCCTATAACCTTGCCTGCTCAAATTCGCTAGCATGACGCTCCTGGTCTCATCAAACTTTTTTTATCACCACGACACGTGACAGAAACAAAGTTTTGTCGCCATGACATCAATAACCAAAACGGTTTTGTCATCACTGCTTGTTTTGACCTAACATTTGTTTCTACCATTTTTTTACCACAGACAAGTTTTCACTGACACGTCAGTCAGGACGACATGGACACCACCATGTCTGTAAAACAACACATGTGTAACAAAAACGTTTTAACTCAACCTTGCTCTGGCATATTTCAGTTGAAAGAGGAATGAAACACATTTGGAGTTGTAGCTGTTTTTCACTGGCATAACCTCTAAAATGCAGTGTCCAAGTGATTATGATCTTCTTACATTACGCTAAGTGAACGTTCTTTCTTTTCCTATCAACTCAACTTGCTTTTGAATGAAAGTATTGTACCCAATAAAGATCAACTGTCAAAGCGATGAAAGTTAGTAACTCTGAGATCAGGCATATCAAATGTCAGGTTAATCAAGCTTTAACCAGACAAATGCTATCGTGCATCTCTTGGGGCGGTAGTCAAAATCGCACATAAACCATCACACTAAAACACAATGTAAGGAAGGAAATTCCAATAGGTCTCCACATCATGACAATGACGCACATCAAACAGTTTTTACTGCATAAGATCTACATTTATTGCTATGCAAAGCACCGCATCAACATCAAAATTACCTAAACGGAAAAATGACGGAGCTTCTCATTCGTGGAAAGTAAGATGCAAGTTCCACTCGCTCTCGCCTTGGCAAAAAATTCAAAAGTATTTTGAGCACAGCTTTGTAATCTAAATGCGTTTTAATCACTCTGATCGTTTGGCGCGCATTGCTCTTCACCTTTGTGACCTTACGACAAACTAAGGTGGAGAACAGCAGTGAGCATTTTCATTTTGTCTTCTGGCCACGAAGCAATAAGACCTTGTTAATCAAAAGCAATGGTTCTCAAAGTGCGTCGCGCAGCACGGGAAACGATTGCTCAAAAACAAGTTTTTATAACAGAAAAGCTCATTTTCCGTGCTTAACATTTCATAAAATCTTAATGCACATATTTCCAACGAGACCATCGCTGCTGTGTAAGAAAAAAACTACTTATTTATTTATAGGTTAGAGCTCATTCAGCTGAGTTTTGTGACAACGGACCTGATCCTTTGTTTGGACAAATAAATGTTTGTTTGATTTGGTGCTGGGGAAATTCACTTGATGACAGTAAGTGCATTCGTTTGAAGCAATCTTACGCGCTTATGAGCTGTTTTCGTTCAAATGAAATAACCCGCTGTTTCCCCTTGTAAGTAACGATATATGTTTTTCAGAAAAAGCTAAGATCGTCAAAAGATCCAGTAACAAAACACAAATGAAATTTGTGCTACGCTTTATTACTGGATCTTGCTATATTACTGGATCTTGCTTTATGCTTTATCACTGGATCTTTTCACGATCTTAGCTCTTTTCTGAAAAACACAATGTTCTTTACCAGAAAACAGTTCTTTGATAAACGGCCTGCAATGTCAACGCTCAGCTAACGATTACGCCAGTGTCTACCACTATTGACTTTTCTGTACTAAGCTTTTAATGATTTAAACATATTTGCTCAAAAACTTAATTTTGTTTACCTGCACTGCAGAAAGAATGCTATGACCATATCTAAATCTTTCCCCGTCACAAGATTAACAATTCTATTTATCAATTTAACTGTACACAACGGTGATGGGCGAGCTTACCGTCTTCGCAGGCCTTTTTTGTTGCCGTGGACACTTCAGCAGGCCATTATTCCTCTCAATGTATTTGCTTTTTGCCACATACGGTGGTTTTGGGCGTAGAAGGATCATTACATCTGATTTGGAGGGCCACTTTTGAATACGTGGGCCATATTACCAAACCTTGAAGGATCATCGTTTTTGGCTTCACAGGTCACGATTTACCGACCAACTGGTACATAATGAATGACTTGTATCAATGAGAAGTCTGAAACGGAACAAGTTCTTATGAAAAATTAACCTGAAATCTTTGCAAAGATCTAATTTCTCTGCTACATCTAAATCGAAGCTTTGTTTCCTTTAAAATTATTTCTAATCGGGTTGTGCATCTTTTACAAGCCCTGACGCTTCTGTTTACAATTTGCTGAAACCTCGTTGTAAGTCAGAGCCAGCGTCTTTTCCGAACAAGAACAATTGAGAGAAGTGTCGTACTTTTATAATTTTGTGCTTGCCGTTGCCGTATGATACACTGCAGACATTAAACGTGCGAAATTAAAACCAGCAAACGCAATCAGGAAATTAATGTTTCTCTTCAGATGGAAATCTTTTATTCAATGTACCTTCTTAAAAACATTTTTCATCTTTGTCGATCTGTGCAACTACACACCTTTTCCTTGCATTTAGGTGCATCGCCAGCAGTGGCGTGCAGAGAGGGGGAGGCAAACGGAGTGCTGGCCCCGGGCATCCAAGACAGGGGGACATCCAAAGAATAAAATTACAAAAATTAAATGCTGCAAATAGATGATTTTTTTCTATTGTAGGTCTACTAATACATGCTGCATGGATTTAATTTTTCGAAACTTTTGTTGTCAGCACTAATTTTTACGAATTCAAATGCCAGTAATTCTCACATTCTTCAATATCAGGGACCTATACTCGAGGTATACGGCGCACATCCAATGAAACTGATAGTGACGTGACTTGTTCCAGATCGTGCGATCAGGGGAAATCACAAAAAGGATTGAAAGACAATCAGGTTGAGAAAAACCTGTTTTTAAAAAAAAACAACCCACCTGTTTTTTGTTTTTTTTTAAATAAACCGGTTTTTCTTCTTTTTTTAAAAAAAAAGCGAAAAAATCCATTCTGAAATGTTTTCATTGCATCATGCAATATCACCAGTTTCAGAATTACACACAACGTATTATCGTTATGGCATTCAAATTTGAGGGCAAAGAAATATGTCCCATCTTTGTTTTCGCAAAGTGTTGTTGTTCAATATGGTAAGGCTTGGCAAGAACGCGCACAGAAAACAGAGAAAAGCCACTCCCACACAACCTCTGCAGTTTCACGTCAAGATTGTGTACATGCCCAGCTTGTTCAGCATCTATATAGTGTATTTTTCAACATACGGTCTGGTATGGTACAACATCAGAAACAGCTTGGATGTAGATAAGGAAGAAAAATTGATTAAAATATACCGATTTTACAGAGCTGAAGAAGATAACCAGTAGAATTTAATCAAACTGTTCGAATTATTCTTCTATTTTTTTCAAGTCCTTCAAATTTCGTTGTTATTCGTCCTGTTTCATTAAAAAAATGTACATTTATAATATAAAATAAGCAGCACACTGTACAAGTGTGCTGCATGTACTATGAAGTAAAAAAATGTACTATGAAGTAAAAAGTAAAATAAGCAGCATGCTGCATAAGTGTGCTACTTATTTTTGTTTTTACTTCATAGTGCATTTTTCAAAGGTAAAGTATAGTGGGATTTTTGATTGGTTTTATAGTGTGTTTTTAATGGGCTTTTTAAAAAACTGGTGTGTTTTTGGTTGGGTCCAAATTACGGCCCTGGTCCAATTACATCAACACTGAAGATAATTAAGGTTTCTGCCATCCCAGCCACATACCTTCTGATCGATTGCTGTACGACGAGACATTAGCGCAGCTTTGTATTTTTGCTGTTGTAAACTGCCCTGACATAGCACTGAGCATGTTGTTCTGCCGTGTTTTAGCGCGTTGCCGGATATTTTTGCAATCATGTTCATTGCAGTGACACATTGTAGCCTACAACAACCAGTGCCGGATTAAGGTGGCATGGGGCCTGTAGCATATTAACAGCGCGGGACCCTAAGTTAAAATTCGCTTGATTGCTTATACCAAATTAAGCAAAATATTCACTCCTTGAACTTAAAAAATTTATACATATAATCAGGGTGATTATCAGGGAAGGCGAACGAGGCGGTCGCCTCGGGCTATCCTCTTTCAGAAATGCCGTGTGGGACCCACTTTAGAGAGTTTCGCACTTACTTTTTACATTGTTTTGTTAAAAAGCTTATTCACTTTAGAGTCATAAGCACTGAGGTAAGCCATATGTTGTCAAAATAAAATAAAGCAACAATTATGTGCAAATGTGCCAAAAGAGGCCCCTCAACAAATTTACTGTGTATACAAAGAATATGTACAAAAAACAATGTAACATCCAATGACTTCAAATAATTTACAGTGTGAAGTGGACTTCCACACAGAAGCAAATTACCAGAAAAAATGAAAAATTTAACTTGCTTTCAGCGAATAAAGTTTCTGTAATAGCATGTGTAAAGAAAAGGGCCCACTTCCCGAAAGTTTGGCTTGGTTATCTAAATCCTAGTATCCGCCCCTCGAATATCCAACATTACAGTGATGGGGAACCTGCAACCCGCGGGCCAAATGCAGCCCGTGTGGACATTTGATATGGCCCGTAGCAGAGTTTTCGTTCGCAAGTTAGATCACAAAATCGTGTCAAAACGAAGCAACATGATAAAAACAGGTACTTACAGAAGTAAATCAAGAAACGTCCCTCTTGCTCATAATTAGATAAAGGTACATTTTTAGCATAAAATTAATGAATTTTGCGGCCCGCCAGCGATAATGCGCAATTCATGCGGCCCGTGGTAGTAAATAGGTTCCCCACCCCGGCCCTATAATGGTGAAAAACTTTAACACAAAGGGCCGCGGGATCCCCAAAAGCGCGGGGCCCGTAGCAATTGCTACATTTGCTACTATTGTTAATACGGCAGTGACAGCAACGAATAAAGAGTGCACTTAGAATAATATGGACACCGGAGAATGGAGGCATGGCGAGGGCATTTCCCCTCTGCCCTTTCAAAACAGTGGCAAAGGGAGCGGAGGTACCTTTTCATCATAGGTGTAGGAACAGGAAAATTTTGGGGATGCGAAGGATTTTGCCCGAATTTCCCCAAACTTGCCAGAAAAGTTTTTTGTGCAACTTTTGCCTACAATTATTCTCCCACAAAGTTCATGAAAACCTCTTTTTGGTGTAAGTTCTAAAAAGATCTTCATGTTTCTTTTTATGCAAACCTTGGGCGCCGCTTTTTGAAGTCAAACAACTTTGGGCGCCATTTTTACCCGGATTTTCAGGACTTTTGCACAGATTTTTCAAATCAAAACTTTTGGGAATGCGCTTGCAACCCATGCGCCTCACCTCCAACACCACTGCTTTTCATAACAGTATCATAGGTAATTTCATTGTTTATGAACATCGACTTGAAACAAATTTATTGCAGCTATTCCGGCACCCAGAAAATTCAGAATGATTTTTTGTAATTTCTGTTATTATTTTTGGGGTCAACATTGTTGATGAACAGAAACAAACATAATTTGTAACGATTTTTTTGTAAGTTTTCATTGCGCTCACCTGTTTTACTGCTCCCCTTTCCCTACAGAACCGTCGCCAGAAAGTTTTCAATAGGAGGAATTTACGTCTGTTCATGGGGGCTTGACATTCTGAATTTGATAAAAACTCCACCGATTTATAGTGCTTCATAATTCAATTTGGGGCGCTTGGAGCTTTGTTTGGAGGGGCTAAGCCCACAAAAGACCCCCGTGGTGACGTGACTGCTTCCCTACCGCTGCTCCGGGGTGCCTGAAAATGCACGTTGTGTGAACAAACTGCGCCAAAACGTTGGTTTGCAAACGTGAATATGACGCCATATTGTGACGTCACAAACTGTGTTTATCCAGTAACAGTGACCAGTGGCGTACGCAGAAAAATTTCATGGGGAGGTTTCATTCAGTGGCAGATGGTGGTCATTTGCATTTGGTGTGCGCTCTTTGTGACGTCACTATTTGACGTCATATTCATGTTTCCAAACCAACGTTTTGGCGACCTTTGTTGACATAGTGTGCATATTCTTCTACACGCACTCCCCCCCTTTAAGTCCCGCGAAACCACGTTTCTTGCAGAGCTTTGCAACCCTATAACTCGCAAGGCGATTGAGCTAGAGAGCTGTTCAAACCCTCTACGGATTCAGCAAGTCTCGTAGTCGAAATCGAAAAAAAAATTATTTTGTTTTCCGTGGGGGGTTTTCGGGCGGGAAAGCCACAAGTGAGGGTGTTTTTGGCTACCTTTACCTGGCCCTGGGTCACAACCCATTGGGCCATTATTATGGCTCAAGATTTTTTCGGAAACTAGGCCAAAGTCCGCGTCTTTAGAGCCCTTGAATGACTTTCTAGCATATCTGTAGCCGAAATTATGGCCAAAAAAACAAAATTGGTGAACATTTCTGCACCCACAAACCCTAATTTGGGTTGGAACACAACCTTTTTCTAAATGGCCATCACTCGCCAGCGGATCGAGCAAGAGAGCTGTTCAAATCCGGTCTGAATGGGGAAAGACTTGTACTTTAGGCTGAAAAAAAAACTTTTTGCCGTGCGATTTCGGCCTTTCTGGCTATGTTTACAAAACCACAGGTTGTTTTGACATGTTTTGACAGGTTTCTATAAATAATCCGTGACGTCAAAGGCCCGTGGGAGTGCGTGAATCGAGCAGAATCAGCGGCGCGAAACCGCGAGATTTAAATGCATTCTAGGCTATAGTGAATCCGCAGAGGGTTTGAACAGCTCTCTAGCTCAATCGCCTGGTCAGTTATAGGATTACAAAATTTTACAAAAAAAGTGGCGCACGCGGGTCTTAAAGGGTTTATGGGTCATTGCACTGAATATAACCATCAGCGCTCCAAGTTATGATATCGGAGAAAAATAAACTCAACGCTACGACACAGCAGTTCATAACTACGAAAGTATCAGGGTGCACGTTAAAATAGGGGAGTGAAACACACTTCTCACTGCGTCAGAGCAATCCACAACTGCAAAATGAGGCTGCGCTTATGTCTTGTCGAATACGAGCAGTCGAGCATAGGTGTGCGGCTGGACTGTCTGACGCACACACCGGTTTGCAAGATCGAATCTTGCTAAACTAAACAAGAATTGAGAATGCGCATACAGTAGGCAAGAAAGCTTTTGATTTTTGTTATGTATAGAAGTCCAGCAAACTTTTACTTTTTCTTTTCCCTGCTGAGACATTATGAAAAGCCTGAATGCTTCTATGTTAACAACTGCTGTTTTTGAGCTCGTGCAACAGTTCTATCATGCTACAGAAATTGGTAACGTAGCCAATGCGATCAGCACTTGCGCTGATCAGCCATAGCAGACAAAATAAAGACAATTGTTTAGGATAAAGTGGAATATCGCGGACCACAATCTTAAACATGCGTAGTGGACGATAGGTCTGCAAAAATTGATGAGATGGTTTCTGGATGCAGACGATAACCCAGATTCCCACCAAAACCTTATTACTTTTGGTCCATTTACAATGTTCCTTGAAATTTCCATGCAAATTCATTACGTGGTATTCGCATTAAGTCGACAAATTAACAAGGCAAAAGTATGCGAAAACAATAATCTCCTTTGCGTAGGTAATAAAGTTATTGAAAATATCAAGTTCAAGGGAGGTTAACCCCAATCCCCCTTGCGTACGACCTTGACAATGACCACCATACGCCACTGCTCAATACCAGAATTTGTTAGGGGGGCATTCAATCAAGCAGTCGCCCCGGGCATCGCTAGACCTCTGCACGCCACTTATCGCCAGGTTTGGGTTTTCGATTTTGAGGGTACGGAACGTTTTTCTTTCGTCACTCCTTTAGGCTTGAATCCGCGCCTTTGATGTTTCGTAGGTCGTCACAGAAGATTACATTGTCAATTTCAGTTTACAATTTTTATTCTTATTCAAATAGAGTTACAAAAACGAAAAGAGAATGCGTTAACTGAATTAATGGCTTGGGCTTAATATCCTCACATGATATGGGTCAGTCAGTTAATCATCTTCACAGCATTATGTTGTCAAATGGGATGCACAAATAGGGGATTATGCATTCATCTATCAACGGATCGTAAGAGTGCACTTTCCGATATAAACATCATTAGCGACAGATTCTCTTGCTATACGGTTAACACAGAGGTTTCTCATTTTATCCACGTGTTTGCTATATGAACAAAAATTTTATCATGCTTATGAAATGATAAAATATGGCACACACTAGAACATCAGAAACCTTCCAGTCCACTCGAGTTTACAACTTCCAAGTTTCTTTGGCAAGCTCGTGCCAGATAATCACATCAGCTGCTCCCTAAAGCAGCAAACAGAGGTAATCACGCTATGGCACGCAAAATTTCACACCTGCACTTGAGATCCTGGAAATTAATGTTGCAAAAGCACTGCAATGTGAAACCGTTGCAGTGAAGCCAAGACTTAGAGAAGAACAAGAAGAGGTAAGCAAACCTTTTTCTAGTTTGTCCAAATTCTTTAAATTTTTATAAAATCACTACAAAGTTAGGAAAATTTTCAAAATCTTTGCCAACGCATTTCCAAATTGTACCGAAAATGGAATTTGATACGAAAACAGTAAACATAAAAAAAGGTGCCAATTCAAAAGAGAGGGGCAGGTCGCCAGCACCACTGGTCTCCCGCTGGCAACGTTTTACCTTGCATTGCCATCTTGATGCTCAACCAAGGGCGTACGCAAAGGGGGTTTGGGGTTAGACCTCCCGTTTGACCTTGATTTTTTACAAAAACTTTATTACCTGCGCAAAAGGGATTAATTGTTTTCGCATACTTTTTGCTTGTTAATTTGTCGACTTAATGCAAATACCACGGAATGAATTAGCATGCAAATTTCAAGGAACATTGTAAATGGGCCAAAAAGTAATGTAATTAGGTTTTGGTGGGAATCTGGATTATCATTTGCATCCAGAAACCATTTCACCCATTTTTGCAAACCTTTCGTCCACTACGCATGTTTAAGATTGTGTTCCGAGATAGTTCAATTTATCCTAAAGAATTGTGTTTATTTTGTCTGGTATGGCTGATCAGCGCAAACGACGCCAAAACGTCGGTTTGGAAAACACAAATATGACGTCATATTACGACGTCACAGACAATGCACACCAAATACAAATGACACCACACGCACGCCACTGAATGAAACTCCCTCCATGAAAATTTTCTGCGTGCGCCACTGTGCTCAGCCATGTATGAAAACATCAAAGCATTACCAAGCAGTCGTTGTTTATTGCAGCCCTAAGAAAAACATTGCACAACAGAGCTACAATATGTTACAAAGCCATAATGTGGTTTTTCTCTTGTCACTGAAAGTGTGTTGAAAAATCTGACACATCTACTGACAATCATGATAAACACAAGTAATCAATACTCTTGTAATCAATACTCTTGTACTAGCCGGACGTGTGGCCTAGTGGTTAGAGCGCTCGCTTCATGTCTGGTAGGTTGTTGTTTGCGTGGTTCGAATCTCGGCCGGGTCGTGCCAAGACCTTAAAAATTGGATGGCCAAGCGCTCGTCATAATGACTGTTGATGCAATCTTCGTCGAAGTCAATGTGGATGCAATCTTCGTCGAAGTCCGGTCGTGTTGCCTGCCTTCCCATCGGAATAACCTCCGTCGAAGACCAAGTGTGTGCGGTTGAGAAATGGGAGATCTCTTCAAT
>Ga0210059_1015741_pt1 | contig 11002 bp, 1 predicted proteins | sample Ectturendosymbi2_FD_188042 | JGI IMG/M metagenome (GOLD analysis project Ga0210059, IMG submission 188042) | Ecteinascidia turbinata endosymbiont from Florida, USA - Sample 2 (SPAdes) (version 2) | ecosystem: Host-associated > Tunicates > Ascidians > Unclassified | place: Key West, Florida... | reverse complement strand
AGTGCTGGGATAGGTCTTGCTCGTCTCAAGGCTGGACACGTACTAACACCGGTTGTGTAATGCCCTACTGTATGGTTATCCATTTTCTGTGCTTTTGCGAATGATGATACAGCTGTGGAGAGGATACACTGCTTTGCTCCTCCCAGTGTTGGTCATGTGCTAACACCGTTTCTGTAATGTGCGCTGATACAGCAAAACACTTTTTGTGCTCTTGTGTCTGTGATATGTACCATGAGTCCGCAATAAAATATCATTATTATATGGTCCTTTACAATTCAAGCAGGTTACCATGTAAATACCGTAGTTAACGCAATGTGGTCATTGGGTGAAATTAATCTTTAAGACTGTGGATGGCTAGCTTTCTTGCTTGGCCACAATGTCTGTCATTGTTGTTAAGCAAGTGCCATGTCCACAGGGCATAGAAAAACAGTCCTTATTGACTAGTGCTTACTGTCCACTGGTTATTTTTTGTACTTGTTTGAATGGTCCCTCAATACTAGAGTTCATTTTCATGTTATCACAGCATTTAAAATTGAAGCAATCTTTCTCTTTGTCTGAGATTCAATTTGGGAAAGCAAAGATTTGGTACTGCTTTCATCTTCTGAACAGGGTCTTCAACATGCACTTTATCTGCAAGTAAATGACAATACATTTTGCAGCAGTGCAAAAAGTTCAAGTACCTTGGGGGTGGTATTAATGAATGGCAGAGGGCAGAACAAGGAGATTGATACCCAGATTGGTAAAGCAAACACAGTTCTGGTGTGAGCTTTGCTGCTCCGTGGTCACAAAACGAGAGCTTTCAATCACTGCAAAGCTGTCAGTTTTTCAATCGATCTATGTTCCAATCCTCATCTATGGTCATGAATCTTGAGTAATGACTGAAAGAGTGATATCTCAAGGACAAGCAGGAGAAATGGGAGTTTATCCAAAGAGTTCACTGCGTGACACAAATTGACAAAGTTTGCAGCTGTGAAATTTGTATTGCCTTGAATGTCAAACCAGTTCTCTGAAGAGTAGAGAGATCTCAGGTGCGATGGTTCCGCCAGATGACCAGAATACCCCAGAGAAGATTGGTGAGGCGTGTCCTTCTGGCTACACTCCCAGGAAAGCGGCCTAAACGTCGACCAATAACCAGGAGGCATAATTACATCTCCGACCCTGTTTCGTCCCGTCGAGTGTGGAGCAGGGCTGCGGAGCCCCGGAGCCAGTCATTTTCGGTGGAGCCGGAGCTGTTTTTAAAATTTAGCTGGAGCCGGAGCTGGTGGTTAATTTAGCAGCTCCGGCTCCTTTCTGAGATGCATCATCCACCACTATTTGCTAAGCGCGCTGAAAAACAAGGCTCTCTGCACTGGCTCACAGCACCTATCGTCAATTATGATGAATTATGACTAAACAATAACGCTCCGTGATGTATACAACTGTCTAGTCGACACGCTTGACCGATCGTGGGAATTGCACCAAGATCAGTGTTGCCAGCCTTGCGTTTTTCCCGCGAGTTTGGGCTTTTTGTGGGTTTTTCTGAAGACTTGCGGGCTGCTTGTTTTGGGGCTTGTTTTGATTAAAATTTGCTTGTTTTTTGCAGGTTTCTGTATTGCGGATTGCTTTTTTGTCAAATTTCATGGCCAATTTGCTCTTTCAATTTACCGCAAAACAAAATTTTGGCGTGGTTTTGTGTAAATTTGCTGATTTTGGGCTTGTTTTTTCGGATTTTCCTCCCTGTTGTTGTATTTGACTAACGTGCTGGTTTTATGTTTTTTTGAATTTTCCTACCAAACGCACGTTGGGCTTGTTTTTCCGTTAAATTACCTAATTTGGGCTTATTCTTCAAATTTGCTTGCTTGTTTTTGCAAAATAACCTGGCATCACTGACCGAGATTGTTTACACAAGTCAGTAGTAGCTTACTAGCTGTTAGAGAGATTAAGGTTAGTTTCAGTGCTGCGGCATTGCGATTGAGTTACTTGAAGTGACAATTCTTTTCACATGATGTCACGGACCCTACCTGCGCTTTCCAAGAACACTGAAACTTGTTATGAAACGATGTACATGCCCGTTTATCTCCCACTTTTGCAAAAATATCTTATTCGTTTTCACAGAAAAGAAAACTTTCGTCTAAAAGAGCCACAATTAAAGTCATTGCCGAACGCCGATAATAATTGGTTAACGCAGATCCCCTGTGAATTTTGCAGCCGATATTATTGATATCGGTGTGTGTCCAGGATTTTGAAAAACAAGAAAAATGGAAAAGTGCATTCTCCCGGTCTGAAGCCTCCTCAGTCCACACATCAGCTACGCAACACTGTCGCAAAATGCACTAGGCTTATACGGTGATACCGTCTCAAATGGCTTTTCAAGTGAAGTTATTTCAATATTCTGTAACCACCGCAACAAAAAGCTCAAGCAACTGAGCCTACCAAACAACTCCAAACTTAACTGTCATTCACTAATTTCTGGCGCGCTGCTATTGTGTAGAGGACGAAGACAAGTAACTGTGTTACCGTTAACTTACTCGATCAAAACGTGCAACGCTTTAGAAGCAGGAACATGACCGAGGACCAAAAATCAGATTATCATTCGCGCAGTGACAGTCAAGGCCGTTCGCAAGGGGGGTGTTGGGGTTACCCCCTCCCCTTAAGCTTGATATTTTACAAAAACTTTATTACCTGTGCAAAGGAGATTAATAGTTTTGCATACTTTTTGCTTGTTAATTTGTCGACTTAGTGCAAACACCACTGAATGAATTTGCATGCAAATTTCAAGGAACATTGCAAATGGGCTAAAAAGTAATAATTAGGTTTCGGTAGGAATCTGGGTTATCGTCTGCATCCAGAAACCATATCACCACTTTCTGCAGACCTTTCGTCCACTACGCATGTTTAAGATTGTGTTCCGCGATAGTTCACTTTATCCGAACAATTGCATTTATTTTATAACATGCTTAGCAAAAAGAATACGACACATAACATGTGTAGCAAAAAGAACTGCATTTATTTTGTCTGCTAAGGCTAATCAGCGCAAGTGCTGAACGCAATGGCTGTATTACCAATTTTTGTAGCATGATAGAACTGTTGCACGAGCTCAAAAACAGCGCTTGTCACGATAGAAGCATTCAGGCATTTGATAATGTCTCAGCAGGAAAAAACGAAAACTAAAAGTTTGCTGGACTTCTTTAAATAGCAAAAAATGGAAAGATTTCTTGCGTCATGTATGCGCATTCTCAATTCTGTGTAGCTTAGCAAGATTCGATTTTTCAAACCGTGGTGTGCGCCAGCGAGTCCAGCCACACTTTTTCTATGCTCGACTGCTCGTATTCGACAAGACATTAGCGCAGCCTCATTTTGCAGTTGTAAATCGCTCAGGCGAATTGATGAGTGCATTTTACTCCCCTGTTTTAACGTGCAGCCTGATATTTTCGCAGTTATGAACCGCTGTATCGCGTTGGGTGTATTTCACTCCGATAGCCTAACTTGGAGCGCTGATAGTTTATATTCACTATTCAGTGCAGTGACACATAAAATAAGGAGAGTGGATGTAGAAAAATATGCATATTATGTCAACAAACTTCGTCAAAACGTTGGTTTGGAAATATGACTATGACGTCAAAATGTGACGTCACAAACAGCGCACACTAAATGCAAATGAACACCATATGCTACTGAATGAAATCCCCCCATGAAAATTTTCTGCGTACGCCACTGCTGACAGTTGCCATGATTCGCTCATGCTTCGCAACTAATTAATTTGATCGAAGCGAAATCCGAGGGTCTGCTCTACCAGGGTTTAAGGTCATAATGCGTTTTTATTTCAAGTTGTGACTTGTTCTAGCCACATCAGACTGTGGAATTACTGCCGAGTGTAGTGTGGACAAGTCAGTCAACACCAGCACAGCGCATGTTTGCGAGACTAAGTCCTTGTGCAAAAACGCAAAGTGTGACGCTTACGTACTTTTTTGTGACACAAACTGTTACAATCGGCAAGCAGAGGATCAGCCCGAAGTCGGATTTTTAAAAAATAATTTTTACCCACTCCGCCTACTCTAGACCAAACTCCTTCCGACTATGCAGGCCTGGTAGTGGTAGCAGTGTTTAAGATTAGTTCAAAATATGTTGGAATAATATGCTCACTTGCTACAGGACACTAGGCATACCGAAATTGTTAAAGTGTAAACAATTAAAGCACAGCTGGAGCCATGTTATGAAAAAACACAGCGCCGGAGCTGGAGCCATGTAACAAAAAAAACAAAGCGCCGGAGCCATGCTTAGGAAAACAGAGAGCTCCGGAGCCGTTTCATTTTTACAAGAGCTCCGCAGCCCTGGTGTGGAGCCAGCAGAACTATTAGAGGTTGCTGAAAACCGTGAGGTATTTCAATTCCTAGGGTTGCTGCTCCCAGGACCCTCCTCAGAGAAAAAGCAGGTGTGAGAATGATTGAAAAATGAATACACAACACACAAGTTTCAAAGTAACTGCTGTTGTGTGCTTAAAAGTTTGTTTTTTAAATGCTTGCAGTCATTGCAGACCATGACTTTCCACCTACCATATTTATGTGCCTTTTCAAATGTTCAGTTTCAAGTTGTTTGCAGAACTCACGTTTTTCACTGTTTTTCATATATGAAACAGATTTTCACCTGGGTTGCTAATGTTATAGTATATAATTTAAACATGAACATTGAAACAATATCAACAACTCCGTATGATGATCAGAAACCTGGAACGAGCGGTCTGCGGAAGAATACTCAAGTGTTCTTAACAAAACCATATTACACTGAGAATTTCATTCAGTCTATTCTAAACGGTATTGGTGAATCTCAAAGAGACGGTTGCACTCTTATTGTTGGTGGTGATGGTCGATTTTATATGAAAACTGCTGTTAAATTGATAATCCAGATAGCTGCTGCTAATGGAGTTGGCCGCTTGATTATCGGCCAATCTGGAATTTTTTCTACACCTGCTATTTCTAATCTCATCAGAAAATACAAAGCTGCTGGTGGTATAATTCTAACGGCGAGTCATAACCCTGGCGGACCCCATGCTGATTTTGGAATAAAATACAACACGTCCAATGGTGGACCAGCGCCTTCCGCTGTGACAGATAAAATCTACACGATATCCAAGACATTGACGTCTTTCTGCATTTGTCGTGAACTTGATGTTGACATTGATAGCTTGGCTAGTCATTCATTCTCTGTAGGTGGAAAGGATTTCAAAGTTGATATCATTAGCAGTGTCCAAGATTACGTTGATATGATGAAAGAAATCTTTGACTTCAAGGCCATGAAATCGTATATTAAAGAAACTGATTTCAAACTGAAGGTTGATTCTCTTCATGGCGTTATGGGACCTTATGCATCTAAGATTGTATGCGAAGAATTAGGAACCGATAATTCGTCTGTTGCTAACTCGATTCCTTTGGAAGATTTCGGTGGCGGTCATCCAGATCCCAACCTGACGTACGCATCCGCCTTGGTTGATGAAATGAAGATGGGTGAACATGATTTTGGCGTTGCTTTCGATGGAGACGGCGACAGGAACATGATAATCGGCAAGAACGGCTTCTTTGTGTCACCATGCGACTCACTTGCCGTGATTGCAGCAAACCACACGTCAATACCCTATTTTGTTGCCAACAAGATGACTGGCTTTGCAAGGAGCATGCCTACGAGCTCCGCTTTGGATCGTGTAGCTGAGGTCATGGACTTCCCTGTTTATGAAGTGCCCACCGGTTGGAAGTTTTTCGGAAACCTGATGGACGCCGGGCAAATAGCGCTCTGCGGTGAAGAGAGTTTTGGTACCGGGTCAAATCATATCAGAGAGAAGGATGGCATGTGGGCAGCCTTGGCTTGGCTGTCGATTCTATCCCACCGAAAGCTTTCAGTGGAGCAAGTAATAACGGAGCACTGGAAGCGGTTCGGCAGAAACTGCTTCACCAGATACGATTACGAGCAAGTGAGTACTGAGGCTGCATCCACCATGATGAAGAATCTCAACGCTTTAATCGAGGACGGCTCGATGGTGGGCAAGACTCTGAGCAACGGAGGCAAGTCTTACAAAGTCAAACTTATGGACAATTATCGGTACGAGGATCCGGTTGATAAAAGCATTGCAGAAAAGCAAGGCGTTCGCGTGATATTTGAAGACGGGTCGCGTATAGTTTTTCGTTTGAGCGGAACCGGAAGCAGTGGTGCGACGATACGGTTGTACGTTGATAGCTACGTGTCAAAAGATGACGCCGGTCTTCAGGATCCTGCCACTGATGTGCTGAAACCACTGGTAGAAATAGCCCTGCAAGTTTCAAAAATTCCTCAGCTCACCGGCAGGGACAGACCGACAGTAATTACGTAAAGTACAACGGCGCCTTTTTTTGCTCTCAGTGCAGTTAAAGATACGCGCAATAAAAAGTACTCGATTATGTTGCCGCATTGTATGTGTCTGTGGGCTTTACTGTGCTTGATACTTTAATGTTTTTGCGCTTTCCGAAGTATGAAGCTGACTTCTTGCAACAAACTGCATGAGCGTTGCAGAAAGTGTTTGTTTCTATCGTACGTTTAATGTATCCGATATTTGTACGTTGCAAAAAAACAGGATGATACTTTGCCGAGATTTTACGTACTTTGCAAATGCCCACGCCGCACCGTGTGCACGTTCATTGACATCGTGAGCTTGTGTGTTATTTTCGTTACGCGTCACAGTGTTGTTTTTTGGCAGTTTGGAACACAGATATCGTCCGGAAGACGCCGAGGAACTCGGTGAAATGGCTTTGCATGATTTTTCATAGTACTACCTTTGTATAATTTGCCCGTCATGAGTAGCTTGTTAACAAGGCGCAGTGACAACGTCGATGCATGACAAGTTTCTGTACACACTTGAAAGTCTTCTCAGGTTTGCAAGTGGTAAACTATCCAGAAAACTGTGGCTAATAAGCAATTACATTGCCGTGATATTCCTGTACATAAAACAATCCCACAGTTTGTCTCAAACATCATGGTCTTTCATTTTTGAAAAATTTGTTTTTATGATTGGTTAAATACGCCGGTATACCTGACGTCAATTTCGTATTCTTGCAGAGCTGCTTGCGCAGTGTTGTTTTCTGTAAATGTATACACATTTATTGCTAGTCGTGATGTCCCTAAACGCGACCGTACTTGCGGTTCTTTTGTGCTTAAAATGCGGAAACATATACTTAAACCCATTCAGGTTATTTGCATATTAAACAAGCATCAATACATCCGTGCCTTGTCCATTTCGAGGTCATAGAACAGCTCCTTAGTAAGCATTTGAGTAAAATTTGACGCGCGTCGTTTTGCATCAATAAAGAATACTACCGCTTCTCGTGAATGGAAAGCACAAAATTTTGCAAGGCAAACTAATAACATCGCACAAGCCCGTGCAAAAAGCGACCAAATTACCATTTACATGAAGCTAAATTTTCTTTTTTTGTAGAAGTGGCAGACAAACCAACGCTGCAGAGTAGTTCTCCAACATTGTTTTAGATCAGTGGTTCTTAACCTTTTGTCTACTACCAGCATAGGCGTAGCCAGGGGGGGGTAAAGGGTCCATGGCTGCCCCCAAATTTTTAGAAAATGTAGTCATTTTATGCTTTGAGAGGCGTTTTTCTAAGCAAAATAGTGTTATTTGCCTAATATCAAACATTCCCCCACCCAAAAAAATATGGGCTGGCTACGCCACTGCTACCACGCCTCTCAAGTAATTGTCCTTTGTTTCAAGCCTCCTGGACTTTAAATAAATAAAAATGGACGGAATACGTTCCCGTTCAAAAACTTTCCATGTTGTAGAGCGTATCAGGTCTTGAGCTCCCCTGGAAATTTATTGACGCCCCCTGGGGAGACGTGTCCCAGATCAAGAACCAGTGTTTTAGATGATTCAAAATTGAGAACATTTTGCCAAAGTGTGAGCAGCCTATAAAAACCTATCTTTGTACGTGGCAGTAGTTAATGTCAGAAAGAGGAATAAGCGGTTATCCTGAAGTCCCGCGTCCGCTACTTTTATGCAGGATTGCACCATCATAACAGGCCAGGTGATTAAGCTAGAGAGCTGTTCAAACCCACTAAAGATGCGGGAAGTCTTTTAGTTTAGATTTTTTTTTAAATTGGGAAGTTTTGGATTTTTGTTTTTTGTGGGTGACCTCATAACTGGGGTGGGCTTTAGGGTTTTTGGATGACGTCATCATGCCCTGGGCGCCAACCCAACGAGGCAATTTTTTGTCTCAAGTTTTTATTGGAAACTAGGCTATAATACGAGTCTTCGGAGGGTTTGATTGGCCTTCTAGCGTTTGTGGTTCTAAAGTTTTGTGGCCTAAAACCGACAAATTAATCCCCTAGTGCAGCGGTTGCCAACCTTTTGCACACCATGCACCAATTTTTTCAAACGTGAGTAGAGATGGGCCATACCTTCGGACATTTCTTGTAGCAATGTTACTTTACATCATTAGTGATTTACCAAGTAATATGATCAAATACAAATGGAATATCTGGTAAAGCAGCAAATAAACTTCGAATCAATGTACTTTTTAATGAGATTTCAAACATTTCACCAGTTTTTCAATGTTTGGAGTTAAATTTGTTACTGAGAGCAGCAGAAATTCTTCAATTTTGAATCAGTAACGCGCGACCTCGTTTCTCTTTTAATCAATTTCACGAACGAAAATGCTTATTTGCATGTGTACGTCGTTTCAAAACAACATACATATAACTTTGAGGTAATTTTCTTAGTGCTGGAAAATTTTCACATGGTAAGGATCGCCAGAAATTAATCACGTGGTAAGTAACCGGGACAGAAGAAAGCGCATCAAATTTCGTTTTCAATATTAAATTTGATTTGAAGTCACGAAGTTCCATTTATATGTTACTTGGCATTTTCACTGTCTTTCTTCACTTAGTGAGAATGGGTTTATAAATACCAAAATGCAGTCTTCTTCTTCAGCAAAATCATAAAACCGATTTTCAAATGAGTCTCGCAATAACTCCATCTTTATAGTGCATTTTCTCATATTGCCATTATCATTCAATCTGCTCCTTTAAAATACGAAGACTAGCTTACATCATCACTTTCCAACTGCGAAATGAAGAATTTTAATTTCATCTTGAAAGTTTGTTTCAAGATGATAACAGACATCTCATAAGCAGTAGCGGACACAGGCTAATTTGGTGGGGGGGATGCGATATCGATTTGCAATTAACCCAATGCTTCACAGGAACATGTTGCGTACATCAATCACTTTCGCATACGTACATTTACGTGGAAACACTATGGGGCGCCGTTTGTAAAAATATTATATCTGACAAATTTAGCACAAAAACTGCTATCTCTGCATGCAGAGATGTTATCTGTGGCAGAGACAGCTATCTCTGCATGCAGAGATATTATCTCTGGCAGAGATAGCTATCTCTGCATGCAGAGATGTTATCTCTGGCAGAGATAGCTATCTCTGCACGCAGAGATGTTATCTCTGCCAGCGCTATCTCTGGCAGAGATAGCGCTGAAGCGTGTCGAAGGGCTGGCTTTCAGCGCGCTCTTTCTGTGAGAGCATTCTCTTTTTGCACCTGAAGAGATAACATCTCTGCATGCAGAGATAGCTATCTCTGCCAGAGATAACATCTCTGCATGCAGAGATAGCTATCCCTGCCAGAGATAATATCTCTGCCAGAGATAGCAGTTTTTGTGCTAAATCTGTCAGATATAACATTTTTACAAACGGCGCCCCATAAAACACGTCTAAGGTTGGTTTAGTTAGAAGAAGCTTGAGTGATACAACTGGTCAAACTTTAACACTGCACCGCTGCGGAACCAACAAGCAATGTGGCACATAACAACGATCTGATGACGTAGTCACCGGCGTCGGCGCAGGTACATCGAGAACTCGAGATAAACAGTTCACGTGACGACATAATCCTTATTCTCATTGTAGGTTACGTTTGTTGGGGCACAATTACTGGTGGCAGTAGCCAGCATAGTGTTGTTTGATTTGTATGTTGCAGCAAGTGAGCGTAGTCACTTCGATGAGGTTTAGATCAGTGCTCTTCAAATGGGGAACCTTACAGTTTTTAATTGTCGTTTGGAGTAGTCCGCAACACTCATAGTAATTTGGATATAATATTTGTTATTATAGGTAATTTTGATGAAATAAGAACAAGAAGCGGGTTGGTTCTGTTTATTTTTCAACCGAAATTAAGAGAACGGAAAGAAACAAACAATTTGTAATGAGTGAAAGCACGAAAGTAACAAAAAGCGAGAAAGCACTATCATTCATGGGCGTCCGCAGAAATTTTTCCAGGGGGGAAACGTCCACATTTTGTTTATCATTTTCAAATTGCTGACGATCACTGCTCCCTCCAAGATAATTTTGCACTGAGCAAATATTTTTTTAGTGAGTATGCTTATTTTAGGGCTGAGTAAGTGGAGTTTTCAATGAATTACAAACTTAGTGAATTGTATAATAAATCTACAATCTTATCAAAATACGAACAAAATAACATTTCATTCAAATAGCTTCTTGTTTGCGTACTTTTCCATTGCTTTGGGATGTTGCAAGTGCACGTGAATGAGATTTTACTGCGCAACAGTTCTGGTGGTCCTGAGTATTTGCGCACTCAGAGGGAACATTGCTGACGATGCAATGCAAATGGACGACAAAACGCTTTATCCTTTCTACACTACAACGAAAATGCCCCATCCATGTTACGGTAACAATCACAAAAAACGCTTTGTTGGCAGCAGTAGCCAGGTATATTAGTATTACGACAATTTGCACAGTAGGCTATCTGCAGATTTTCAACACAGGGCATTTCTTTTCAAGCAGGCATTGGCATATTGCCATGATTTACAAAGAAAGAAGCATTGGATTTCCATGGTTTTCAACGAAAACACAAATTATGACTTTATTTTACTTAGCAAGCAAGGCCGCACTCAGCTGATTATTCAACTGAACATGTTTTTGAAAATTTCGGGGGGGATTGCCCGGTTGCTCTCCCCCTAATTGCCGTATCAGCT
>Ga0210059_1015740_pt1 | contig 11002 bp, 5 predicted proteins | sample Ectturendosymbi2_FD_188042 | JGI IMG/M metagenome (GOLD analysis project Ga0210059, IMG submission 188042) | Ecteinascidia turbinata endosymbiont from Florida, USA - Sample 2 (SPAdes) (version 2) | ecosystem: Host-associated > Tunicates > Ascidians > Unclassified | place: Key West, Florida... | reverse complement strand
GGGGGGGGGGGGCGGCCGCCCTCCCTGTCTTGAAAAATTTCAGGGCAAACTCTGTTTTCAGGGCAAGCGCAAGTTGTTCAAAAATCCTGAATGATAAAAAATATTTCAATACAGTGATAAATTTGAGGGCAATTCTGGTTTTCAGGGCAAACGCAACTTGCTCAAAAATACTGAATGATAAAAATATATATTCAATACAGTTAATTCAGGGCAAACTCTGTTTTTCAGGGCAAGCGCAAGTTGCTCAAAAATACTGGATGATAAAAAATATTTCAATGCAGTGAAAAATTTCTGTGCACTTCTGTTTTTCAGTGCAAGCGCAAGTTGCTCAAAAATACTGGATGATAAAAAATATTTCAATGCAGTGAAAAATTTCTGTGCACTTCTGTTTTTCAGTGCAAGCGCAAGTTGCTCAAAAAACCTGAATGATAAAAATTATTTCAATACATTGAAAGATTTCAGATCAACTCTGTTTTTCAGGGCAAGCGCAAGTTGCTCAAAAATACCGAATGATAAAAAATATATTCAATACAGTGAAAAATTTCACGGCAAACTCTGTTTTTCAGGGCAAGGTGAAAAAATTTTGGTACAGTGTATTGAGCTAGTAAAGGCAATTACCGTAAAGTTTCTTGTCAGAGAGAACACAACACGGAAGGAACTTCACCGCCTTGAGATAGCAAGCAAGGTAACTACAGAATTTGCCTATAACGGCACTTCTAGGGGATTGTATATGGAACGTTATTGCCGAATTGAAGCTATAAGCGAATTGAAATGCCTGTTGAAGATGCCATCGGGACCGAACAAAATGTAACGTTATAGGTGAATTGACGTTATACACGAAGCCGTTATAAACGAATTCAACTATCTAGAACAGATTTACAAGAAGTTTCAGGCCCAATTAGGATTAAACGAAAAAGTCAGTTTCATGGAAAATTGTTTATTTTTAGGGCAAATTGTTATTTTCAGGGCAAATTTTTTCTGCCCCCCCAGTAAAATGCCTTCCCGTACGCCTATGGTGCTTCACAATAATTTTTTAGTTTTCAACATCAGTGATAACTGCTGAAAAAGTTCGCATAATCTGTGGACGTTGCCAAATCACAACTCCCGGTCACTTGAGGGTTTAGGTTTCCGAGCATGCTACAGCGCGTCCGCTCAATCTCTTACCGCCCCGTATTGAAAACGAAACGTTCTGGGGGAACTACAGGAATGTGTTCCCTTTAACATTGACGAAAGTTTTGGTTCATCTACGTTTAAACCTGACATAGCCCTACCAAACATTAGGTAGTTGGGCTTTTTTATCATTGTTTTTACCATTGCAATTTCGCTGAAATTTTATTTGCCTAGATGTGTTTAGGTAAAAATTATATGATGCCATTTTTTTGCAAATGGCCATCGCCTGGGCTAAACAAGCAGAGTGTTGAAATAATTTTCTTTTATTAACGTTCTTACCTGACGCAGCCACACAACGTCAAGTGATTAATTTCTTTTATCATCACGATCTTGCTAAAATTCTATTCACCTCCATGTGTTAAGCTGCAAATCACATGATGTCGATTTTGCATGTGATCGTTGTCTGAATGTAACAACAAACTTTGGATGCTACAAGTTCGCATAAGAAAAAGAACTGTTTTCTGACCGCTTGGCTTTGATTTTCCTCAGTTGTGAAATAAATTCTGCGTGGTTCTCAGTGTTTTTTGCGTATTTTCATGCAAACGTTTTTCAGATATTGCGAAAAAGTACCCATGGGTATTGAATGTACTGACAGGGAAACTTAATTTCATAATGGAAGAAAAGACATTTATGATAGGATATTTCATATGAATAAAATTTCAGTACTGTGGATGCGTAATGGTACGTGAAATCGATGTCCTATAGAAATAATTAGCTTGACTGATTCGCTTGCTTGTCACCTTTGTGGGGACCAGCAACTCCAATAGGCCTACAGATATGTGCAAGTTTAAATCATCGCAAAAACATAAGAGCAGACCCGTCGGCAGATTCCTCGAAAGCTTTCAAAGTAAATCGAGAGGTTTTAATTGTTGATGTTAGGTTTATTTTTTAGAGCTGATGCTGGCTGCTTAATGCGCATTGCACACCTTTGAAACTAAAGCATTCAAAACTTAGGCTGCACTTTCAAAAGTTGGAATGTTAAGGAGACGGTGGTTGGTCAATTCGCTCTCGAATATCTAAATAACCATTCTTTGCACGCAGGCCATATAAACTACGTTCTACATAAAACTACTATCGCGAATAAATTGAACCATGCAGAAACAAGGACCTCAATTTAAAATACAAGTAGTCGGTAATTTGTTCAGGGGTTTCACATGAAACATAGATCAACATAACATTTTTTGAAAATCTAAAGTAATGCATAAAAATTCTGTGAGAGGCTTCGATAGCCCGGTTTGTCCCCCACCCTGGTTGCGGGCCTATTTCAATTTACACGCGCATTAAACCCTGTGACAAACAGATTTGATCTTTTATTGCTTGACCTTTCTTTTCAGTACTGTACACACAGCGCGAAACTTGCATTGATAAGGGCGATTGCTAGCCTACAACAATCGACTCACAAAGCCAAATGGACTCTATATGGGCGTTTCTGCAGTCTGTGTTTCATTTATATGTGCATGCACTGTAAAATAATTTTTCCTATATCATAACTGTTCAATGACTATTTTTTTCAGATCACGTTTTTTCTTTAATAACTTTTTACAAAAAAACATTTCAGGGTTAGGTTTTTGAAAATAGATCCTACGTCTGTAAAACAAGACCAAACGTTTTTTAAATGCAGCAAAAGGAGCGGTAGCGATAGCTCGCTACTATTTTCATTCAGTACCGGCTGCGGTAGCGCCGCTATTAAATTTAACAAATAGCGGTAGCGACGCTATTAATAAAGTAGCGGTTGCCCACCTGCGCCCCTCAGAGATTTCATGAACTGCAGAATATGAAAGTGCTTCTACAATTTTTGGAAATCTGTTGGTCTTGACATTTTAAATACAGAAATAGTGCAGTGCTTAGCAAACCAACAATCATCAAATGAATCGTAAATCTAAAGTTGTTGCAGTGCAGCAGCGTGCATAGTACAATACATCATCTTGAACGTGCATACTGTGTGTGTGAATAATCGGCCGTAGGTGTGGAACGTTGCCGTCATTTGCGTTTGCGGCTTGATACTTCTACTTCCTTTGGACTGTGTGATGGAGTTGTGAATAAGTGTATGACTGAAAGCTGTCATGTACTTTTCCTTGAGATTAGGCAGTAACCTTGAGATTAGAATACAGAGAAAGTTGTGTAGTGACATTACAACTCTCTTTTTTGTTTTTGAAAGCCAATTAACAAAGCTGCCTGGAAGTTGAACCAGCGGCGTTGATTTTAGCATCTCGGCTGAAGGTGGTAACTTCGTTTTTCTGGCCATCCCAGCGGGTACCGCGGCTATAGTCTGCGCAGCACACTTTACACCTCCTTGAAGTATGCGATTAAGCTCATAGTATGGTTCGCGACCCAAACAAGGGTTGCGACTTGGCTAAGGGTCAGAAAATAGGTTGCGCCGAGGCGATCAAAAACCTAAACCTGAGTTGTAATTTTTCAAACTTGTCTGTGTCTGTTTGTAGTGTAGCGAAGGCACTTGAGAAAAGAGTAGAATGCTGACACTGAAAACGAACTTAGCAATCTACTGCCAAAAATCATCCATACAATCAACATTTTTGTTATGTTTGCATACACTGTTTAAAGCTTGGGTGGCAAAGATGTTCACCAAACGCAGATTTCAGTCACGCTCGAAAAAGATTTGGAACCGTTGGTCAATTAAAGCAATGTGCAATTATTGTCAGGAGACGTGTGATAAACACTCACATTTGGATTCATAATCATTTCTCAACTTTTTCTGAGTATTGCCAACGCTCTACACGGCTGTTTTACACTAACGTTATCAATCAAAAAATGTTGTGTGCATCCCATCACTTTACTTAGTGATCTTTGTAATGTTGATTATGCAGTACAGATGGCAGTTTTGACAACGAAATGCGAATATGTGCAACATAAATATACGAAGTAGGAGTAAATGTGATACCTGGTGCTCAAAAACGTAAAGAGAAAGCACAACAGCAATTTCAAAGTTCTGCTGCAAAGTCAAGAGAGCCGACAGAATTTTTGGCTGCTTCCATCACCCGTATTAACAACAATTTAGCTGAAAAAGCCTGTAATGCTTTACTAGAAATTATCCAACTTCAAGACAAAGTTTTCTTGGCTTTGCTGCAAATGTGTTTAATATTTCGTCAAAAGTGATATAATTTAAAAGGCCACACGTGTTAACCTAGGAAATATCTAACGCCATAAACGCTGCGGAGATGTTCTACGCCGGCAATCGTGTGATCTGAATTTCGACAATTAAATGTCCACGGAGATTTTCAGTTTATGGGTCAACTCAAATATAAAACACATGTAGCAGTAAGTGAAAAGTTCACATTTATGACTAGTATGCTCAACGAAATTGCGCAGTTTCAGTTAATATCTTGAAAAAGTAGTCAGTATTTAGATGCATTAATTCTTATGATAACTCCTTCACCCCGCCATGTTGAAGACGTGCGCAAGCAAAATACATAATTAAATTGATTTGATAAATTATATGAATACAAACGGTTGTCCGCCTCATGCTAAAAATATCTCGCAAAAACATTTGATACCTCGATCAAAACAATCTACATGCTTTTGTACACCACTGAGCATCCCCATCCGACGTTTTTAGCCATTTACTTTAATTCCGAACCTGATGTCAAAATGTCTTAATTTCTTCCCACTGCCTGATTTCTATTTGATGATAAGTGAAACTAGCTATAGCTGGTGCGATGTTCCAGTGTTTGGCATTCTCCTGTGTTCATGGGTGTCCGCAGGGGAGACAAAATGGGAATTTTCCACCACCTGGAAATTGGGACTAAGAACCAAAAATTTCTAGAAAACTTGAAGTCAGCAGCTTAATTGACTTAATTCTTGCAATGACAGTTTTATTTTCCGATATGACATTCACACTGCGCAAGAGCCGGGTTCACAGTTGTGGTGTCATGCAATTTTGCGCTTACAGCTGCTGACTTCAAGTTTTCTAGAAATTTTTGGTTCTTTGTCTCAATTTCCAGGTGGGGGCAAATTCCCATTTTGTTTACAGTTCACTCATGTCCGCTGCCATTGCCTGCAGAGCAGGTTGCGAAACTTGGGTGCGGATAATTCCAAAATTGGCCTTCACTGGGTAACACTAACATGGCAACAAATGTTCACTTCAAGTTGCGCTGGTAGGCATGTAGCCGCGTGTAATTGTTGAAGACATATGCGGCAGGTAATGCAGCGAGACAATGACTGCTGATTGCAGTAAGTCACGTACTTTTATACGATGTGAAAAAAAATCTTGCTGCCAACGAAGTGCATTTTAGGGACTGTTGCCGTAACATGGGTTATTTTCTTTGTGGTGTAGAAAGGGTAAAGCGTTATGTGAACTCCTATTTGAATTCTATCGTCAGCAGCCTGAAATGGGCAAGCAAAAGTTGACTTTGCCGATCAATGGAAAAATTTCTGTGAACGCCTATGCCTGTGTTGTTTATGTTTATAATGTAACATCTGCTTTGTACTGTGCTATAAATAACCATTTTTGTGTTATTCGACTATCCTTTGTTGCAAACTCTCGGTTAACATGTCGTTGAAGATGCAATTCACCACGAACCGGGTGTGCATGAAAACTTACATCCAGATATATGTGGCGCGAACATGCGAAAACTGCGAACTTCGCAATCTGTGGTATCTCGTCGTTTTGAAGTTTAGCAAATTTATCACAAAATTTGTATGAGAGGTTAGTAATTTCAAATAACGTAAGCTGCACTGCAGTATACGTATATGTATATTTTACCAAACCAGCATTCCTGTACTGAAATGCGAAGTTCGCAATCTGTGGTATCTCGTGGATTTCAAGCTTACCAAATTTATCACAAAAATCTTAAATCCTACAAGAGATTGGTAATTAAAATAAAGTAGGCTGCAGCATACGTAGCCTACAGTATATATATTTCGCCAAACCAGTATTCCTGTACTGAAATGCGAAGTTCGCAAGCTGTGGAAACTCGTCGTTTTTTAAGTGGAGCAAACTTGTCACACAAAAATTCTGCGGGTTGAAAATTAAAAAAAGCGGCTGCAGTACGTATATATATTTAACCCAGGGCGTGTAAGTTCGTACGCCGAAATTTCAATAGGGAGGGGACAAACAACGTTTGGGTCTCAACATGTCAATCTTTGATGCCCCTTGCATTCAATGCATCTTACATAAAACGTACATTAATCTGGCGTCTTTTACCTGAACAATTGTGTTCAGATTCAGTGTGACTAACAAAACAAAAAAAGCTACTGGCATGTCACATTTTCAGTTTCGACTGCATTGATTTGCACGAGCGATGCTGGTCGCTCGGCGGTGGTGAAGGATCTGAAATATACGAATTTAAACATTGCCAGCTATAATTGGACAACATTGTGTTTTGGGCAGTGTTGCCAAGTTTTCTTACAACGAATACACCAAGTCTTATCTAAAAATGTAGATAAGAGAGAAGTCACTCTTCCTCATAGTTAAATAAAGGTAGAAGTTTATAATAAAATTAATTGATTTTGCGGCCCGCTAGCGATATTCAACCATTCATGCGACCCGTGATAGCAAATAGGTTCCCGGATGAATGGTTGATTATCGCTGGCGGGCCGCAAAATCAATTAATTTTATTCTAAAATTCTGCCTTTATTTAACTATGAGGAAGAGTGAGTTCTCTCGACTTACTGTTTAAGTGTCTGCTTATCAGGGAGCTTCGCTTTAACACGATATTGTATTACAACTTAGGTTACGAAGATTCTAATGCGGGCCATATCAAATGTTCACGCGGAGAGTAGTTGGTCCGCGGGCCGCAGTTTCCCTACCTTTGCCTCCGATTGCAAAAAATTATTCCCAAATCTATTCGAATCAAAAAAATTATTTGAGTTTCGATCCGAACGATAATAGCCAACCGAAATTTGTCAAAGTATCACACGACTACAAACGCCGCATTTACGAAATACAACACGATCCCATTCAGACCAAAAAATCCATATCCGATGCAAATCGGAAAAAATCGGTAAAAGCCTGATCCGATATTTATATTTTCCGATCCTTGTACACCTCAAATGGACAAAAGACCATGCAGTGCAATACGTGCGTCCCCGACGGCGTGCACACCAACAACATTGAAATTCTGTGGTGTGACGCCAAAAGAAATTCCCAGGGCGATGAAACGCTGCTCGCTGAGGTCGAACATACCGCCCTGCCTCGACGAGTGCTTTTAGAAAAGAAAGTTTGGTGACGATGAACGCTTTGAAGCGTGCGCGGCAGCAATTAGACGCAATCCCCTTTGCAAGGTGCAGTGACCTGTGGAAAAACAAATAAAACAGAAACAACAATGCTTTCCTCATGACATGTAGAAATTACTTCTTTGCTTTTGACAAACATCATCATGACAACGGTTAATTTTAACATAGTTTGAACTGCGGTCAAAAATGCTAGGGAGAAATGTCCCTCATAAACCAATGTGATCCAATCATTCCTCAAAATAGCACAAGTCATTACTCGAGCTGCATCAAAGTCATGCTTTTGCGGAGTTAGTACAAGTGCCTCCTATAAAGCACTTCAATCCAATAATTGCACAAAACAGCGGAAATCTCTATCAACTGCATGAAAAATCCTGCCTTCATCTCTAGCGACGAATTTTTACCACAAGGCAGTGTGTTTCACATTCTGTAAGCAACACAATAAATCTCACCTGGAACCGCGTCGAAATCCATGCCTCGCCAATTCATAACACCCACAACCAGTGTTGCAACTGGTATTACTGTATATACCAACTTTCAAAAATTTGGTATATTTTCCTTTGTACATAAATTTTGGATTTGCCATGTATGAAACATTTCGTGTATGTTTGGTATATTTTTGTCGGAGGATTTAGTTGAGATTCTAAACCAATTTATTTGGCTTATTAAATAGCGGAAACAGAGAAACCACAGTGGTTCTAGAGCTATATAAAAAAGTTTAATTATTTTGCTGAACATGGGAGTAAGCGTGTATTTTGAGTAAGCGGAAAACGAGTCTGGAAGAAAGCTGAGAAGTCAGGATAAAAATGAACCTGGCTCTTGGTATACGATTTTAGTCAGACAATATATCCAAAGGTGGTAAAGCTACATACGAATGTGGCAGAAGATTAAGCAAAGAGTGACTGATAGAGCTTGCATGGCTTGCAAATAAGTATTCTGCTGGTGCTGTATCTCTTCTGCTAGCATTGCAAAAAGAAAATTGCAAAGCCCAAAGCAGCTATTATAGAGCCTAATAATGCCGAGAACCACAAAAGAAATGAATATAGGCAGTTGCAAGTGTTAGAAGATTGAATTCTCCAGTTGTTAATAAATATGTTTCTGCTAAAGAAAAGGAAGTGAAAATTAAGGTTGCAGCATGTGTATGTTGGCACTGCTCAACAGCAACTGTTCATCATCGAAGAGTAACAAAAAAAGGCATTGAAACAAGAGCGTTAGGTTGTAAGTTGTTCGTTGCATCATAATTTACGTATGCATTTGGTACATTTTTATACAAGATTTGGTATATTCGTTATAAGAAAACTTGGCAACACTGCCCAAAACACAACGTTGTCCAATTATAGCTGGCAATGTTTAAATTCGTATAATTCAGATCCTTCACCACCGCCGAGCGACCAACATCGCTCGTGCAAATCAATGCAGTCGAAACTGAAAATGTGACATGCCAGTAGCTCATTTTGTTTTGTTAGTCACACTGAATCTGAACACAATTGTTCAGGTAAAAGACGCCAGATTAATGCACGTTTTATGTAAGATGCATTGAATGCAAGAGGCATCAAAGATTGACATGTTGAGACCCAGACGTTGTTTGTCCCCTCCTTATTGAAATTTCGGCGTACGAACTTACACGCCCTGGGTTAAATATATATACGTACTGCAGCCGCTTTTTTTAATTTTCAACCCGCAGAATTTTTGTGTGACAAGTTTGCTCCACTTAAAAAACGACGAGTTTCCACAGCTTGCGAACTTCGCATTTCAGTACAGGAATACTGGTTTGGCGAAATATATATACTGTAGGCTACGTATGCTGCAGCCTACTTTATTTTAATTACCAATCTCTTGTAGGATTTAAGATTTTTGTGATAAATTTGGTAAGCTTGAAATCCACGAGATACCACAGATTGCGAACTTCGCATTTCAGTACAGGAATGCTGGTTTGGTAAAATATACATATACGTATACTGCAGTGCAGCTTACGTTATTTGAAATTACTAACCTCTCATACAAATTTTGTGATAAATTTGCTAAACTTCAAAACGATGAGATATAGGCTACCACAGCTTACGAAGTTCGCATTTCAGTACAGGAATGCTGGTTGGGTGAAATATGTGAATGTACTCTAGCCTACGTTGTTTTGCAATCCCCAACCCATCGTATAAATATGTGTTAAGTTTGCTCAAGTTCAAAACGACGTTCGCAAATCAGAGCAGGAATGCTGCATGGTTTGGGGAAATACATGTAGACTACCTACTGCATCCTACGTTGCTTTAAATCTCGTATGTCAGCTTTGCACTTCAGTGAACGAATGGTGGGGATTAGGTTAAAATAAATAAATGTACCTACTGCATCCTGTTATATGCACACTGGTATGCAGTCTTCAAAACGACGAGAAACCGTAGATTGCGAACTTCGCATTTCAGTACAGGAATGCTGGTTTGGTGAAATATGTGAACGTACTGTAGCCTAGGTTGTTTTACAATCCCCAACCATCGTATAAATTTTGTGTTAAGTTTGCTAAAGTTCAAAACGACGTTCGCATTTCAGAGCAGGAAGGTGGTTTGGGGAAATACATGTTGTTGTGGACAGAGTTGGAACAATTACATTAATTCATTTCAATTACAATTACTCCCTTAAATGTTTCAATTACATTACAATTACAATTACTCCGTGCAAAAAATATCAAATTACAATTACAATTATAACATTTTGGTTCGTATTTACATTTTCACTTGCTCAAAAACTGTTGGATTGCACTTGATGAACATTAGGCTGCGAAAAGTTTCTGACCCCAGTAAATTTCTTCTTGCCGTATAAAAGTTACCCGTAATTGAAAAAACTCTTTCTGACGGGGCTGATGTTGCTGTTAGTCCCAAATAATCCTTGGCTAAAGAAGCAAGCGTGGGAAATTCTTCTGATTTCTTCTTCCAATACATTAATGGGTCTTCATCAAAATGCAAAATTTCTTCCCCCAAATAGCTATCTACTTCACTTTCTGATTTTCTTGGTCTTTTCTTTTTTAAACCTTCTGCCATAAAGTTAAATAGCTTTGGCTTTTTTGAAGGATTTTCTTCCTCTGTGCTATAACTCTCTTCGTCCTTGCTGCCAAGTCTACTTGCCACATGAGTTTTTAGCAAACGTATAGCTTCTTCTTTTTCGACATCATGTTCAATCCACCTGTTTTTAAATCGTGGATCAAGAAGAGACGCAAGTCTGTTGTCTGGAGAATTTTTAAATGGCAACAACCTTTTGGAAATAGAGGCTGCCAGTTTTCTTACTGAATTTACAATTTTTGCAACCTTTCCTAACTGCTTTCCAGCGTAAGACTTAGTAAAATCCGAATCTTGCAGACAATCCTTAATACAAAGTTGTTGTGTATGAGCAAAACAGCTTACTCTTTCGGGTAAGTAAGCGAGAAGAGCATGTAAATCAGCACCCTCCTCGAGCACTTATTGTTCAGGATCGGGATCCAACTGTTTCTCATTGTCCTCATTGATTTTTTCAATAGTTTTATGCGGTGTAAACTCAGGAAGGGAAACCTGAAATGCTTTTATCATGGAGGAAGCATTGTCTGACACAACCTTCTTTACTTTTGCTGTAAGTCTAAACTTTTCTACAACGTTGTCATATGCCTCAGCAATGTTTTCAG
>Ga0210059_1015739_pt1 | contig 11003 bp, 7 predicted proteins | sample Ectturendosymbi2_FD_188042 | JGI IMG/M metagenome (GOLD analysis project Ga0210059, IMG submission 188042) | Ecteinascidia turbinata endosymbiont from Florida, USA - Sample 2 (SPAdes) (version 2) | ecosystem: Host-associated > Tunicates > Ascidians > Unclassified | place: Key West, Florida... | reverse complement strand
CGTTACGCCCGAGCGGTTTGCGCCTCGGCGCTCCAGCACTGACGTCACGTGGTTTGACCGAAAGCGATTTCGAGGTGGTCGCAGACTTCATAGACAGGTGAGCCATCCCCCCCCCATGCTCCAGCGGCGCTGCGTATAGCGTCAGTGTTTACTCCATGTTTTTCTGGTGAAACTGTCGATTTTCTCGGGCGCGTGAAATCCAAAAGTTGGCGATCAGCTTTGTACGGCTTGGACACAAACGTTAAGCTTCGCCGCAATCGCGCCCTGAATGAAGAATGAAGAAAATGAGCGTTTCAGTCGATCGCATTTCGCTCGTTTTCGTTCGTTCGTTCGCTCGCGTAAAGACCTTCTTGTCGACGCAGGGGGGTGCAGCTGACAGTCGAGATCCAGAACTCGCTTCCGCGTCAGGCTCCGTTCAAAGACTTCAAGGCGAAGCTTTACGGCGATCCGGACTTTCAGAGCAAAGCCAAAGTGCTCAAGGACGAAGTCACCGCCTTCGCCCGACGTTTCCCCATTCCCGGACTGCGCTATCTGTAGTAGACGCTGCTGCCGAGAGAACGATTTTGTAGAAGATCTCCCGCAACGGCCTGGAACGATTTTGTTGCAATTTACTTCTCGCGCCGCAGAAAACCCTTACTAACCTCAAGTCAACGCTGCGTCAAATCAGCGTCTTTTAAATCGGCAATTTGTGCGATACGTTACTGCGAAGGGCGCGCTTGCGAACTATGACCCCGTGCCCTTGCCTCCACTGCTTTGCGTAATTAGCCTCTGCCGCATGAGCCCCTTTGAAGAAACTGCCTGTCCACCAAAAGCATCAGGCTTTTTGCGTGTGATCGTCAAATCGCAGCCGGTCGAATATACTGTCAGTGCTCGTTCGTCATTGACCGAAAGGTGTAACCTTGACCGGAGCGTAAAACTTTCTACGCTTGTTTCAAATTGTTGTGTCATAGGTTTTTGCCCGAAAGATATCGTGAAAAAGCGAAAAACTTTGTTTGGCAGTCCCAAAAGTTGTTTTTGCGAAATCATTTTGAGGTAATTTGCAACTGACAGCTAAAAACAGCAATATTCGTGGCCTTCGGCTCGGCAAAAAATTGCTCTCGATTCCGATGTAGGTTTTCTTAGTTTTGGCCTCGAAGGTTTTTCGACAGGTCCTTTTCACTGCCTCGGACAGTTGACCTCCACTGCAAAGCGATCTTTGGCAGAGACTAGGTCTGCTTGCAACGCACCCAGGTATTGCAAGCGGAAGAGAATGTCTCTTCTGCGAACAAGCCACTCGTCGGCGACGTGATCCAAAAATCCTGATAATTTTTTCTTTCTTGAAAGTGTGTTGCAGCTGTGTTCAACCGTGCTTTGATGCTCAACGTGCGGTGGAACTGTGTTGGTGTGTCAATCACTTTGCGGTTGCCATGTCCCTCACAGCAACGCAAAAACTGATCATTTATAAACGTATCTACGCCCTGTGCAGTAATTCCTTGCAGCAGTGAGCGGTTATCGTGGCAATCTACCTAAACCCTGTACATCCTGTGAAAATTGTGTTGGCGCTTTTTTTGCAATGACCAATTTGGTGGTTCACTTGAAAAAGTCGCAGTCGTTGAGGTTTTCATTCAGATGATCAGGTACCGAATCCAGGGGCGTAACGAGGTTAGATGGCGCCCGGGGCAAGAAGCAAGTTTGGCGCCTCCATGTTCGAATTTGAGGTCTTTCGGAAGCAAATGTGCTGTATTGAAGAAAGTACTTGTGACATTGTTGGGACTTTTCGGCGCCCCCCACAGTTATTTGGCTCCCGGGGAATCTTGCCCCCCTCGTTACGCACCTGACCGCGTCGCATTCATATCTGAGGAAATCGGTAGTTGTGAAACCGAATAACTGACCGGAAACAGGAAGCGTTACGGGATTCGCAGCCACGCTGTTGATAAAATTATTGTTGCCTCGATACTTCGTTGCTGACGGCCCCTCTGATCAGGTCCACGAGGCCAAATTGGCCAAAAGCAGTTTTTAGGTTGATTTTTGGAAAACTTAAGAATTTAACGTTTCATTCCTTTAGTAGAAAATTTTCAAGCGCTCTATCGAGCAGTCCTATCGAAATCTGTAAAAGTTTTTATTTTTCGACTAAGGGGGATAACTGCCCACTTTGGCCTTACGTACACCACGTGTAACGAAAGGAATATGAGACCAATTTGGTCCTGGGTAAAATTTCTTGTGCGCAGCGTTTTTTTAAAACAATGCAGCATCTTTGTTGGGGCGGCGAATTTCAGATGCACACCGCAAGAAAGTTCGCATGTTCTGCAAACATGAGCAAGGCCGACCAAGTTTTCCGGACCGACTCCAATGGAGGCCGCGTTCCCAGCATTTTCCTGTTCCTCTCTGGCTGAAATGCACAGCTTCGGATGCAATTTCACGCAATCGCCACTTCGGGAGGGACGACCCGGGCAATCAGAAAAACACGCGATTTACACCCGCAAGTCTTGGACCAACGTGAAAGCATAAAATTTTGTTTTTACTGTTGCAAATGCCGTTGATATTTTTCTTGCAGCAGCTGTTCTCTTGTCTTCCAATTACGAACACGACAAAAGTCCGCCTGTAGGGGTGAAAATAGTGCCTAAATAACCTACAATTGCCAGTCATTGAATATTTTTTCGAGTCTAGCAAAGCCCACATACCGCAACCTAATTCAACCAAAACAGCTTGGTCAGTAGTAATCATCGAAAGAAGTAAAATAGCCGCGTTGCAGCGAATCGCCTTCTGAAATACATAGTTTTAGGTGAAGCCTATTCCAAGTGAATCAAGCTGGAATTCCGACAGCTACCTTCAACTCGAACGACGCGAGCAAAAGCCGTCACGTGACTGTAAGAAACGGAGCGAACACAATTTTCTCACTGCCGTGTGTTAGTACTGTATAGGCCAGTGTTTCTCGAACTTTTTCATTGTATTGCCCCCTTTTCACTCTCGACACGTCGTTTTCGCCCCCCAAGCTCAAATTGAAGGAGCCGGATCCGGAGTTCAGTTGAAAATTTAGGACCGGAGCCGGAGTGATGGTCATTTGAGAGGTAGCTATGGCTGCGGGTCCTTTGCTAGATACTAACGGTTTTGCCAAAAAGACCTACGTGTGCTCTTTATAGCGCACTAAACGCGATTGTCTGCAACAATGGATCAGACTGCAACAATGTCTGCAACAATGGATCTGCAAGCTTTTGATGTTTCTTTGGTTTAACAATGGCTAAGGCTTTGACACCACAGCTGGCAAACGTGGTCTTACTTTTTGAACAATGGTTCTTAAACACTGTTCTGAGAGCCGCATGCAACTCCCAGCCATCCTTTGTGCGGCTTTTAGCAATGCTGTAACTGATTCTATTTGAATAAGAGCTGATGATGCCTACTTTGTAGACGAAATTTATACTCTGTAAGAGATTAGTGTCTGAATCTTTGCTGCGGGAAAGGATTCCTTTCGATAGGCAGTGTCTTTCAGGAACACCTTTAAAGTTTGGTGTAACAGACATCGTTACTACAATAAAACAAAATGTGTCACTTGTCTTGTAAAATTTTTTTGTGCGGCTCAATAAAAATTCGTAGGTCTGGATTTTGCTCCCTTCGGCGAAATGGTTGAGAACCACTGTTGCAGAAGTAAGAAAAATATTAACTGCCACAACATCTTACTTTCTAGTCAGAATGACCAAACCGGGTCTGTAGTAGTGTACCGATCTAAAAAGAACTGAGCTATAATAATCAGTAGGTATACTCGTATGATATAATATCCATAGCTTTCGTAGCTGGTGCTGTTAGCAGGGATTATGACTAAGATGTGATACCATTGCAGATTGAAGCGTGAAATGCACGGCAAGCCATTGTAAAGTAGGAATTTTTATGAGAAACCACAAGGCTTACTATCAAGTTTTACTAGATTCAGTTTTTTTTTAAGGAAATGTTAGGTACCCAATGTAGACCTGTAGGATCCCGATTTTCTCTGATTCTATGGACCCGATGATAACTTTCTCTGATCCTAGGACCCGAATCGGGTCTCTAAAACACCTTAAAAAAAACTGCTAGATTACTGACAAAGTTCACTAGGAAACATTACGTTTACAAGCAGCAGCATAACATGAAAGCTGTAAATAATTGGTAGCGAACTGGCACTTCTTTGCATAGCAGTACATTATCAGGAGGGTATAAAAAAGCAATGTAAACAAATGTGGACTTTTCTTGAAATTTTCATCTGTGGAAAGAAATCTATGGTTTCTGCACGGTGAAAATCAGTCTTATTTTATCCTAAGCTTAGTGTGTTAAATTGTGCTTTACTTTGCGATTCATCACTGCTTATTATGAGTGCAAAAGATACAAAATCAGTTCAGCAAAAATCAAAGGTGAATTTCATGCTAGGAGTCATATTATTTCTTTGAACAAAGGTCTTTTTAACACATCTTCGCATTTGGGTTAAACCAAATGTGTGCGTGTTTGAAAGAAGAGTTGAGAGTCGACCATGTGTTTTGCGCTCTTTGTGTGGTTTGCCCGGGCAGCGCTGTTAGCTGGAATCGCTAAGACTGTAACAGACAAAGCATACGAGTGCAAAACACTTGGTCAATTGAGACTGGTCTGTGTTGAAATGCTCGGACTCGAATGTAGTTTTCCAAACAGCCATTTTCTTGATTCTGTCGTAAGAAATAAGAAAAGGTCCTTAGGCATTCAAGGCAAAACCAGCGACTGCGTTTCCGGAAATTGTTTATATTACCGTTATCTTGAGCTGCGTTTTTGCTCGTAGCTTCTTTGAATCGTCTGAACCTGTAATTGTTTTTTCCCTGATTTCCTCATAGTAAGGGCGCTGCTTGTAAAAACAACCAGATTAAATAACTCCGAAAAGGTTTGGTATATTCTCCTGATTTTGGGTACTTGATTTAATTCATTTTCCATTCAGCTTGAGGCACACCAAGACAATAAAAATGTTAATGTGTGAAAACGAACAGAAGCCGGAGCTGGATCCGGAGCCATGAAAAAGAGAGCTCCGGAAACGGAGCCACACTCATGAAAACCAAGAGCTCGGGTGCCGGAGCCATGTTCATGAAGAGAAGAGCTGCGGAGCCGGAGCTGTGACATTTTTACGACGGCTCCTCAGTCCTGAAATAATCCAAACTGTAGCCGGGCACATAGACGATCCAGAGTAAAAATTCAACAGATAAATTGCTTTAGCAACAGCCTCCAACGATTATCTTAGTAAATTAAAATTTGCAAGTAACTAGCAAGTCATAATAGTAAAATATGAAGTTAGCTCAGTGATCGATTAGTGGTTGAGCATTTTCGCCCCCTTGGTATTTTTTCGCCCCCTATCGACCCCTTTGGTTTTTTTGCCCTCTAGCCTGTCAAAATCGTCCCCAAGGGGGCAATTCCGCCCACTTTGAGAAGCACTGGTATAGGCGAAAGCAAACGTTGACAAACATCTTTTGTTACCCTAGGGCTGCGTCAAAAACGTTTAATGCCGGTGTTGCGCGTGCAATACTGTCAAGATCGTGGTGAGTTAGTGGGTGTTCAAGTTGATCTGCTCATCGGGAGCAGATTTTCAATAACGGCAAAAAACAACGAAAGTAAAAGCATTTAAAATTTTGTTTACGCTTCTAACTTTTACAGTAAACTGTTTACGTCCCAAATGTAGGGTGGAAGCATTGTTAGAAATTGCATACTAATCGGGTGACTTTGAGTTGATGTGGCGTTGCGTTTGCTCGTTCTGCAACTGTCAAACCATACGTGTCGCCAGGGGGTCATGCTCCCCCAATTTTTAGTATATCTATTCATTTTGTGCTTTGAGAAGAGGTTTCCCAAACAAAATACGGTTGCTCGCCTAACATCAAACATTTTGGCACCCCAAAAAATTTTGGGCTGGCTACGCCACTGGGCAGTTTTGGCTTAACTGACCCCAGAATTCGAATTACAAACTCTTTAGCGTATTAGATATTTGCAAGAAGACGTTTCTATAGACTCAAATATTTTGCAGTATTCGCAGCGCAATAGGGGGCAGTTGTCTCTAGCAGAAGGTTGCTTCAACCAGCCTTGGGAAAGCTTACTGTGTTTTCTAGGGATTCGCCAGGGAATTATTTAATTAACTATCGTTTTTGGCCATTCCTTGCCAACCTCGAATGCAGGATGGCCAAGCAAGGGTCCCAAAGACGCGGATTTTTACCTAGTTTATTTTAAATAAAAAGCGGTTCAATTTCCACTTGAAAATTTTTTCTCAGGCCCTGATGACGTCATCCAAAATCCCTTGACCTCCCCCAGTCATAGGAGCTTGAGTGCAAATATCGGAACAAGAAATATTGATAGCTGTTGCGTCACTTGGTGTTCATTGTTGTGCAAGCCCTTTAAGACCCGCGCGGGATCGTTTTTTGCAGAGATTTGCAATCCTATAACTCGCCAGGCAATTGAGCCAGAGAGCTGTTCAAACCCTCTACGGATTCAGCAAGTCTTGTAGTCAAAATCGAAAAAAAAATTTTTTCGTTTTGGGTTTGAGCTTTCTGGGGGGAACGTCACAAGTAGGGGTGTTTTTGGGTTATTTTGGCCATCTTTGCCTGGTCCTGGGCGCCGTCCGAATGGATCATTTGTTGGACTCAAAGTTTTGTTGAAAACTAGGTCAAAATCAGCGTCTATAGAGCCCTTGACTGACTTTCTAGCATATCGGGAGCGAAAATTATGGCTCATAAACCAAAAATTGACCAAAATTTTCCTCCCTCAAAAGCCACTCTTGGGGGCATTTCCCCCCCAGGCAATAACTCGCCGTCAGATTGAGAAAATCCAGAACAGACATTACTTTGAATTAATAAATGTTAAAAGCGTAGTTCCGAATATCCCGTTGCAGATTCTTTCATCTTAGCCATCTTACAACTCCTCATACTCAAGAACATTCTGTTTGACAACTATCAACTTTTTAGCATTACTGCCAAAAGCTAATGTCCTCAAATAAGTTTTAATTGAGAGCAATTGTATTCACAAACCATCCAACGGTAAAACATTAACTGCGAACTACATCAAGCATTTCCATGAAAATGAACACACCGTTACTGCACACGATAATATAAAAACGTTTGTCTGACAAAGCACGTGTCCCGGTTCCTTACCCTAATTGGTTCAGGCTTTACTTCTTATCTCTAATTTTCAACAAGCTCCCACTCGTCAAACCATTCAGTCGTATTGCCCACGGCATTCTCTGATATTTTGACAGCTTGCTTCATTCACTGCGCTTTTGGGTCGTAGTAATTCTATCGAGCCTCTGGTTCACCGAAGATACCCAGCATGCTACAGTATGATTTTCCACGCCACCCTTTTGCTGGTTACCCCGGCGATATTTATACCCACGCTGTTGAGGGTCGTTCGCTTCACCCCCTGTCTGTACCCTGCTGGTGTTTTGTCCCGCTTTTGCCGTTCTTTGCGTTATTTTTTACCCAGCTTTTTCTTCCGAGGGTTGCCATTGGCTGCTACCAGATTGACATCATTGCTTTTTCGCTGTTGGTTTAGGTAAATAAGTGTGACATAATGGCTTTTTAGCTTCAGTTTAGTACTGCGCCATCCCCTATGTGCGTTGACAACTTTTGCTTTGTGATTTTCTATTTTCCCATACTATGTAGGATCATTGTAAGCCCCTTATATCCCATACTATGAAGCGACGTGCTTTGTCATACAGTAATACATAGCATCTTCAATAATAGCTTCGCTTTTACACACAGCAATAGCATTATACGCTGTAATACATATATACAACATTAAAAACTTTACATTTCATTCTAATACTTGGTAATAAAAGTCTTTCTACAATAACACATTAGCATCAGCTTTTCCACCTCTAGGAACAATACAGCATTAACAAGAGAACCATTTATTTCGGTAGCTGTTTCTCACCTGATCTTTTGGTTTTAGTTTTGGGTATGCCTACATTTCTGCCTTGACAATTGCAAGTGCTTTTGCTTCACTGGCAGTGCAGGGTTTTACTTTTTATTACTTCCGACAGCGTTGCTTAATTGTCACTACGTCACGTTTGCAACTCGTTAGTGATCCTTCTTATTGTTCGCAATTCAACACATTCTTTAAGATTTTTATCTTTCCAACCAGTTTACTGACAGCTCCTTCTTTATGTTGTGTTGCCCCTAGTACGTCAAATATACGTTAACACAAATCACTTAGGCTAGATTTTTATACCGTTTTAACACAAATAATAAGGATTATTCATATTGTACATGAATTTATACACACTACATTTCTAATACATCAAATACACTATATTCATCGTGTACACTCAGCAATTACACAATTCCATACATACACCAAGCACTTTTAATTGTTGATGTTCACTCTTCGTTAATTCCACCATCTTCTGAGCCAATTCATGTTATGGTCAAACTGTACCATAACATTTGAAATAAAAAAAAACGTTTCAGCTTAGGATGTCTGTTATTTTTAATGCTTATATAATTATAGGATGTTTATGTTATTTATGCTGACGTCAGCATTTTTGCCCGACCTCCCTTTAAGACCCGCAGGAGCCATTTAAATGACATAAATATTTTTTTGAGTTTAGCTGTTTTTTGGTTACATTTTGGGACTTTGAAGGGTTCGAATGGGTTTTTAGCGTTCCTGGTTCCAAGATTAGGGCCAAAAAAACTTAAAATTAATTAGGGAAATCCCGCAAAAGTATTGAGAAAAGCCCTTTACCAATTAGCTGTTTTTTGGCCTAACTTTTGAACCAAAAACGCTAGAAACTCAATCAAGGGCTCTAAAAACGCGTATTCTGGCCTAGAATAAACAAATACTGCGAGCCACAATATTGGCGCGTGGGATCGGATGATGGCGTCATATAATTAACCAGAAAACATGCCCCTGTCAAGATCCCATTGGCCCAAAACCCCCCAAACAAATTAAAATTATTTTTTTTGTTCTAAACTACACGACGCCGCTAGTCATTACAGTGTTTGAACAGCTTTCTAGCTCAATCTGCTGCCGAGTTATGGTTGGCCAAAGTTTGTCCTGAAAGGGCAAATTATGCCTTTTCTGAAAAGTTTTGAATTAGGCCAAAAACTGGGTTTTTGACCCATAATTTTGGTTACAGATATGCTAGCAAGTTAATCAAGGGCACTATTGACCCGGATTTTGACCTAGTTTTCAACAAAATTTGAGCCAAAAGAATGGGTCAACGGGTTGGGGCCCAGGGCTGACCAAAGCTGGCGAAAATTTCCAAAACATGCCTTCATTATGACGTCACCTCCAGAAATCCCCCACCGAAAATGAAAAACTTATTTTTCGACTTTGACTACAAGACTTGTTGAATCCGTAGAGGGTTTGAACAGCTCTTTAACTCAATCGCCTGGCGAGTTATAGGATTGCAAAGCTCTGCAAAAAGTCGCGCGGGACTTAAAGGGTTAAGAAGAACGTTATTGTTGCATCACAGTTATACACATGAGCGCAATTTTGTTGTAAAATGTGAGGGGGACAGCTTGGGGTGAAACCAATATATTAAGAAACCTAAAGAGAAAAATGTGGGGGGACATGGCATATTATATACCCACTGTCTGAAAAACTGGGAGACGCGTCGTCTCCCTTGTCCCCCACCTAATTACGCCCATGGTTATACGATGTTGCTGATATACAGTTCACAGTAGAACAGGGTTGCCAGATTGGCTTTTTTGACGCCAAATTTCACAAATTTGGCTTTTTTTAGAGGCAGTTGGTGTCAAAAAAATTGTTTGGTTTTTGGCTTTATCTTTTGAATATTTGAATATTTGGCTTTTTTGGAGGCAGTTGGCACATACTGCACTATCAGACTGGTGTTTTGGCTTTTCAAATGTCTTGTTGAAAAGTGTTATTAGGCTTTTTTACCCAGTGATTAGTGTATTTTCTCAAACGTTATCTGGAAACCCATAAAAAAATTAAATTGTAGCATATCTAGCAACCTATAACGCCAAAGTTTCGAGTGGAAATACTGTAGAAAATGTGGAATATGAAGATTTGGAATTGTTCCTCTAGAGTGTAAAGGTAATGCTACAACTTTATTCTTCTAAAATGTCCTACAACTAATAAATAATTTCAAATTTCTTGTTTATTTAACAATTTGGCTGTTTTTACCCGCTTTGGCTTTTTTTCAGACATGGTTTGTCTTTTTTTCTCAAGAGATGTCTGGCAACCCTGCAGTAGAATAGACCGAGTAGAAAAGACTCGACCTGAGTCTTAGAGAGTAGACTGAGTCACAGATTAAAGCTGCTGTTCAACCTCCGTGGGAGTAAAGTAAAAGCAGTGTGAAACCCAACTTTTTACTATTTATTCAAGCCTGCCCATGGCACAATTTTTACGAAAGATAAACCATGCAGAAAATAATTTGAAACATAAGATATAGATTTATTTTTGTTTTAAACGTTATCCAGAAGGACCATGACACTTTTATACTCATTTATTTTTATAAGACCATAATGTATACTTTGTATTAGTTGGCAAATTGTAAATCATTCAAAAAAATCAAACAACATATTGGAACTACAAACGACAATAATTTCATTTGAATGAATCACATTTAATTTAGATCAGTGTTTCTTAACCTTTTTAGCGCTCGTACCCTTTGAGCTTTCATGAAGTTTTCTCGTACCCCCTGTCTACAATGGCCGACGGAAATAAATAAAATTGTACTAATAGGAATTAAACTCAGTGTATTTATAACTTACGTGTTGGATGCATGCATTAAAAACATTCTTGTGAGTTCAACAATATTTACAGCACACCAACAATCAGTCAATTTACTAATGGTTTTCTTGTTGCTGCTTTTCGTCAATGATCATGTTGAAACGAGGTTCTTTCTTTGAGATAGACACACGCATATCATCTCTTGGATCCAAACGATTCCTCTGCTTAGTTTTGAAGTTTACAAGAGTTGAGAACCCAGTTTCACATAGGTAGGTTGTCGCAAAAGGCACAAGGATTTCTAAAGCTTTTTTTGCTAACTGGGGAAATGTGTTGAGTTGTGCACACCAGAAGGCATCCAACTGCAT
>Ga0210059_1015738_pt1 | contig 11003 bp, 5 predicted proteins | sample Ectturendosymbi2_FD_188042 | JGI IMG/M metagenome (GOLD analysis project Ga0210059, IMG submission 188042) | Ecteinascidia turbinata endosymbiont from Florida, USA - Sample 2 (SPAdes) (version 2) | ecosystem: Host-associated > Tunicates > Ascidians > Unclassified | place: Key West, Florida... | reverse complement strand
GAGTTGATGCCCCCCCCGGTTCCAGCCAGCTGCCCGTGGCATTTGATCATGGAAATATAAATTATAATTTTCAAAATTAAAAAAGTAAAACAGTAAAAATATTGCAACTGAGGCGGGGCCCCTAGACATGACTGGGGCCCCCCCGGCCGGGGGGTGCGGGGGGCGGTTCCCACGGCCCTGGGTAACCCATTAATGCTTTAATCTTGCAAAGAACGAAGACAAAGAAATTCAAGATCTCGACCTTGGACGCAAAGGAACTCGTCGGTAATTAGACCTCAGTGGAATGTGACCAGGAATTTCACAGTGAATTATAAAGCAGAACCATCGACCAAATAACGTGTGCACAAAAGTCTATGGGTTGAACATCAGATGGCAGCATCGAGTGGGATTGATAATTTATTTTTATGAAGTGTCAATGATGCGAGTTATGTATAAGGATAGGCAAAGTATGTCTTATATGTAGCAAAGTAAGCGACTGCAGTAGCACAATGGATGTTCATTAACTTGATCTGAGCAAATAACTCTTCTGCTATTGCTTTTGCTCGTATTCTTATGTTTCGCGCATTCCTGCAGGTTGCCGATGTAATTGGCTGGTAAAAAATAATTTAGAGAAGTATTTTTAGCATCATCTAAAAAATACAGTGATTCAGAATTCAGAGAATTGCGTTTGATCGTTTGTAAGGCTGAAGTGAAGTCCTCCAGCTCAGTAGTCGAATTTCCTTTGTAAAATAATGGATTACGCTCTGGGTAGTATAACACCCACGACCGTTTCTGACAACTTGAAATCCTTGCAAAGTGGTTGTGATGTATCTGTAGACGGTAAAAATGGGAGTAAGGGTCAGCGGCGTCGGTTCCACCAGCGTAGGGTTGTACCTCCAGCGTAGGGGTTGATTCAGATAGCAACTGTTTGTACCTCCAGGGTAGGGATGCTTTCAGAAAGCAACTGTTTTTGCCTCCAGCGTAGGGATGCCTTTAGAAAGCAACTGTTTGTACCTCTAGCATAGGGATGCCTTTAGAAAACACCTGATTGTACCTCCAGCGTAGGAGTGACTTTAGAAAGCTACTGTTTTTACCTCCAGCGTTGGGAGTTGATTTAGAAAGCAACCGCTTGTTCCTGCAGCGGGACACAATACTATAGATATTCCATTGGCCACTCTACATGGTTACAGCCCACCTAAAACGTTTGCACAGAGTCATCTCTACTCTGGAGGTAGAATCAGTTGCTTTCTAAAGCCACCCCTACGCTGTAGGTACAAATAGTTTCTTTATAAATCAACTCCTACGCTGGAGGTACAAACAGTTGCTATCTAAAGCCACCCTTACGCCCCTTGTACAAACAGTTGCTTTCTAAAGCCATCCCTACGCTGAAGGTACAAACAATTGCTTTGTAAATCAACTCCCTACGTTGGAGGTACAAACAGTAACCTTCTAAATCAACCCTACGCTGGTGGTACATCCCTACACTGGTGGTACAACCCACGCTGGTGGTACTGAAGCTGCCGACCAGTCCTCAAAAATGACGCAATACCGTGTAAATGAGCGCTTCTGCTCTGGAAAATGAGTGAGAAAGCCATTTGACTGGAAGTTCAACGTTAAGGTTTCGAAAATGTAAGCTTACCAACTTGTTTCCGACCTATTTGATTGTAATTGTTTGTCACCTCGAGGCAACGCCACAAAAATGTGAAGTTTGCTTTGAAGCACAGTATATGCCTAATGCCAATCAATTTAGAGAATGTACCTAAAAAATGTAGTTACATGCATGACGTGTGGCGTGACAGTTGATGGAAGATTATGCCGTCACTTCAATTTCGTTCATCAAAGCAATTTGGTTGTATTGCGACTAGGAAGTGCAAGCACAAATCATAAAACTTCGCTGGAAAACCAAATCCGTAGTAGTCTACTTGAAAAAGTCACTCCAACCCAATTTTATGCAAACACTTTTACCAATATCACACGACAAGCGCCAGATTTTGATCATTATCAAAATATTATCAGCCGCTTTCCTATTTGATGTTAGCCCCGATCCAGCTATTTCATCGTGTTATTTCAAGGCATGATCTTCATTTGTCGCCGACTTTAGATGTTTGATATCATGTCTAGTTCGTGTTTACATCCAGCGACGGTCTAGAATGCTAAATCATTGAACAACCGCCACTAAATTCGGATTCTTGAAGCTCACTTTGGACTACTACATCCATTTAAACAGAAGTACAGTACTCAACTCACCCCAAGTAAACTTCATTCGTGTCAGTCAGACCAATTAAGGAAGTTTTCTTAATGTTATGTTTTGTACAACATTGTTAAAGAAATTTGTTTTATTGGTGTAACACCCAAGCTGTCTTTTTGACACCACAGGGCTGTCTATCAATATATAATTTTCAAGTTAAGCTGCTATGTACAGCCTATAATATTTTGCTTTCCTCTCACAGTATGCAGCATTCACATGAAAAAATGTATGACATGCCGTAAAAACATCGAATCAAAAACTCATGTTGTCATCCGAAAGCCGGAACCTGAGAAGGTGAGAAGTGGTGAGAAATGAATTATTAAACCGCCACCTCTTCAAGTAATTTGTCGCAGAAAGTCAGCTTCATAAAATCATTTCAACTGTAGACCAGCGAGAAACGTTTGGTATTCCTAAATTACTTTTACACACAATATTTCAAGCGGTTAGCTCCTTTTCAATTACCGGTAAAAATGACTGCAAAAAAACGGAGGTATTGATCAGATGCGAATTTTTCGATAAATTTTAAGATGATTTGAAAATAAAAACTAGAACAAAAAAGTATTTTCTTACGAGTTTCTTTGCGAATTGTTTCTCACAAATGCCTGTTGCAAGTGAGTATGTTGTTTGACTACATTAAAGTAAACATTCTGTTTCGTGCAACTGCCATAAGAAACCTGCCCGAACCAGTCTTGCAGCAGAAATACGAAGTTTTCCTTAACCGCTTTCCTACACTGTCGTAGAGTGGTACTTCAAAATTCAGCAATGCTAAATTTAGTTTTCGCTTCTTGAAAGCTTCAAAATTTTAATTTAAAAAACTAGTTCTTTTGTAATTTGCCTATTGAAAATAACATCAGTTCCAAATAAAAGGCAGTAGCTTTAGCGACAAACTATGTTCAACATCAAACGTAAGTCTGGTTTCAATTTGCAGGAGTTTCTGTATGTGTGTAATATGGATGTGTTAATCAAAAGATGAAAAATCTGAAATAAATTTTGCAGTGCAATGTCTTAATCTTTAACCCATGCAAGACAACTGCACGCAATTTACCTGGTCATTATGTTTAAGAAAAATTTTCTGCACATACATTGTCAAAACGTTTGTAGACAATGACATTGTGTTAAATTAAAACGGTATCCGAAGTTGGCTTTATTCCAGATTTCGACAGCATTACATTCTTAAAGAATAAGAAAAAAAAAATGTTTTTAACGCCAATAACAAAAACTGCGGGTGTTCCAAAATGTAAAACAACGGTCACCAACGCTTTTTGAAGGATATCACCAAATGCCTAAGACACACGTTGGATGTTGTCAAATGCGTCGTTTAAAATACTTATCTAACGCGTGGTTTAGAAGTCATTTCTTAATATATATCAGCTTTTTTTGTCAAAAGTCTTCAAACTCGCAAGAAGCTTTCAACATTAACTCAAAGCATCTTTTTCCATTTGCGCTCTTCAAAATTTTGATTTAGGCACACAGATGCTTGACACGACCCTCAGTTGCACTCCCGTAGTATTAACAGCAACTATAAAATTTTTATTTGATTTCTTGCAGCCCAGTCCAGAAGCTGGAGGACGAAGATGTGAGATTTGCATGGAAGAAGAGAAAAACATTATCTTCGCCAAATGTGGTCACGGCGCCTGTAGCGAATGTTCTCAGCACATCAATCAGTGCCATATCTGCAGAAACCCAATTGAAGACAAAATACGCGTATACATTTAAATGTTGCTTTGTGATTGGTCAAAGCTGTAATAAAGTCTAATTATTTTTGCCACTGCTACCAATGTTACCAATACAACCTTTCAAATTTCAGTTTATTTTCATTCATATTATTGGAGGACACAATGAATCTTTCCAACTTTGAAAAGTTATTTCCTGTGCTTAGTTTTGGATGATATTTTGATTCCAACAAATTAACATTTTGTAGAGGGGTTAGGCACGCTGCAATTGAAAGTTATTCTAAACTGCAGCAGTTGCTTTTTGCAGAGGAGTGCATAATCGGATAAAGGCTGAATACATAAAAGTAATGCACCACACACCCGTTTCATGCGTTTCGTGGTTTAATGAACAATCAATGAACACCTTGGTTGTTTCGGTGAGATTTTGTGTAAAATATTCTTGTTTGATTTTCCGTGTTATATTTCTTAGATTTATCATTGCTTTTGTAAATAACGGTCGTGCCTACAGCTTTTGTAGAAGCTGAGCCTAATTAGACATTGATATTGTTCTATTATTGTCTTTTTCGTGGACACACTACATCTTCTGTCAATCCTCGAAAGCATGTATTTCATTTTTTCCTCTTTACCCAAAATTACACCAAGAAAAGTTAACAGAAAAAAGCATGTTCTTTCAACTATTGTTTTTTGCCTTATTGTTTTTAATCTGTATATACGGTAAATGTGCAGTGCACATCATAACATTTTTCACAAACTACCAATATTTCAATTTAAGTACCGGAAAGCTTTGAGATTTATCGATGAACAAAGAAATTAAAATTCTTTACACAAAGCAGGAACACTTGAGAACTAGTTCTAAAGATGTCAAGCAAACATTCTTTTTGATTGTAAGAAATCAATCCTGTGGAGATTACAGCTGACAAGATAATGCCTGAATTGCTTTAATGCTATGTAAGAACTACCGGCGCAAGAACTTATTGAAAGAATACGGGGTGTTGCAGAAAGATTGTAATCTTTATTTTTTTTAAATTTAAGTTGTGTGCAGAAATAACACAAAACCTTATGTTTTATGTTTCATGCGTTACCTTTTCAAGTGTGGAAATGTAATTCGATTCAATATAAAGGCGTTTGTCTTAAGAAATTTCTGAGTTTCGCACAAATGCTTTCTCTACGTTCTCGTCCTATACCGGTGATCGTCCAGATCTTTTGAAACAGGACAAACGACTTCCCCCTAGATTTTCGTCCAGTTAAAACTCTGTACTGCACTGTAGCTGGTGATTTTTATGGAATTATGTTACATACGCACCATGTGCAGTTTTTTCAGACACTGCTTAAGCATACTGTAACACACAGATGGTTTTTGTATCAAACAGAATGGCACTTCCATACCTGAAATGATGAACACATGAAACATAAAATCAAGTTTTGCCTACTTCATACAAATGCCGTGAAAATTTGAGATCATTTAAAAAGGTGGCCATATCAGCAGATCGCATAATGATAACAAATATTTTTAACACCCTGACGAAGTCAACTATACCAAAAATATCATTTTTTTAACATGCCAAGTGGCACTTGCGGCCTGACAAGCCTCGTGCTCAGCGTTGATGGGTGAGTGCAAGCGGAGCCGGGCTACGCAGACTACTCGTGACTCTCCGAAAGGAGCGCGGAAACCGAGAATAAATGAAAGTGACATGAACCTTAAACCGAGCATGTTACAAAATGCGAGTTGCTGTCACATCAAAAATTCAACTAACAGGCAATAAAAATAAAATTTTGTTTTGTCCAAATCGTTTATGCTAAGCTGAACAACTCTGAAAACGAAACTCCTCGGAATCAGACCGACACTTTCCGATATAAATTATGGATACAAATTTTTACAAAAATCCCGATACAAAATACAATTTACCGCAAGCACGATAGTTTGATCTTTGAAAGAAGTTGATTTAATTATTATTACATGCCACGCCGCAAACGAGAAATTTCCCCTTTATCTGAGCATCAGAAAGAAAATGCTGCGAAAGCGTTTTTCTGAAGAGATAATTTTGGTGACGTCATTTCGTGGGGTTGAAGAGAATAAACCAACAAAGAATCACGAGTATGGTCTTGATGAACGATGGCGATCTTCCAGAAATTTCGGAGGCGTCAAAAGCGGAAGAGTTTTGAGTCAGTGGGTGTCAAACTTCCTGAAGGCATGGGCGTAGGAAGGATTTTTAAGAGGGTAGCCAAAATGATTTGTCCTCGGGAGCAAAACGGTATAATTCCATTGTACCCACTCGAAACAGCGAAAACAACGTTTTTTAAAAAACTTAATAGGAAAATGTCAAAATTCAAAATCTGGTGAGGGCAAGGCCCTCCTGCCCCCCTTCCGACACCCATGGCTGAAAGCACTGATCTCCGCAGGTGTCATCCGGGGATCTTAAATGAATAACACGCGTTGAAGTGTGTAAGTAAAAAGTAAAGACCTTTGAAAATTTCCATGTGCTAATCAAGAGTGCGCAGCTACTGTAAGCCATCGTCGTTAGTGACACATCCTCTGTAGCAAGCATTTCGTTCTTACGATTGCAGCACAACCAAGATCGCCATCTTACAAAATGTGTCGTTGTGCACTTAAAAGAATTGCTGAGGTTCCTAGTTTTCTCGGAATCAGCACACCTTTTCACTTTTTGCGTTTTTCAGAAACACTGAATACCAAAAAATGCGTAAACTACAGCGGGTCAATAAAATTTCTAAGTGTTAGAGTGAAGGTGCAATTCCAGAGCGCCATTTCAAAACTGCCACACGATGTTGGATCTAGTTACAAATTTAGGCTCATAAATAACCTAAATTTGGTTCCACACATTCCTTCAAAATATTGGCATGTCACACGTTGAAGACCATTGCTGCAAGCCCTGACTGCCGATAATAATATAGCAAAAGCGTAAGCAGGGTTTTAGGGAAAGATTTCGAGCTTTTTTCCAAATTGCTTCGGCTCTCCTCTGATGCGATTTGTCACCTCGCAGCGAATCTACAGAAGGCCTACACTTTGGATTTGAAGAATTCCCTGATGAAATGGTTCCTTTCTTTGGTCACCTGAACCAAATGGAAGAAAAAGTTTAGAAACTCAATGATACTTTTAGTTTGTCCAGGGTTGCGGAGCCGGAGTCGTAAGGAGTCGGTCGTTTTTGGTGCAGTCGGATTCCTAACAACACTGGGAGTCGGAGTCGGATTTTTTGTCCGCCTCCGACTCCGGATGTCCAATTGGATCATTTTTTACATCACACTTCAAAATTGGGAATTCCTGTTGAAATGGTACAATTTATTTTGTTGAAACAGAGATTTCTTGCTGTGTACCACGATTTCCATTGATTCCCTGCTCAGGTAACCTCTGCCCAATTTGGGCAAACAGTTCTTCTACTTAAATTAAAAATTACTTGACCTTCACGAAGAAAGCTGGTTCTTTCAGCAGCTGCATTTTTCAGACGCTCTTTCGGGCAGTTCTATCGAAATCTGCACAACTTTTGTAGTTTTCGATGGGGAACAAAATTTGCCCAAATTGACCCATGGTTACCTGAGGTGTAACAAAGTTTCTTCACAAAGATCCCTCCTGAGGTAACCTTGACCAATTTGGGCAAAAGGAGTTGGTGCATGTACGTTCACTAGTAAGCCACACCAGCAATCTTTGGCCAAGCCAGCACGGGAGTAGTTCACACGAGTGCAAGCCCTGACGACACAAATCAATTTGGCGCGAATGGCTCCTGCTCAGCTCGTGGTTTTCATTGAGAAACACGCAGGAGAATGTATGACGCCTTCTCCGTCAGAGGAAAGAAATTGGAGCCAGAAAAGCCTGCACCGTGTGCACTTGTAAAAGGTCAAAGCATTTTATTGAGGACGTGGTGAACCTTGTGCATCTCTTTACCTAATCGAAGTTTCTAGAACTCTGGCTTAGCTAAAAAAGGCTTGCTCCTTGTGCAGGTACTTGTGGTAAAAGGCCAAAGCATTTTATTGAGGACATGAACGTTGAGATCAGACAACGATGTGGAGCCTGTCCACCATCAAAACAGAATAAAACGAGGTTCACGTGCCAACCGGCAATGAGGAGCACTTGTCTGCATTGATCACTTTTTCATGCCAATTTGGAGGGGTCTTGGTGCATAGTTGAGGTGGTCTCAGGCCTGTAACCAGGGGGGCGAAGCTCCCCCTAGAAAATTTTTCGCCCCCCCTGGAAAAATGTGTTGGATATAGTTTGAAAATATTGGACATAGTTCAAAAAATTTGGGCCTCTCTCAGAAAACTCTTCGCCCCTCCTGGTGTCCCAAGCTGGTTACGGACCTGGTCCCAACTGTTTCACAAGTAATTGCAAAAAAACTTTCCCGCTGAACCATAGTCTGGCATGTGCCAACTATGCTATTCATGCAGCCATACGTGCATGCATAGGCTATGTATAGAAGGCAGAAAAATAGGAAAAGTAATGATGAGAAGGGTGGCGAGCAAGCATAGAAAGCAAAACCCATAACCAGGGGCGTAACGAGGTTATATGGCGCCCGGGGCAAAAAATAAATTCGGCGCCCCCCTAGTTGAACCGGCGCCCCCATGGTCGACGTTTGGCGCCCCTATGGTCAAATCTGAGTTCTTTCGAAGGCACGTTTACTGTATTGAAGAAAGTACTTGTGACATTTTTGGGACTTTTGGGCGCCTCCAGCAGTAATTCGGCGCCCTTTCAGTGATTCAGCGCCCCAATAGTGAATTGCCGCCCGGGTAATTGTGCCCCCCTTGCCCCCCTCAATACGCCCCTGCCCATAACTGAGAATTAAAAACAAGACCCTTTTCAGTTTGTGAGTATTTGATTGTGATGTTCAAGATATTATATTATTCCTTATAGCTAGAATAAGCATGATACATATGATTTTCTTTCATTTTATATTGTTGTAAGCAAATGTGAGGAGTGGAAAGAGTAAGCATTTGTATGGTCTGCCCCGGGCGGCAGTTAGCATCGCTACGCTACTGCAATTATCTCATTGGTTCAAAGTGTAAACCTTTTTAGTGTCAAAAAGTCTATTACTCCAGAAGGCCTAAATATTTTTTTGCGTCAAGACGGGAACCACGGGAAAAATATTTAAACCTTGTTTTTGACTGAGCAAGTTTGGATGGATGAAACAAATTACAGTTTTGCTTTTCAAATTTCAAAATAGTGCTTTCGTTTTTAAATCTCTAAATTTATCACCTCTTAATTCTATTAGGAAAATTCTAATTCAATTTCTTTTCGTGTGGGGAGAAAACAACTAGGAAAGGTGGAGGTAACGTCACAAAAAACGGCAAATCTTTTTTAATCAAAAAACGCGCAATGTGTGGCGAAGATATTTGAGTGTCAGTGCAGAATATTAGCTTATTGCCCAGCGTTAAAATAAAAAGAATGCGGTGAAACAGGTGAGTGGTAGATAGAAAAATATTTTAAAAGGTTGTTACTTCATTAGCACGTGCTTTAAACGACAACACACCTGGGAAAAGATTGAAGGATTGAAAGCAACCTTTTCTGAGGAGTTACCACTTTGCAGAGCTGTTTTGATTAGTGCTGCTGTATACACTCGTGTACATCGAGTGTGCCTGTTTAAAACAAAAAGGAAATGATTTTTTTTCTACGTTCTCAAAATAACATACTTCAATACTCTCGAGTAGCAGGCCGGAATATGGGAGCTTCATCAGGGCATCACCTCATGTCTTTACACAGAAAGGTTGGTGGTGTTTTTCAACGAACAAGACAATTTACAAATCTTTTGATTAAAACAACTTCATTGAAGCATAGCAAGGGCAAACACCCTTATCTTGGTATTTGGCAACATTCCAAATATTTTTGCAGCATTTTTCAAGGAGTTTTACCATCATAAAAATATAAGGTCTCGGTCCCGAACCTCCAGGTTTCAGTCTCGGTTTTTATGGTCTCCGTCTCGAAATTGGAGCCAGGTCTCGGTCTCAGAGGTTACAGTCTCGACTACATCACTGCTATGTTAGTGTAAAATTGTTGTTGCGTGTCAATGTGTTGTTGGTTTTTGCACACAGGATTGTCACATGAGGTAAATTGTTCAAATAAGGGCATTTCTAACAGCCAGATCTTGCTAGCCTGTTGATATTTCAGTTTTTGTTGCTGTGTGGCTTTGTTCCAGTTTATTTTTCTCACGCTGTGTCTTGTTATCACAGAGTATGTTTTGAGGTAGTGCTAACCTTCTTTGTGCTTCGTGGCGCCTCACGATTTCTGTTTTTTCTCCTAATTACTCTATCACCCTCCAGTATTGTCGACGATGTGTCCAAGCCAAACATGTAAATAAGTGAATATATAGAACTAGTAAAATACCAACCGTCAAATCCTTTAAATTTAGTGAAAACCAACGATTGCCAGTCTCAAGGTAAATGTCTCCCAAGAACATTTGAAACGTTTACCTTGTACACCGGGCGCTCGATTGAATTTCCAAACGATTTAGATCGCCTCAGGTATCCATGGTGACATTTTGACGCGTGCTGTCAACAAATTGTGAAGTGGACGTGCAGGTACTTTATTCAAAATTAAATATCTTGGTGATTTCTTGCTCGTTTTTTCTCAAAATTTCAAGAAAGATGACTCGAAGAATTCTTGTCCGATTGACTTCATATTTTCAGGACTAATGCCTGCGTGCACGAAGAAGATTCGTGTAAATTTTTTCTGCAAAACCCTACGTATAAAGAAAGTTATGGCGTTCTAGCCAACAACTAATGCACCTAACTCTTTTCGAAAAGCATTGTAACCTACGCTATTTGAATTCTATTTGAATAAGTTCACCAAAGGTTTGTAGGCTTGTTATAAATATCGAAACTGTGTGCTCTGATGCTGTTAAGAAGCAAGATGGCAACACCTGCTACAAAGAATGATGTAAAGAACATTTCGGATAAGCTTGACAAGATATCTAAGTCTCTTGTTGATAACAGCACCTCGCTGCTTCAGTTAACTGAAGAAATCAAAGAGCTTAGAAGGAGTCAACAATTCTTGTCTGAACAATATGAGGACATGAAGCAGAGGCTACATTCCAAAGATGAAGAAGTCAAGGTTTTGCAGGCTGAAAACCAGGACCTCAAACTGCATGTCCGCAAACTTGAGG
>Ga0210059_1015737_pt1 | contig 11004 bp, 8 predicted proteins | sample Ectturendosymbi2_FD_188042 | JGI IMG/M metagenome (GOLD analysis project Ga0210059, IMG submission 188042) | Ecteinascidia turbinata endosymbiont from Florida, USA - Sample 2 (SPAdes) (version 2) | ecosystem: Host-associated > Tunicates > Ascidians > Unclassified | place: Key West, Florida... | reverse complement strand
ATTCATAAACATGGCTCCGGCTCAATTTCCGGAGATCTTGGTTTCCATGAGTGTAGCTCCGGTTCCGGAGCTCTTTTTTCATAACATGGGCTCCAGCTCCGGCTTCTGTTCGTTGCAACACATTAATAGTTTCAGTTGTCTTGGTGTGCCTCAAGTTGAATGGAAAATGACATATGTCTAGTACACAAAACTAAAACAATATACCAAACTTATTGGAGTAAGTTAATGTTAGTTTTTTACTATCAGCGTTCTGCCTCTTGCGATGAAAAAAACAGCGAAAAGACTCAACAATCACCGGTTCAAACGATTCAGAGAACAATTACTGGCAGAAACGTAATTCAAGATAACGGTAATACAAACAAATTCTGGAAAGGCAGTCGCTGATTTTGCCGTTAATGCTTGGAGACCTTTTGATATTTCTTACGACCGGAATCAAGAAAACGGCTGTTTGGAAAACTACATTTGTGTCCGGGCATTGAGACACAGTCCAGTCCCAATCGATCAAGTGCTTTGCACTCGGTGCATGCTTTGCCTGTTGCAGTCTTGGCGATTCCAGCTAACAGCTCTGCCCGTGAAAACCATGCAAATGCGCAAAACGCTTGGCCGATTACCTCATGCGTTTTTTCTAAAACACAAATGCCAATATGTGTTTAAAATCCCTTTGTTCGAAGCAATAGTACGGCTTTTGGTATAGGAATTCACCTTTGGCTATTTCAGAATAGCTGAAAACTTCTGATTTTTTTTTATCTTTTGCATTCATAATAAGCAGTGATAAATCGCAAAGTTTAACCTGCAAAGCTAAAGAGAAAATAAGACTGGTTACCGTGCTGAAAGCATAATTTGTGTCCACAGATGAAGCATTGCATTTTTATACCCCCCTGAAAATGTACTGCTATGCAAAGCAATGCTAGTTCACTACCAATTAGTTACCGCTTTCATGTTATGCTGCTGCTAGAAAACGTAATGGTTCCTAGTGATCTTTGCCAGTAATCTAGTAAACCTTGCTAGTACCGGTGAGCCTAATGGTTTCTAATTAAAAATCCTAATTTACAATGGCGTGCCGTGCATTTCACGCTTAGGTCTGCAAATGCTATCTATATACTACAGATCTGGTTTGATCATTCTGACTAGAAAGTGAGATGTTGTGGTAGTTAGCTTTTTTCTTCTACAAGTACCACCACTCCTGTTCAGCCACGATTCCACAGTCTTAGCGATGATGAAACCAAAGAAATATCAAAGGCTCGCAGATCCATTGTTGCTGCAGTCTGGTGTCGTAACTCGTAACAATCGCGTTTAGTGTGCTATAAAGAGCATGGATTTAGGTAGAGTAAGTCTAGTTTTCAGTCAATTTGACAAAATCGTTACTGTCTAGGAGGGGACCCAGAGCCGGAGCTACCTCTCAAATGGCCATAGCTCCAGCTCCGGTCCTAAATTTTAAACTGGGCTCCGGCTCTTGATGTGTAATCTGAGCTCCGGCTCCAGGCAAAATGTCCAGCTCCGGGCTCCGCAGCCCTGCGGTTAAGAAGCACGGTGTAAGATAATGGTACAGCTATCAGTTAAATGAAGACGATTTCAAATAACGAAGATGCGGTGTAGAATTCCAAGCAGTCTTGTCACCAAGGGGAGGTTGGTGGGCTTAGCCCCCCAAATGAAGCTCCAAGTCCCCCAAATTGAAATATGAAGCACTATTAATCAGTGGAGTTTATGTCAATAAGCCCTCTGCTGAAGTCCTTCTGGCGACGGTTCTGATTCCAAACCGAATCGGTCGAATGCAGTCAACCGATTGTCGTTCATTTGAAGCCAGCAATATGCGCCGTTACTGCGGTGACGTTTGTCGAAAAGTTTTTTCGCGGCGCTTTTGAGGCTTTCACTACAAAAAAGAGAATCTGGTACTTTTTATAAATAGGCATCTACAGCTCTTGCCAAAGATACATCAAGGGCCGGTTGTGGTGTGGAATATAAACACAGTGGTCATAGTAGAAATATTTGCACGCCTCAAATATCTATGAAATTACTTTGTAGACGTAAGGTTTGATTCTTGGGCTATAAATTAACGCGCTGATACTCCGTGGCTTAATTGTTTGTTTCGTAGGGTTCTGATTTATTTATTAAAAATCATCAAGCGGCTGGGATTTTCCGTCCTACTTCATATCGTTTCCAAAACTTTCTGTCGGTTGATGTAGATTTGCCTAGGTGGGTGTGGCATTCTCATGTGGCTTAATTTATTGCGGTGTTTCCCATTGTAACGTCATCGTGTAGCTAGTTGTGAAGATTTAACGCTATTTCATCGAATTCATGAGAGATCTCGTAATTGACGACCGATCACACCTAAAAATCATGTCACGCGGGTCATTCCATAGGTTGTGAGCAGAACGAAATCCCCAGTTCTGAGAGAAATCTAGTGGAAGAAAGAAGTTCAGATATAATTGTGATTTTTAAAATTGGCCACCGAGGTTTTAAGCGCTACCTTGCGGTCGTTTGTAACGCGGTCACCGGCTGTTGTTGGTAAAACTTTTATTTCAGCGGCAATGCTTCATTTCTTCAGCGCCTTCCCGCGCATCTTCATTTGGTCTAGTTGAAATAAGTGGCCAAAGGTGCATCACAGTTGTAAGATGCTTGCTGACCTGCGCGTTTGCGCAGCCCTTGTAAATTAAAGCTGCGTTTTTGTCGTTGCATGTGCTTGGCGTTTTCCAATTCACTCATAACGAGATCTTGGCGGTGTTGTTGTCATGCAACAAATTGCAGAAAGTTCGTGAACATCACTGCAGCAAAGCTCGCAGCACGGGAAAGGCGTGTTTTGAAAAATAATATTTTTCAACATTGTTCGCGCTGGAACCTACGCGCTAGGTTCTCAGCATAATAGTGTTCAGATACGCTGCTAGATAAAGAGCGCCGTGTTTGCACATCGATGCACCCGGTTGCGCGATACCCGTGTCAAAAATCGATGACAGTCTGGTCTGACAACAAAAGCTTTCGGTCATACACGGTTTTGGTAATTTTGCGTTAACAGCTTTCCTCAGCATTGCAACGCTTTGGTGATAAGCGGCTTGCTTCCCTTTAAAGCGTTCAGAATCAATGAATTAGAGGTAAATTATCACCTAGGCTAGCCAGGCACTGATTTCTTTTAGGTAAGAATTTTGCCTTGGTAGAACAACTGAATCGAACAAAACTTCGGAAAGCGATTTTTTGCTTCATGCAGTTGTGTATTGTCAGCGAGAATTCGTGTACGCGTTCTTGCCTATATGAATTCGTGAATCGAAGATGTTTATTTTTTCCATTTTGTTGCATAAAATAAAGGGATTTGCCACCTAATACGACATGATCTGTTGATCATGCAAGATAGCGCAAACCTATTTTTAACATCGTGTAACATCGTGAACACGGAAGCAATGCGAGATGTGTCGTGCAGGACTTGTCGTCTCTGAAGCCGTGACGTAAAGTGCTCCGCGTCATGACGCGAGTCGGTCCAGAGCACAGTTATCGTTACCGTAACGGACAACGCTTTCGTTGAGAATAACGCATTCGCGCGCTATGTGCTGCTGGATCGTGCGCTTCGCACGCTTGTCTGAAAGCCAGAGCTCGAGCGACGGTGTGCAATGACTGGGATCTGCGTCGCGACGTCACAGGCGGTCGTTACTGCAGCACGGTTCGGGCACATCCACGCTGCTGCTGATCTCATCTTGTAAATAGCTACGGCTTTGGTATGCGAATCGTCGCCGATCCAGAAAAGTGCTGTCTCGTCAACAGTGCAGGGTTTGACCAATTTCGTGCGCGTTTAAACCAGCTTTATGGATAACTATCACATAAATGAGCTTGCATGCTCTTATGTCTCGCACTGCTGGTTGTATCCGCGCTTGTGCCTCACTGCACGAAATCTTGATTATTTTCAATTGTGTTTGCACGCTGTACCGAATAAGTTCCACTTACACCTTGGTTGTCATTTGATTTCATCGCAGATTGCTTCAGGAAGACAACGAGCGCTTGACGCGCGAGAACGAGCTGCTCCAACAAACAATGGAAGAAATGGAGTCTCGAATCGAAGCTCAGCGTCAGACTCTGGAGACGAGAGACGAGTCACTTAAAAAGTTGCTGGAAATGCTGCAGAGCAGAAGTATGTCTTCTGCTAACAGTGCATAAGTGTTTAAGAATTGGAGTGACAAAAATCTATACAGCAGTGAACGAAAACTTAAGGAAGTCTCTCTTTTGTTTTTAATACCGTTCGAAGTAATGTCAACTGTGCCAGAGGTTGATGTGCCTGACATCCACTGTCTTTGGAGTCGGAAGCTGCAGACACAACTTGTCGCGACTCTGTATGGTTAAAACGGTCTCGCTCATTCTGCGATTAGTTTGGAGTCAGACGATGACATGATCAGCATTTGAACCGAACGCTAAAAGCAATTCCGTACTGGCTGGTGTTGGTAGCTATGTCGAAAATGGCGGTTGACTGGAGACAGCGGTGGCTGGAGCATCGACAAGAACACGCATAATGTATGGGAAAAATACTGCCACCTTTGCGTTAAATGTCTCCTCACCGGATGCAACATGCACGAGCTTTTATTCTGTAACTTTCTCGGATTTCTGTAAATAATGGAACCAAAGCTTGGTAGAGTTGGTTATTGGTAACGCAGACTAAAATGGCTGCAGTTTGTGGTCACCTTATGTAAGCAGTGGCACCGCATAAAGCACAATGAGACTTCGGTAAACACAACGCGGCGCGGATTTGGACCAGTTCCACAACCACCTGACCGCGTCTAGGTACCGGTCCGTGGACCATTTACCGCTGGGCCTGAGAGGAAGTTGGCATGTTGATTACTCGTGAAGTGATCTCGCCCCCTCACGACTAACACCTGTCTTTTGCCCTCCCAATAAGCACCCAGACCATTGAGGTAAACATCCACGAGCAAAAATTTTGAAACCATCGATTGTGACTGGTAACGCGCAGATTTTAAGCTTTCGTTACATTTGCGCTCGGCAGGTCTTTCCAAATCAGACGAAACGAACATAGGAACCTCCGTTGAACTGGATGCTCTACGAGTGCAAATGTCCGAGTGCGAGAGCCGCCTCGCCCACGCAGACGTGCTGCTGCGTGAACGAACAATGGAACTGCAGAAGTGCAAGCAGGTGCTCGCTGGCTCAGACGTGCCTGGACAGTCTTGTAGCGATAGCATTTTTCGCGAGATGCAGTGGAGATCTTAGGTAATTTTTTTTTACCAATTCACTAATCTCAAGATTTTGCAGGGACTGCAACGCAACAACGATGCACTCGAAGATCAATCCAAGTTGAAAGCCATAGAAAGTTTGGTTGAAGTAAAAGTAAGATACTAAAAAGAAAATCTTCCGTGTTCAGTCTGCATCCCACAACTGTTTTTTTCGTGTGTTTTGCTTTAAAATAGGGCCAATCCCTGCGGTCGGCACTTGGAACTGTTACGACCGTCATGTCATTATCTCTAGAAGGCGTGTATTATTCTTCTCACGTGCGTACATTTCGATTCAGATATAGTCTTTTCTGCTCGATTTATTGTTGCCAAATAGGCAGTAGCTCTACTAACACGATAGCCACGTGTGTGGAAGAATGGTGTTTATTGTTTAGCATCTCTAATTGGTTGTAGGTTACTTTTGTTCTTAGTAAACAACGTTGCTTGTTTGAAGCAGTTTGCGCTGACACGCTATAATATGTACCTGCAAGCAGTCCCGTCGGCACGGGGGGGTTTTGGTGGGCTTAGACTCCCAAACAGAACTCCACGCCCCCCAAATTGAAATACGAAACACTGTAAATTAGTGGAATTTTTGTCAAATTTCAATGTCAAGCCCCCCCCCCCGCACAAACGCAAAGCGCCCCTATTGACGGTTTTGCTTGCAAGTAGTGGTGATGAGTCAAATGACACTACATTGTTTAGGCTCTGTGTGTTTCATGATGTATCATACAAGTGCGTGTTGATCATTATTGTAATGCGTTACGCGAGAAAGTGAAACAGCCTTTTGTATACAGCTATTAAAGCTAATTTTGTGCTGAGGTGGTTTGAGTAGAAATGCCTGAGATATGGCATGGATTTTAGAAAGTGTGGAATGCTCTACTGCAAGTTTGACAAATGCAAAGTACGGTAATATATTTTGAAACGAAACAACGCAACGCCTTGTTAAGGATACGAAAATCGCCTCGTTAGAACGAATTATACACGAGCTGGAAGATGAGTTGAGTAGTGCTCGCAGTGCTGGTACCATGACAACCGCTGAACGCGAAGAAGAGATGAAGCAACTTGATGCGTACAAGACTCACAACAACTTTATGAAGACAAAGGTAGAGATCGTTAATTGAAAACTGTTTACAGAAAGATGTAAAAATTCTGGCCACCTTTGCGTAATACAGAAAATAGACATATTTTTAAGCAGTCGTTTTATTCTGGGAAGCATCAGCAGAAACAAAGTTACGGTGCCTGGATTATGCAGCTAGCTCAGAATTTGTTTCACAATCTGAGAAAATGAAGCAGGAACAAAGAGATCTCCACATTTTCTACGCCCCACACCTTATTGAAACTCTCATTATGCCTTTGCATCTTTCTCTGAATTTATTTTAAGACAAATATTTCACTGAAAAAATGATTTAAGTTGACCTTCCCGGTTTGTGAAAGATAATTTTGAAACGAAACTATGCCTTTGTTAATAGTGCAGCACAATCTTTTTTTCATTTAACTGCATTTGGCATTTCTGCCCTCTACCGCTTAATCATCTCGCATCTCTTGAAATGTTTGTTTTATTGGCAGCAATGACTTTGTTGCCACCCCTGTTGTTTTTCTCTGAGTTTACTCGCAGATTTGTGTTCTGTGATGTAGCGCATGTATGTACGGTTTGTGTTTCCACTTCGCTTTGCCGTAAAGCTTTGCTTGTAAAATTATATGAATGCTTTACTCTGAAGCTCTTGTTTAAATTGTCTCAACAGTTTTTACTCAGCTCTTAAAGAAATGGTTAATAATTTCCAAAGGAGAACACGAATCCTTGTGCTTTACAGATTGACCAACTTAAGTCTGATCTTCAAAAAAGAGAAACAGAAATGGTATCACTTCAAACTCGTTTGGACACGTTGAATAACCAACTTTCTGACAACCGGCAACATATCGATGTCCTGAAAGAGTCAGTCACAGCCAAGGAAAAGCGAGCTGCTATTTTGCAGGCGGAAGTAGGTGCCTGAATGCTTTTCCTCTCTTTAAAGCTTCTAGCAACACCTGAGTTTACTGCGTGTAATGCACGGGAAGCGTTGATAGCAGTGGCAGATTGTTCTGTCGTTATAAGTCTTAGTCTGACACTGGTGAAGTGACTATGGCAGCAAACAATAAACTACTGTTTTATTATCACGTCAGCATGTGCAGAAGCTTGTTGGTTCATTGCATGCATTGGTTGAAGCCGATGCTAAGACAGCTATTCTGTCTGCGGATGATGTCATGGTCGCCACGCTGGATATATCCGAGAAATTAGGTTATCGCCTTGTGATGTTCATCAACTTGTATCGCGTAACTTTTGCGCGTTGAGCTATTTTTGTGAGCGAATTCGTGCAGCGTTATTCGTCTTGAGATTCACTCTAATCAAACTCGGCCTCGCGCATTACGCAAGCGTCAAATTGCGAACGAGCATGTCGCCAAATTGTTTGAGAAGCCTGCCTTTCCCGATACCCAACATGCCCTTAAATAGCTTTAAATTGACTGTGTATCACGTAGCAAGGTACCGAATGCTGTACTATATAATGCTGTATTTTCCTTCACCACCACTACTGCTGCTTCATGCGATGGTTGTATGAAGAAAAATGAAGTTGGTTTTCTTTGTAAGTGCAGCACGGTTCATTGTAAGTGCAGCACGATAGGCGCAGAGATTTTGGCGGAAATGGTGGTTTTGGCTGAATTGGCGAGATGCATTGGTTGTGTTTAAAGGAGTTTATCTTGAAAGGAACCCTCCACACTCGCCTTTTTTGTAGAATACATGCTCAGGAAAAGCAACATGCCTCGTTGACTGTTCCTACTGTTTGGTTTAAACTTTGTGCAAGCAACATCGCACGAGGGTCTTCAGTCCGAGAGTTTCAATTTTGTTTTCTGCAAATTTTGTCACCAACAAATCATGTGACTTGCCTTATTTAGTTACGTAGATATTTATTCCGACTGTTTGTGCGTGATTGCGTAGTGACGCATCGTGACTGCTTAATAGGTCATGTCGCGGCGAGTGGGGCTTGCGTGACATGATCGATCACGTGCCCACCCAAGTTTTATTCTTTTATTGATTGGTTTAAATCGTTCGATTCAAACACACGACATTGTTGAACAGCCCTAAGTCTGGTTTCCTGGCACGAGCATGACGTCCACATTGCACAACAGCTAATCTTTTCATTTGCAGCGCAAATTTAAGTCCACCGTTTTCGCATAATGTGCTGAATATCGCTAATGTATAAGAAGATCCCAAGTTTTTTGTCTCGAATTTTCGTCGAAGCCCACTTTTAAAAAATAGAGAATGACAAACTTGTGGTTGAAGTGGCACTAACTTTCCAGAGGGTTATTAATCACATCCATTTTCAGTTTGAGTGAGTTCGCACCGCGCCGAGATTGTTGTTTCGGGGGTCGTTTCTATAGCGCGATTTCAAAATCCGTGATTTCTCTGCTCCCTGAAATTGCACTGGACGATGTCGTTTGTTTTAAAATTCCGTCGCGTTTCGGAGAGCTGACCTTCATATCAGTTGCATCTCACAGCGCTGAAGGTTGTTATCACTAAAAACCTGAAAACCCTCTTGTCGCCAGTGACGTAACCAGGGTTTTTGATTGAAGCATTTACGAAAGCCTGCTTGTTGTTTCGCAGTTTAAGACCTTTGCTGTTTTTCCTTTAAAACAGGGAGCACAGCCCCAGCTGCCCGCCCCCTTTGGCCACGTTTTTGCTTATCAATAATACCGTAGTACAGAGTGAACATTCCATCTCTTGAGATTTTTTTAGTTCTGTACTTGACCTGGATATGCTTCGACGTGTTACTGGGTAGCTATGGTTCTCGGAACAGGCGATCTGTGGACTAGTGAAAAAATCTTGTTTTAAGTTCGTAGCAGAGCGTTTTGTACATGATGAACGGCACCTTTCCCCAGCTCGCTGGACTAATGCGAAATGAAGATGTATTTCGCAAGTTTTGTCCCGTTACAACTCCGAGACACTGTTGCTTGATCAAAAGCTTTTCTGCATCAAAGTTTTCAACTTAATACCGTGAGTTTGGGAGGTAATTTAAAATCCGAAAAGAAATGAAATTAGCTCATCTCGTTGGATTGAAATCGCCGGACCAGTGCCGCAATAAACTTCGGGGTGAACTTGTTAACAAAATATTTCGCAACGATTGAATTTTCTGATCCTAAACATTTGTTTGTTTTTGCTGCGTGCGATCTTTGTGCCTGCGACTCCTGGTCAGAAATGCCTCCACGACAAGTTTCAGTCAATAGTTTGCTCCTCAGGTCGATTCTCTTCGATCAAGATTGGATGAGAAGCAGCAGATCCTGGACCAGAAGCAAGACCAACTGTCTCGTTTGCAGGAAGAGCGAAGCAGCAGCGGATCGGAGCTCGCGCATCTTCGCGACACGCTCGACGTTAAAGACCGAAAGATAACTGTTCTGCACAAGAAGGTGCGTCGCAAGCCATAGCTCTGTGTCTTGAACACGCGAGGTTTTCACCTTCGCTTTAACATCTCTCTGGCTGTTGTGCGATGGCAACTCGCGATCGATAAATCGATCGGATTTCGTAAAATTCCAGTTCGCGTGACGCGTGACATCAACGGCCACAGACGTTTGAGCACCGCTGCCTGACTCAAACCTCCGCCTAACACCGGCATGGAATCGCTTTTGAGCAGATTGAAAGTTTGGCCGAAGTTGTTCGGGAGAAAGACCGACAACTTGAAGCTAGCAACCACCAAATGAGCGCCTTGAGACAGGACTCGTCGACGAGCGACTCTGCACTTTCAGCAATGGAGGAAGCCCTTACGGAGAAGGCAAGGCACTAAGTTTATTAAATTGTCTGTAATATTCCAACACTGCCAGAGTATTAAACGCACTTCTCGTGAATTATGTTGGTCTGATCACGGTTTCTACTTCGCGGTATGGTTGTTAACACTAAAGTGCAGTGTTTCATCACGATGACAAGTGCTGTTGCCCTGTTCGAAGCCTGAGGGTACACACACAGTGCGGTGACATTATCTTATTCGTTGATAGGATCAGGTAATCGCTGAACTACAGTCAACGCAACAAAAGCAGGAGCGGAAATATCATCAAGATATCGACGATGTCAAGAAAACGAGGGAAGAGTTGGAAAAGCAAGTAGAAAGGCTGGAACTAGAACTGGACGATAAGGAAGTGAGTTCAATGCCTGCTGCCCACGTGTTAATGCCCCACGCAGATATGCCTGGTTTGCACGTGCTTCGTGTGGCCATAGGTTTTTGTCATGAAGCTTGCACCATACAGTTTGGTCTTGACAAACGTCGAATCCGTTTGTTCACGCCCCGCAGTTCTTCGCAAGTGCTTTGTGAATCGGGTTGTACCTCACACGCATTTTTTTACATTTTTTATTCCACAACATGTGTTAAAATGATTCGGCTGCTCCTCAATTGTTCACGTCAACGCCACTCTTTGATTGGTCTGCTGGATCTTTTTTTACCAAAACGAACCAGTGCGGGTTTTGTGGAAATAGTTTTGAGGTCCCTGTGGAGGTCCCTGCTTCATGCTTGAGGTCCCTGTGGAGGTCCCTGCTTCATGCTTGAGGTCCCTGTGGAGGTCCCTGCTTCATGCTTGAGGTCCCTGTGGAGGTCCCTGCTTCATGCTTGAGGTACCTGTGGAGGTCCCTGCTTCATGCTTGAGGTCCCTGTGGAGGTCCCTGCTTCATGCTTGAGGTCCCTGTGGAAGTCCCTGCTTCATGCTTGAGGTCCCTGTGGAGGTCCCTGCTTCATGCTTGAGGTCCCTGTGGAGGTCCCTGCTTCATGCTTGAGGTCCCTGTGGAGGTCCCTGC
>Ga0210059_1015736_pt1 | contig 11005 bp, 5 predicted proteins | sample Ectturendosymbi2_FD_188042 | JGI IMG/M metagenome (GOLD analysis project Ga0210059, IMG submission 188042) | Ecteinascidia turbinata endosymbiont from Florida, USA - Sample 2 (SPAdes) (version 2) | ecosystem: Host-associated > Tunicates > Ascidians > Unclassified | place: Key West, Florida... | reverse complement strand
CCGTCTGTAGTTTCTTATCGTATATGCTGGCCAAGAAGTTCGAAAGCATCGAAATCGTCAGTGCGGTCAAGTCGGTCACGCAGTAAGTACACATTTTTCAATTTGGGAGAATCAACAAGAAACGGGCTAAACGATACATGTTGTGAGCAGCTCGGGGTATCTTTTCTGGCCACAACAGATGTTCCTGCTCTATACTCTTTACCTGGGAGCCAGTAATTACAAAACGACCCAGGGTGTCCCAGAAGTCGCGCACCATGCAGATTTTTATGAAAACATATATGAATAACAATTTTGTTGATCACAATCATAACAGATGCTCAAATTGTTCACACTCTGCATTGACACATGCATCAGTTCCCTTTATGAAACTGTCTTCTAGTTTGTTGAGGGTTTCAGTGTTGAAATTATTGTATGGTGCGCGACTTCTGGGACACCCTGTATACTGTAACCTTGCTTATGAACTTTTGTGCTTGTCGCATTTATATCGCAGTAAGATGGAGTTGTTTGCATTTCTAACGGTGATCTGGCAGTATTTACAACAATTAACTCTTCATTCCCAGTGTTCTGCAGCCAGTGGCGTAGCCAGCCCAAAATTTGGTGAGGGGCAAAAAATTTTGGGGGAGGCAAAATGTTTGATTTTAGTAGAATAACACTATTTTGTTTGGAAAAACAGCTCTCAAAGCACAAAATGACTATTTATTCCAAAAATTTGAGTGGGGCATGGCCCCTTTGCCCCCCCCACTGGCTACACCTATGTCTGCAGCTAAGCTTTGAGATCTGGATCTCTCAACCACTCTATCTAAAAATTGCTGTGTGTACCACTTAATTTTTTTATTTGAGCTTGCTTCATTAGTATATCTCTCTGTCACTTGAACCCATTGGACCTAGTTAATATTTACAGCTTTCATGGTGTCAGTTGCTTGTTCATCAGTTATGCTGAAGAATAAGGTACCAGGTCCCTTATGAAACAATATAAAGAAAAATGAGGTCAGAAATAAGTAGTGTGATAAACCATACCCTATCTTAAGCCAAAGCTATGCTGTTAAATCCTAAAAAAACTAGATCTTCAGAAGAAAAACCCAGAAAGGCATTGAAAACCCAGATCTGTGGGAAAAATCCCAAATTTGGTGCAATTGGCTAAATCATTTTGAAAGCACCAAAAAGGTAACGCAACTTGTAGAACAAGTCAGGAGCGGATCCAGGGTGGGGGCGATTGGGGCGATTGCCCCCCCCACTAAAACCTACGAAAGTAACTTTATTCACCATAATTTTGTACAATTCAGAAAACAGCATTCGCGATATAAGGCCATTTTCCGCCCATTGTTTTGTCACAGCAGTGATGTGAAGTATAGGCTACTTCGTCTCTCTTACACTAGTGAACCCGTAATGAGACTTGACTACGAGATATTCCTGAAATCGTCCTCCCCTAACCTTACTGGCTGGATCCGCCCTTGGAACAGGTCAATGTGATGTGAAAATATTTTTTAAAATTGCCAGTCATAACAATCCCATCAAACAATATCTAGATCTGGAAATTGCTGCAATTTCGCAGCATTGATTGAATGGTCCCATAATCTTGCAAATAACCATAAAATGCTTTAATTTTCAAATCATAGTGGTATAATGCAAAAGCGTTCAATTGAAAACTTTCACTTAGTTGTTTATGGAAAATTTAGCAAAATAGTGACTTCTTGGACTGAAAAATTCTTCATATTTATAATCAAGGGCTGATTTCAGGGGAGACGAAAGAGGCGGTCATCTCGGGTCTTCCTTTTGAGAGTTTCGCATTGTTTTGGTATATAGGTTATTAATCAATCTAGAGGCACATTTGAATAAGCTCTGAAGCAAGTCATATGTTGTCAAAATAAAACAAAATTTATGTGCAAATGTGTCAAAAGGGGCCCCTCAACAAGTTTAATGTGTAGACAAAGAACAACGTAAAATCAAATGACTTCAAACAATTTACAGTGTGAATGGACCTTCTCGCAAAAGCAAATTCCCAGATGAAGTGACAAATTACACTTGCTTTCAGCGATTGAAGTTTTTGTATAAGATGTGTAAAATATAGGGCCCCTTTCTGAGAGTTTTCCTCGGGCACCTAAATTTTAATATCCACCCTTTCAGATAATAAAGAAAAATTTAACGCAAACGACCGCGGGGTCCTCAAAAGCGCGGGGCCCGTAGCAATTGCTACATTTGCTACTGTTGCTAATCCGGCACTGCATCAGTTTCGCGAACACGGGGGCGCCAGACTTGCTTCTTGCCCCGGGCGCCATCTAGCCTCGTAACACCCCTGGGCATAGGCGTACGGGAAGGCATTTTACTGGGGGGCGGAAAAAATTTGCCCTGAAAATAACAGTTAGCCCTAAAAATAAACAATTTGCCCTGAAAGCAACCTATTTAGTTTAATCCGAATGGGGCCTGAAACCTCTTGTAAATCTGTGCTATGCAGTTGAGTTCGTTTATAACGGCTTCGTCTGTAACGTCAATTCGCCGATATGACTTTCTTTGTTGTCAGAATTTAATTGCTTTTGACATTTCACATCTGACACGATGACGGAATGGTCGTGTTCGGGATCCTAGGCTTGTCATGATAATAATTATGAATAGCCTACCACAAATCTGGAAAGAAACAACGCACGTCTTCAACATTTCTGTAATGGACATTTGCATGCATGTTTCAGACTGCCACTTTTCCCGCAGCAGTGATTCCTGGTGAATCAACTGAAAACACCATCACTAACAGCCAAAAAGTTTTAGTTAATATCTGAATAAATGCAGATTATTCGAATTGGACCTGAAACCTCTGCCAAATCTGTTTTATAGTTACCTTGCTTGTTAATTGTTTGGATAAAGAATTGATAGCCTATAAAACACTTTCCACGTACTTTATACTACGATTGTCAGTTGTACCACTGGTCCATATTACACACACACCCACTAGGGTTGGTTCAAACTACACACTGCATTCACAAAACTAAATTCAAAATTTTCCAACCTCAGCCAGTAAGCTAAAATTTGATGTCAAGATCAGTGCTGCAACAGATAACGGAAGAGTTCTAAAAAAAGCCCAAAAAACCTGGCATTAAAACCTTGTTAATAAAAAAAAACAATCATCTTAACACCCTGCATCTCTACCCAGCGCAGGCGCGCCACCAGGAGAGGGGCATTTGTCCCCCCCCGAAATTTTCAAAACATTGCATTGCAATTTTGACATTTACAGAAACGTTCAAAGAATGAAGATGAAATTTTATATTCTCATCATTTTTAAGAAGTCTTTTGGAATTTTTCTTTGTCCTACTGGTAAATTATCTCCTTACAAAGATTTATCTTGAGACAGGTTATCTGATTGAAAATTTCGTAAATGATTGGTATTTAACCACGAATATGCAGGAAGTGTCATAACTTGGGAGATAGTTTAAAATGTTCGTATTTCTAAGGCATTTTTTATCTATCTGTTCGTGTACTATTTTTTCTTAGACAGGCCTCAATTTGCCCTCATGAACCTTTATAACATTAGAGTACTGTTGAACAGTGCAAACTGCTGAAACTTTAAAACTGATTAGAGAAATATTGACATAACAGTTAGTGCCATGTCAAACCTCGTTCTTCTACGACCTTTTTATTATTTTTGTTAGAGGCAAAGCGGACGTAGTACATTTCTTTAAAAAATGTTGTTTAGCTGCATTTTCGGTTCGAAACGTGATAGTTTTCAACTAAATTTAGCGTTAAGAATGTTTCACGTTTATTGCCTTTCTGGGTTGATCCCAGTACCACGGCTTGGGGAAAAGGTTTCGTAAAGTATCATATGAGTGCTAGTCAAGCGTTGAACGCATCTACCCACTAGACCACTTTGGCTCCAAATGACGCTTTACAAGACCCTAACTTTTACAACCAGTGCAAGCCCTGAAAGCTCATAGCCTTAAACTTGCTTCTAAAAACGTTCACACAACTCAAGGATGCCAGAAAAAGCCGTTTTGCCCCAAACACACTTGATCCGTTATCCGCCAATTAGGCCTACACAAGATACCTGATGTGTTTTGCCCAAAATGGTAGCATGCAAAGATCCCCTCACTCTTGACATAGGCTATCCTCAAGTTTGGGATCTTCATTTGTGACAGAAATTCAAACACATGCCAGAAGAATAGAGCTAGAACGAATTTGCTAAACAAGACGAAAAATATGCAGGATTACTACTGTAGTAGCTTATACATCTGTTACGCTAAAGCCATGGCTACACTAGTTGAGCACGGAACCAGGTGTTTGTACGAGGATACTAATTTGTACTCTGTCCTGATCATTCGGTCTGCATCTTCATGCAAACTGAAAAGTTCTCATTTTCGGAAATGTTGCGAAGAGAACTTTTATCTGTGTGTCAGGCTTATGCAGAATCGCATGGAAGTATTTTCAGCTGCAGCAAAACTGTTGGTATGACATTTGAGGCTAAGAGTGCAAAAAGCATAGTCACCCCATTACTGACAAACGAGTGGTAAAAATCTAAAATCTGTAAACCACTACAAATATCTGGGAGTTGTACTGAATACTGACCTCCCAGATGACAAAGACATTCAGAGACAACTGCGATAAAAATGTTGTGCAGCAAACAAGCTGCGAGCCTCTTTTTCCTGCTGTTCAAATGCAGTCATAAATGTACTTTTTCGTTCCTTTTGTACGCCCATGTATGCATCACAAATATGGTGGAATTTCAGAAACTCATGCATGCAAAGATTGCGTGTGGCCTATAATTTTGGATGCAGAGCTCTATACAACCTGCCCTGGAGAGCGAGTGTTAGTAGTCATGACTCATCAGGTTCAATGTAACATTCCTACGTTTGAGGCATTATTAAGAAAAAATAGGTACTTGTTTCTCGAAAGATGCAGCAGGTCTAATAACGCATGGTTGCCTGCTTTGACGCAGTCTGATTGTTGATATTCGTCCTTATTCTTTGAACACTACAACCGCATTTTACTTAGTGACTGAGTGCTCCAACATTGCAGTGTTTATTCGTTTGAACGTCACAATGCATTCGTACTTTACCTGGCCTTGACCAGTTTGGGAATTAGCGTCCCACTCAGCAGTAGTGTTGTACCAAGTGAACAAATAGTGTTACGAATGCGTGTGTAAACCCGAGGCTCGGCCTCCAACGCCGTTACAAAACGTTCTATTAAGTAAGTTTCTGTAGCCCGGTATCAAGCGAAATTTCCGACCTTGCGAACTTTCTGACCTACTATTTTTTGTCAGTTATTTTGCTTCTCAGAGTAGAGGAATAAAGTTTGGCGATTACTTTTTGATGTGTGTTGTTTGAATTAAAACTTTTTGGTTAGATGTCAGATACCCACAACAAGCTACACTACGGGAATAAGTAAAACCAGTGAAAAATATTGGACTTAATCTTAGACTTCAATTATTTTTCTTTTTCTAACTGTAACATAAACCCTAACCCGACACACCTAAACACCAAACCCTAAGTCCTACCATCAGTTTTCTCAGCGTATTTTACATGTAAAATGTTGCTCTGCGCATGCGCATATGGCGTGAAGTCAGAAATTTCGCTTGACACTGGGAATTCAGCCTCCAACGCTGTTGTAAAATGTTGTTTTTATTAACCAGCGTTGTGCAGAATATGTGTTTGTATACCATGGACTTCGTGTCTGCGGGCACAAACACATTATTATCATATGTGACCGTTTGCGAAAAAGTTGTACCACGGTTGAATGAGCACGATGACGTCATCGAATGAAACTTCATGAAATTGCTCCCCCCCCAGAAATGAAGGGCTGGTTGCGCTCCTGATGTCAGCGCAAGCTCGAAAACGAACAAAGAAAGAGTTATCGAATTCTTATATCAAGCTGTTGCGCTATCGACATCCGACTGTTCGATTTTTGCAGAAAACAAGGGCTTGGTCTAGATCAAAGTCATTATATCCAGTCACGACTTTGGTCCAGATTACACACTACGCTAGCCCAAATTAGACAGATCACCCCAAGTGAATATACACTGAATACACTCTATTGAAAATTTTTTCACCGTTCAGGATTATTGAGCAACTTTGCGCTTGCTCTGAAAACAGAGTTTGCCCTGAAATTTTTCACTGTATTGAATACATTTCTTCCATTCAGGATTTTGAGCAACTTGCGCGTGCTCTGAAAAACAGAGTGTGCCCCTAATTCACTGTATTAAATATATATTTTTAATCATTCAGAATTTTTGAGCAACTTGCGCTTGCCCTGAAAACAGAGTTTGCCCTGAAATTTTTCACTGTATTGAACATATTCTTTACCATTCAGGATATTGGAGCAACTTTGCACTTGACCTGAAAAACAAAGTTTGCCCTGACCTCACTGTATTGAATATATATTTTTTATTATTCAGGATTTTTGAGCAACTTTGCGCTTGCTCTGAAAAACAGAGTTTGCCCTGAAATTTTTCACTGTATTGAATATACTTTTTCCATTCAGGATTTTGAGCAACTTGTGCATGCCCTGAAAAACAGAGAGTGCAATGAATCCACTGTATTAAATATATATTTTTAATTATTCAGGAATTTTGAGAAACTGGCGCTTGCCCTGAAAACAGAGTTTGCCCTGAAAATTTTCACTGTATTGAATATATTCTTTACCATTCAGGATATTGGAGCAACTTTGCACTTGCCCTGAAAAACAGAGTTTGCCCTGAAATTTTTCACTGTTTTGAATATACTTTTTACTTTCAGGATTTTTGAGCCACTTGCGCTTGCCCTGACAAACAGAGCGTGCCATTAATCCACTGTGTTGAATTTATATTTTAAATTATTCAGGTTTTTGAGCAACTTGCGTTTGCCCAGAAAACAGAGTTTGCCTCAAAATTTTTCAAGGCGGGAGGGGTCTGCCGCCCCACAGTCCCCGCCTTGTACGCCTATGCCCCTGGGTGTGGTGGATCTTACAAAAAATTTACAACAAATCATAAGTCGACCTTACCTAGTCACAAGTCATTGATGGGTATCAATTTTAATTTTTAGATAGGATATGTTACATGAAAACGTGAAGCTCTACTTTAAAGCAGAGGTGTAAAGGATCAGGATTTCAAGACTCGAGTCCGGCAGGAGCCAGCACATTTTGAACAAACCGGATCTGATCCGGTCTACGGTTTTATTCAAGTTTCTGGATCAGCATCAGGATTTCAAATTTAATTGTTTTGGGATTTCACGCCAACACAATCACAAAAAGAAATTTTGCAAATATTTAAAGGATGTAATGTAGTTCACATCAATTGCGAATGTGTGAAAGAGGCGCTGTTACACTGGAAGTGTCATGCACTGCAGGGCACCAGTCCACCGCCAGAGCATCCCATCAGTCCACTATCAGCCATCAGGCTCAATGCAACGTAATGTCAGACGACATTTGCTAGTTGTGAGTTGTGGAGGTTAGAGATGTGGTGTTGCTGAGCCTATTTTGCTGTATTATATATTTTAGTGTGCATCAATATCAGTTAGCGCGTAACGATGCACCAAATACAGAAAATACAAATTTACAATTATATCTGTCCCAAACCGCGCTTATTCATCAATTCCAATAATTTTAACGGGTTTACACAAGGCAAGCCTAACCTGCCCATCACGCTATAACGTGGCTTTCCTGTTCGGTATTGTTGGCGGAGCTTTTACCTTATTCCTCAGACGACTTAACGTTTTGGTAGACCTATGATGGTGGTGTTAGACAAGTTTCATCCGTCCGAACCTGAGCTGCAAAGCAGTAAATGGAGACGGTTTGTTAAGTAAATTATTTTTCAGGCAAACAGTGTTGCCAGGTTTTCATTTTAATAAGATCGTTTCACTCTCGTTGAAGGTCAAAACAAAAACGTTTGAGGTGCTTTGAAATCCTCTATGCCTTTCACCTATCTTTTTACTTTTTTTTAATCTCAGGACAAACGCTGCACTTGTAAACTAGCATTCTAATTCTTCGTATATTATTCCATGGACGAAAATTTTTACAGCTTCGAGATTCACTGTACTGAAAAATTTTATACTCTCGCAACATTTCACACCCTCGAGACTCACAGCAGGACCGCGAGAACCACTGTAGTTTGAAGTAATTCCGCCCATAACTTGCCGACGGATCGCGCTAGAGAGTCAAAGTAAATGAAGACATATAGGATGCAAAACTGATGAACAAAAAGTAAGTACGTTTGGCTTTGAAATTTTGCCTGGGAATGTGACGTCACCATGATGTATTTACATATATATATATTTAACCCAAGGGTGTGCAGGCGCGTGTCCAGAAATTTCAAGCAGGCAAATGAAAAGTTTGTTTTCACTGAAGGGAGGAGATTCAAAAGTTTGTTTTTAGCGTGGTTCCCAGCTTGTATTTTGAACCAAACTAACCATTTCCTCATAAAACTTTCTTGCAAAAGTGCATGTGAAAAACTGGATCCTATAAGCGCACGATATGCAATATGCTTTGTCTGCTTCTGATTGCTTCTTTAGGTGACTCGAGGCCCCTAGCATAATCCACTTGTGAGGCCCCACCTCCAACTGTTTCGAGGGAAAAATGAAAAAGCGCTAAGCCGAAAATGACGATATCGACGCGCTAAAAGTAAGATCAATAAATAGTTTTTAAATCCTTACTAGAGTGCCCCACAATCACTGCGCTTGTTGCTACTTCAGACGCAAAAGCTTTCAATGACACGGGATTGTGGAAATCGTGCTTGGCTAGCGGGAACTCGATTATTAATTTCGACAGGAGAACCAACCAAAAACGTCACGGCTAAATTTTTGGCGAAACACATGGCCTACGTTAAGTTTCACATCTCTTTTTTCTTACCTGTGCTCAAGAGTTTCCTAAAAACCAAACACATTGCACATACGTGTTGGAAGAATAAATATGTTAAAACACAATAGCGTGAAGACCACATTGCGACTCTCTTACCACGGCTATAAAAATCTTACACACATGGGTAAAAGACGCCAAGTAAAACGACCCAAATGGTTGCGGCAACTGCTAAGATGGCAATTCGCGTGTTTGTTACTTTTTCAGACTGCAAAGAGTCGAAAGCCACGAAACTGTCACGCGAAAGGATGTGAGGTTTAAACTTCCCTTATGCTGTAATATTTGAAATACTGATCGAAAATTTGATCTGATCGAAAATTTCATAAATGGTTGGTATTTAACCACACATGCACTATGCTGGAATTGTCAAAACTGGGAGATAGTTTAAAATGTTGGTTTTTCTAAGTCATTTTTTTATCCTTTTGTTCGTGTACCACAAACGGATCGCCGTTATTGTAGTACAAAACAAAAACGTTGTTTAGTTGCATTTTCAGTTCAAAAGTTGATAGTTTTTAACTAAATTTAGCGTGAGGGCTGTTTCACGTTTTAGTGACTTCCTGGTTTTGTCACGGTACCACGGCTTGGGAAAAAGGGCTTAGTAAAATGTCGTGTGAGTGCTAGTCAAGTGTTAAACGCAGTCAAGGCACCTACCTAGTGTGGTGACGCTTTAATACTCCAAATAACGCTTTTCCCGACCCCAATTTGGCAACCTGTGCAAGCCTTGAAAACTCATAGCCTTAAACGTGTTTCTAAAAACTTTCACACAACTCGTGGATGCCAGAAAACGCCATTTTGCCTGAAACACACCTGATCCGTTCTACACTAAAGACACAAGACACCTGATCCGTTTTTCCCGAAATGGTAGCATTCAAAGATCCCCTCACCCTTGACATAGGCAATCCCTCAAGTTTGGATCTTCATTTGTGATAGAAATTCAAACACATGCTAAAAGAATAGGGCTAGAACGAATTTGCTAAAACAAGGCCAAAAGTTAGGCAGGTTTACTAGTAGCCTCTACATCTGCCACACTAAAGCCATGACTGCACTAGCTGAGTACCAGGCATTTGTATTAAACAGAAATGGTACACAGAAACGCAGGCGCACAAGCAGCTTTTCATTTCGGGGGAAATTTTCATGAAATTTCATTCGATGACGTCATCGTGCTTATTCGACCGTGGTAGGTGTACAACTTTTCGCAAACGGTCACAGATAAGGTTCTCGTCGCAAAATTTCCGAAAATGAGAACTTTTCAGTTGCAGGCCGAACGATCAGGACAGAGTGTAGAGATTCAGACAGAAAGATCAAGATGCAGACCGAACGATCAGGCCAGAGTAACAATTAGTAGCTTAATTAATGTATTTTACAATCAAATTAGAATACGCACGGACCTCCGCTGGGTCACGTGTCTGGATTACCTCTGGGTTTTTTCGGTACCCCGGTGTTCGTTATCTTGACGCGTAGGCTACATAGAGCACAATGAACTCAATACCGCTAAATAAATATATTTATCTATCCTCTAAACGCGGCCTTTTAAAAGTGGTCCCCGAGCCCTATTAATTGCCCATTTTGCCGTAGGTAATTTTAGTTAAAACAAGCATAGCACCTTTTAATAAAAATGCACAATACTAACGGTGTTAGACCAGACTGTAGAGAACTTCTGGAAATTAGTCAGCAAAGATAGATTTCTGAAGCTGAAAGATTTTTCACTATAAATGCACTCGATGTTTGGAAAACATTCGTGTGTAAGAGTACAGTTTCTAAGATGAAGCAAGTCAAATCTAAAAGCAGAAATCGAAAGGCAGAAGAAACACTGTACGATAGTCTCCGACTTGCTAATACCGGTAGGCCTAATGATAAAGGATGATAGTGTCTGAGAAGACTCGACCACAGGTAACCTACTGATACAGATTTGTAATAAACTGCTATTTGTCATTTTTTAATAAATTCAATTAAGTACAGGGTGTTTCACAATTGTTGAAACAAAGCGATTGGGCACAAATCCAGGATTTTAAATGATACCACAATAATGATTACATTTATTGAAAGGTGAAAAGATAACATTTTATAATCTGCAACTGTGTGTCCTCAAATCAGAAATAATATGTCAAGAAGAGTCCTAGAGTACATGCTCCTTGGCTCCTTCGTCGCAGAGATTTGCTCGGACTCCGACCGACTGACTCTTGAACCCTAGTGACATTGT
>Ga0210059_1015734_pt1 | contig 11006 bp, 5 predicted proteins | sample Ectturendosymbi2_FD_188042 | JGI IMG/M metagenome (GOLD analysis project Ga0210059, IMG submission 188042) | Ecteinascidia turbinata endosymbiont from Florida, USA - Sample 2 (SPAdes) (version 2) | ecosystem: Host-associated > Tunicates > Ascidians > Unclassified | place: Key West, Florida... | reverse complement strand
CGGCTCCGGAGCTCGTCTTTTCATGAACGCTGCTCCGGCTCCGGAGCTCTTCTTTTCATGAACGCTGCTCCGGCTCCGGAGCTCTTCTTTTCATGAACGCTGCTCCGGCTCCGGAGCTCTTCTTTTTTAATAACGTGGCTCTGGCTTCTGTTCGTTTTTACACATTAATAGGCTATTTTTAATTGTCTTCGTGCCAGTGGCGTAGCAAGGCCAAGTGCCGCCAGGGACCGACCATAAAAGTGCCGCCCTTTCCACCCCTCAAGTTTGCTTACACAAATTTTAAATGGAACCGGAAGTTTATGTTTGGTGCTAATTTAAAGATATAAAGATTAATAAAGCATCTTCAAAATCGTAATCAAACACTAACAAACTGAAATGTGTCGTGTTTTTGATTGTCGATTATGATTTTTGCTTTTTCTGCTTGTCGCCACCTTTCTCATCATTAATTTTCTATTCTTTGTTTTCTTTGCATAGGCATATACACAGCCTATCCCACATGTTCCGTCAAACTTTCCTCCCTGTTGTTTTTTAAATCGTCGGTAAGCTACACCATGATATTTCAATATTTTACTCATTTCAGGGGATCAAACGGAAAAATTAAGGGGTGTGATGGCGGGATACCTACCTTACAAATGTTAACATTTATGTATGTTAAAATTTCGTGTAGTATTCCCGTTATTAACTAAAAATAGTATATACAGTATACTGCGTACAGCAGGCTATATAATCAATCTAATAGCAGTGATGTAAAGAACGTTTCATTGTTCACTTCACGTTTCAGTAGTGGTTTAATCCTCGTAGAATATATTGAAGACTTCAAACGTTAACTCTGTGGACACTTGCGCGGAGCCCTCTATAGGTGCAGAGACCCATTTCGAAAAAATATTTTAAACATCAAGTTTGAAACAGGCTATGGTGGAGAAGCGCTTGCTTGCAGTCTTCATCGTGACTTGCACACTTGGTCTAGCTGTTGTGTTGGACTTCTTCCAATTACACGTGCATAGTGTTATTCCTTGCCTTTGTTCGTTACCAACAGAACCATCACCAGAAGGTTTTCAATTGGGAGACTACGTTTGTGCAGAGGGGACTGACATTCTAAAATTTGACAAAATATCCACTGATTTATAGTGTTTCATATTTCACTTTTGGGGGGCTTGTAGCTTTTTTGGGGTCTAAACCCACCAAAGCCCTTTGGCGACGGGACTGGTTACCAACAGACGTCTATTTCGAAAACTGTATTACCAAACCATGCCAGCTGGGACACAGGCCTTTTGGATGCTCAGCAGTGATTACAACGTCTTACGTTCGACGGTTATTGCGATGAACAACTTTATTCAGTGCAGCCATTGCCAAGCTGCACAACCATTTCGATTAACGCTCTTTTTAATAAAAGTGTTAACCACAAGCATATCTAAACATATCGTTTACCCTTGCGTTAGGTTTTCAGACTAAGGTTCTTGCCTCAAATTCATCAAAATGAGAGCAACACCTTTTTTAAACTTTTCTTGTTTAAATAACTTTTTCTATGAGTGCCAGTGTTTAAAGTGCACCGTTGAAAAAAGGCGACTTCACGAAAACCACGATGCTTATTGGCTGGCTCATTCGCTCTACTTGCAGTTGAAACCTACAATCTGAGCTTAAAGTTACCCACGACAATACACCAACTGCACTACCCCGCTTCAAGAACGTCATTTTCCGGCACCATTACGTCATGCAGAAAAACAGCAGTTGTATGGAAACAGAAAAGTTTTCTTTGCAAAGTTCTTCACTTCAACCGCCAAAACTTAATGTTGATAGGTCCACCTAATGACTGGGCTACTGCTTAAGGCAGTTAGTGAAAAAACGCCACTGATCATTAAAAAATAGCATGAGATGTGCCAAGAAATGTTTTTTTTATAATGTTGGCGACGGCAGTTAGCGGCATGCCAACGCCTGAGATATGCTTCTTACCGAGGCAGTTTAAGCTAACGATCTTGCCCAAGGAGCACCACGGCGAGTCACTCAGTTTTTGTGAATTGGACACACAACCTTCCAGTTGAGAGGCGGACACTCTACCCTGGGCTATCGCCGCCCCAGCGAAGTCTTCGTCGCCAATGCCTAGGTGTCAGGGGATCTTATGATGTGCAGTTGAGGCGTTACTGAGAACCCAAAGATACGAGAAAAAGGATTAAGCAAGCCTTGACTATTTACCGTGATTTCATGCAAAATTTTTTATCCGATTTTGAGAGGAGGGGCAATATAAACCGAAAACAACTGGAGCCCTAACGTTTTGGTCTGCGGTCGAATGTCATCTCTTTCCTTTTGCAAAGGACTTTTGACTTAGATGGCTGAAATGGCTTTGTCTGGCGAGGAAGGTGTAGGGACTGGGGCGCAATTGGTCCCACAAGTAAGCATGCCCGTTAATAGGGGGCGCAGGAAAAATTTTCGCCCCCTTGGAAAAATGTTTTGGACGTAGTTTAAAACTATTGGACATAGTTTAAAAATTTGGGCCCTCTCAGAAAACTCTTCGCCCCCCAAGCATTTTATCGATTCACTCACTCCAAAGCCACAAGTCGTGTTCTTTTAGGCTAGCCTACCAGTCTAGAGCTTCTAAACATAAAAACTGAAAAGCGGTAGAACATGTAAAAAGTATTTAAAATAATACCGAAAATTAGAACTTTTACACTCCTTTCAAAAATTAATTTTTGGTCAGCGACGTGCCGCCCCCCTAAAGTGCCGCCCGGGGCCAGCGGCCCCCAAGCCCCCCCCTTGCTACGCCACTGCTTCGTGCAACTCAGGTCGAATGGAAAATTAAATATATCAAGTGCACAAAACCAAAAGGATATACCAAACTTATTTAAGTAGGTTAATCTGGTAGTTTTTTACAATCAGCGCTCTTACCATGAGAAAATCAGCAAAAAAACAACAACCACATGTTCAGACGATTCAGAGAACAGTTACTAGCAGAAACCCTGGCCGAAACGTAACCCAAGATAACGGTAATATAAACAAATTCTGGAAAGGCAGTCGCTGGTTTTGCTGCCTGGTGACTTTTCATTATTTCTTACGATCGGACACCAGAAAACGGCTGTTTGGAAAACTACATTTTTTTCCGAGCATATAGACACAGTCTAGTCTCAACCGACCAAGTGCTTTGCACTCGTTGGATGCTTTGCCTGTTGAGCAGTCTTGGCGGTTCCAGCTAATAACTCTGCCCGGGCAAACCATGCAAAGAGCGTAAAAATTACCTCTCTTATGTGTTCTTTCTAACGTGCACACATTTGCATTAACACAAATGGCAAGATGTGTTCAAAAGCCCTTTTTGTTCGAAGAGATATTGTGACTTGTAGCAAGAAATTCACCTATGGCTTTTAATAAATAGTTGAAAACTTCTGATTTCTTACCTTTGCACTTATTATGTGATGAACTGCAAACTAAAGCGCAATTTAACCTGTAAAGCTTAGGAGAAAATAAGACTGGTTAGCGTGCTGAAAAGATAAAATTTTTTCCACTGATAAAAGCCTCAAGAAAAGTCCACGTTTGTTCAAGTTGCATTTTTACACCCTCCTGAAAATATACGGCCACTCAAAGCAGTGCAAAGCAGTTCGCTAATGATTAGTCATCACTTTCATGTTGTGCTGCCGCTAGTAAACGTAATGGTTCCTAATGAACTTTGCCAGCAATAAACCTTGCTAGTAAACCTAATGGTTTCTATTAATTCACCCAGGATGTCGTATGGCTCAAGGGTTTTAAAAAGCGAACGTATGGCTTCAAGCTGACATCAAAAAGCAACAGTTGTTTTGAAATATTTCACGTTGACTCAGGGACGGCCCTTCCACTAGGCCAACTAGGCGGCTGCCTAGAGCGCATCATCCAAGGGGCGCAGAATACGCTTTTTTCTTGGTTTCCATATCGCTAATGTTTTAGTCTTGCATGCCAAGGGCTCAGAACTGTCTCGAGCCGGCCCTGCATGGACTGTTTGATTCAGTGTCCTGCATGGCATGCCTGCTTGTGGTAATTCGTCATATTAGGTATTTCATATAAATATTTTGGGAGTTGGACACTGCACAGTGCAGTGCTGTGCCAAACCCAAGTATGTAATTCTGTGCGATCGCCGCTCAACAAAATGAACATGACACCTCATGGAAAATATGGACGGTTTGGAGCTCAATTTTTTCATCTGACTCCACAAACTCAAGGTCTGAATCGACAGTTGGTTGAGTTTTTGACAGTGGTTCTTGACCGTCTTTACCACAAATTTTTCTAAGCTTCAAAAGTAGGAAGAAAAACTGCCCACCTCTTTCATAAAACTACTCACATAAACACAAATTTGCCTGGATGCTAGTAACGGTGTATATTCGACTGGATGCGAGCAGTGGTGGATTAATCGATTTGAATTGAGTTTTACGTGATCCTAACGCATCATTTATGATTTGCCAACTCTCCAAAAAGTCAAAACCCACGATGCGAATGCCTTGCGGAAACCGTCAGTTGTAAGTTTCGCAAAGAAAGTGCATTGCACATGCAAAAATATTGGGTCAAGGCGGTGCAACCATGTAACAGAAAAGTGCGCCGATTCAAAAAAACAAAAAAGTACGAACCTCGAATGCGAAATAGGTGAGAATGCATTAAAGCACAGATTTGTGCACCCAGGCTGAGCAGTGTTGCATTTGAAATCTGTTTGTTCGTCGCTGTACACTCTGTCAACTGTGAAAAAAGAAAAGTTTCAGGAAAGGTGATTCACAGCACAAGTAATTGCATAAATCCGTTAGATATGAGGAACAATGATATTGTCCACGGAATATATTAAATCTTTCAGAGTTATCTTATTGACTATGAAATATGAATTATCTTCAGCCAGACTACATCCACCACGAATGGTAAATACCCCAACCCCGAATTTATCTTGAACGTTTCTTTCGGTGCATTGTACAGCGTCACAGCCAACTGGCTTCCAGCACGCCGGAGGTGTCGAACAAGTGACTCCTTTACTTTCACACTCAGGATTTCTGTTGCCTCATGAGTAAGCGCGAACATTACAGCATTGTTGAAATCACCGCATATGAATTAACAATAAATGCAATGAAACAGAGTGGATTAAAGTGTTTGTAGAGACTTGTAAACAGGATTGATATTTCTAATTCATACATACCGACCGACGAAACAATCACCATCCGGCAAACAATCAGGAACGTGATCCATATTTTTCCAACGAGCGTGGAATGCTGGTTTGTTTTTTCCAACCAACGTTCCAGGAAATGCCAAGACATTGTCTTCCACTATGCGGTACTGAGAGAAACGACGATAGGGCTGAAAACAACTAATATCGACTGAAAAGACAATCGTTTCCATCAAACCTACTCAAAAATTTTCCAAACCAGAGAACTGAAGTTACACACAATAAGTAACTACTCAGATCATAGTAGCACGTAAACATGAACGGAATACGGAAGCTTCAAGAAAAAACGTCGCACTTTCGGCGCCAGCCTGCGTGCTTGCAAACTTTAATCGAGGTTAGTATAGAACGGTGCTTTCCAACCTTTTTCAGTTTGCGACCCACTTTTACTGAAAATCTTTCGTGTCGCCGACTGAGAAATATTGCGGTAAAACAACAGCAAAATTTGAGAGGTGGTAAAGAAACAAATTGCACATTAAATTTGCTCTATGTAGGAAATTTGACCTTGCTTATTAGATAGCACGTAGTGACGCAGTGATATTCTTTACCTTTGCACGAAATTCTGGTCATATTCACAATAACCAGTCGCAAAGATTGCAAAGACTACAATTTGCATGACTGCAAGTTCATTCTTAACGCAACATAAGGTATAATTGTTAACGCAACAACGGGGGCATTTCTGGTTCCTGTTCCCCGATGTAATTAAAAATAGAAAATCGGTAAATTTTCAAGAAAGGTTTCAGTCAAATACCGGAAAGTTGGAACATTTTGAAATGCATCACGATCTTCCTGAAAGAATTCGCCGCCCACTAATTGGGAATCTTAGGAAAAAAAGATAAAAACGTAAAGATAAAAATGAGGTCTTCAATTCCTTCAAGAACGTGATAAGTGGAGCACGCTAACACATGTAGAAGCTTGCACCACATGTACTCCCCGCAAACATACTGTTTAAATACGTTAAATGAAATGCCAAATTTTTCTATTTTCAGGTATAGAAAGAAATCAAAAGTATAGAAGAAATCAAAACGATTCTTCCTACATGTAATCACAGCCTAAGGAAGTGCCATCAATACTTGTGCCAGACGGTAAGTAGCTGTCAGGTTAAGGCTTGAATATCTTGCACCTCTCTCATCGTTACGGCTCTGTCTACATTTTTAGTAACAATTCATAACTCAAAGCCTACCCACCTTTTCTGTCAGACCATACCAATTTGACCTTCAGGTAAAACTTGTCAATTGTTGGGTGGCGTATCGCCAATGGCAGAAGTAAAAATCTATATTTGATTGGTGTGATTCCGGGGCAAAGCTCTCCTACGAAGGGCAATAACGATTGCTACTTGTAGGCGACTTATCTATTGTCAATGCCTGACATATTCCAGTTCTTTGGCAGGTACTTAATCGCAATAGAAAATTAACGCCTGGAATCAACGCGCAAGTGGTACTTTAGTGCGGTTTAATCTTCCTTTTAACCAAATGAAGCCTGAAAACGGAGCTACCCGGTGGAATGCAAAGGCGAATGCAGGTTTTGGACTTTCCTTTCTGGACTTAGCATCGCACCGTCTGCAGCTCAAGTTTGAACACTTTCCCCGTTGTTTGAAACTGAATAATGTTGTTTTGAAATTTGTACGGAAAACATTCAAACTAAAAGTCAATTATCTTGTGAATGAACAACACTCTCTTTTGAAAACGTCCAGGGGTCGTACATACGTTGACATGATGGTGTGGCGAAACGAGCATCCCCGAGACACAGCGCTTCTTTATCAGCAAATTAAATCAATATCAGAAATTCCCAAAGTCTGCATATCACAAGCACACCAATCAGTGCTTAAATCAATGACAGAACCATGTTTTGTCACTTGAACAGAACTGTTTTCTAACTTCTGTTACAAAAACTTCGGTCGCGTTTTGAAGAGACTTTCCAAACGACGCAGTCACCGTTATGTTATTTTAACGGAAATGTTCCGTAACTTCTGTTGCAAAATACTTTGACGGCGTTTCACCGTTGAATCGCTGTTTGAAAACACCTGCAAATTAAGCTTGGGAAATTTCGTTGCAACGCAACTTGCCTGCGTCCTCAAAACCTCAGTAGCGCAGCCAAATGAGGCCGAAAAGGGCATGGCCATCCGAAACAAACTTGCTAAGATTTTCGCTGGTGCTTTATATCAATTTCAACTGTTCGAAAATAAACGGAAGGAGCAGTCGACTCAAGTAATCACTTGTAAACCTGTCGTGATCTCTCAATAAACAGCATTTAACGTGACCTTTTGCGATTAGATGTGAAAATATGCGACTAAAGCATGCAACTTTATTAGTAAAGTTGCCATATATTGTGGACAACACGACCCCAGGTACAGCATGAATGAAATGCAAGGGCTCAGGTTTATTGCAAAGGAGTTCAAATTCAGATGCGACATGTTTGAGATGATTATTTGCATGAAGTATTGTCGAACCAAATAGAAACCTACTTGGACAAGACATGTTCAATCCAAATGCATTGCAACATACGCAACGGAGTGTTATGCAACAACGCAATGTTTCTCACAAACGGTTGGCATTGTGGCTATGCGATACCAAGTAGTGATATAGGGGTCTCAAGTTTGAAATGTATAGCAAGTCACTATCAGCGCAGCCCACAAATTTTGTTAATATCACTCCTCTTACAATCTCAGAGTGCCAGTTATAAAAATCATTAGCAGGCAAACCATTACTAATCGTTAATCAGGCGTGGTGATTTTGGGTGAAAGCTGTCACAATCACTTGATCATTGCAATCACTCTTATGGCGTTCATTGAAAACGGTGTAGTTAACAATTGCTTGATAATGATCACTACCAGTGGCGATTCTAGAATGAAAAAACTGGGGAGGCCACTGCGAAGCCAAGAAAAAAAGTAGGGGGCCAACCTAAATGCCTCTCCTACATGGTGATTTTCCGTTGTAATGAAGATTGATTTGCTATGAGTAAACTTATCAAACCCAACATAGGCTTGTGAATATTGTCAGAACCGTCGCCAGAAAGTCTTCAAATGGTTTAAAAGTTTGCTGGCTCAAAGTTATCTGCTGTATATGTCAATCAAAAGAACTTGAACTTGTCAAGCAAAAAACTGGGGGCCCAACCAGGCCCCTGCTTAGAACAGCCACTGATCACTACTAGAGCAGACATTTACTTGTCAAAATTTATTGATGCCAACTGGTGAAGATATTTGACGTCATATCCTGTTGAAATAGACCAGAAATTGAGCTGTGACATAGAAATTATCCTCGTGCAAAATATCTAAAGGGTGACCTCTGACGATGTTAGTGACTGGCCCCTCCGCAACAAAATTCCAATCCAGGCGTACCACCTATGTCCGGGTTAATTGATAGTGTTACTTGATCGGTAATTATTCAACCTTGCACAATTTCTGAAAGGATTGGAAAAAGAAAATGTACCAACACTCGCTGCTGTAATTATACCGCAGATTTTTTTCTTATTTTGTCAGTAACACTAGCTCCAAAAGTACATGGTGCTCTATGAAGAAAACCTGCGGAAAATATCTCAGTTGTTGTAAACATGATTGGTGCCAATTTAAGTGATGGCAGTAAGTTGCAAATCAAGAAACATTCCGAAAACGTTCTCGTCATATCCATCCTTAAGTGACCTAATATCCGCAGGTTCTAGTGCCCACCCAGTGGCGCAGCAAGGGGGGTTTGGGGGCCGCGGGCCCCGAGCGGCACTTCGCTGACCAAAAATTAATTTTTGAAAGGAGTGTAAAAGTTCTAGTTTTTTGTTATTATTTTAAATACATATTCTACCGCTTTTCTATTTTCATGTTTAGAAGCTCTAGACTGGTAGGCTAGCCTAAAAGAACACGACTTGTGGCTTTGGAGTGAGTGAATTGATAAAATGTTTGAGGGGCGAAGAGTTTCTTGAGAGGGGCCCAAATTTTTAAACTATGTCCAATAGTTTTAAACTACATCCAAAAAATTTTTCCAAGGGGGGCAAAAATTTTTCCTGCGCCCCCTCCTTACGGGCATGCTTACTTGGGGACCAATTGCGCCCCAGTCCCTACACCTTCCTCGCCAGACAAAGCCATTTCAGCCATCTCAGTCAAAAGTCCTTTGCAAAAGGAAAGAGATGACATTCGACCGCAGACCAAAAACGTTAGGGCTCCAGTTGTTTTCGGTTTATATTGCCCCTCCTCTCAAAATCGGATAAAAAAAATTTGCATGAAATCACGGTAAATAATCAAGGCTTGCTTAATCCTTTTTCTCGTATCGTTGGTTTCTCAGTAACGCCCCAACTGCACATCATAAGATCCCTTGACACCTAGGCATTGGCGACGAAGATTTTGCTGGGGCGGCGATAGCCCAGGGTAGTGTCCGCTTCTCAATTGGAAAGTGGTGTGAACAATTCACAGACACTGAGTGACTCGCCGTGGTGCTCCTTGGGCAAGATCGTTAGCCTAAACTGCCTCGGTAAGAAGCATTTTCAGGCGCTGGCATGCCGATATTTGCCGTCGCCGACATTATAAAAAAAACATTTCTTGGCACATCTCATGCTATTTTTTAATGATCAGTGGCGTTTTTTCACTAACTGCCTTAAGCTGTAGCCCAGTCATTAGGTTGACCTATCAACATTAAGTTTTGGCGGTTGAAGTAAAGAACTTTGCAAAGAAAACTTTTCTGTTTCAATACAACTGCTGTTTTTCTGCATGACGTAATGGTGCCGGAAAATGACGTTCTTGAAGCGGGGTAGTGCAGTTGGTACATTTTCGTGCGTAACCTTGAGCTCAGATTGTAGATTTCAACTGCAAGTAGTGTGAATGAGCCAGCCGATAGGCAACCTGTTTTTCGTGAAGTCGCCTTTTTTCAACGGTGCACTTTAAACACTGACACTCATAGAAAAAGTTATTTCAACAAGAAAAGTTTAAAAATGGTTTTGCTCTCATTTTGATGAATTTGAAGCAAGAACCTTAGTCTGAAAACCTAACGCAAGGGTAATGATATGTCCAGATATGATTGTGGTTAACGCTTTTATTAAAAAGAGCGTCAATCGAAATGGTTGTACAGCTTGGTATAGGCGTAACCGAGGGGTGCCAAAGGGGCCATGCCCCCCAAGAAAGTTTCAGAAAATATGGTCATTTTGTGCTTTGAGAAGCGTTTTTCTAAATAAAATAGTGTTATTCGCCTAAAATCAAACATTTTGGCCCTCCAAAATTTTTGGGCTGGCTACGCCACTGCAGCTTAGCAATAGTTGCACAGAATGAAGTTGTTCATCGCAATAACCGTCGAATGTAAGACGTTGTAATCACTGTTAAGCATCCAAAAGGCCCATATGTCACAGCTGGCATGGTTTGGTAATACAATTTTCGAAATAGACGTCTGTTGGTAAACAGTCCCGTCCCCACGGGGGCTTTGGTGGGTTTAGACCCCAAAAAAGCTGCAAATCCCCCAAAATTGAAATATGAAACATTATAAATCAGTGGATTTTTTGTCAAGTTTTAGAATGTCAGTCCCCCCTGCACAAACGCAGTCTCCCAATTGAAGACTTTCTGGTGATGATTCTGTTGGTAACGAACAAAGGCAAGGAATAACACTGCACATGTAATCGAAAAAGGTCCAACACAACAGCAAGACCAAGTGCGCAGGTCACAATGAAGACTGCAAATGTAGGGACTGGGGTCGTAGGTTTTTGTAAAGGTCCCTACTACTTGAGGGGTCAACCTAGTTGTTGTTGGAGCACCGGTCGGTCTCCCAACTAAGTAACCTGACGTCTTGAAGTTGCCAAGCCAAAGCAAGGCAAATTAAAAGGCTCTCACCACTTTGTTCGCTAATAACTCTCCAGTAGTACTCTAAGTTGACTGCTTCTTTCG
>Ga0210059_1015733_pt1 | contig 11006 bp, 13 predicted proteins | sample Ectturendosymbi2_FD_188042 | JGI IMG/M metagenome (GOLD analysis project Ga0210059, IMG submission 188042) | Ecteinascidia turbinata endosymbiont from Florida, USA - Sample 2 (SPAdes) (version 2) | ecosystem: Host-associated > Tunicates > Ascidians > Unclassified | place: Key West, Florida... | reverse complement strand
AGTGTTTCACATCAGACTATGCAGTGTTTCACATAAAAAATCCTCACCTGGCCGCGCAAGTCGCCCAGTTCTTTTAACTTCGCTTTGTATGATTCGATCGTTGCTTCGAGCTTTGCGGCTTTGTCCGAAGCGTTACGTAAATAATCAATTTCGTCTTTTAACAATCTGCGAACAGTGTCTCGTAACAATGCATAAGAATAAAATAACGCGCGTGGTTAAAAAGTTAGATCATTCGCGAAGAGGCGTATTTAAAAATTGAGCAAACATTTTATAGTTGAACCTGCGATCAAACTTGGAACGACTGTTTTTAAGTACGCGAGGCGGACATTAAGGGTAATCCACACCAAGTAACGCAGGCGTAGCTTTTGAGCCAACACATTCACTGATCCCAGCACTTGAGTCCATCAGACACAACACCGTACCTCGACTCCTCGGCTAAGGTCGATAGTTCTTCGATTTTGTTTTGACTTTCTAATAATTCCTGTTCAACAACTTCGCATCGCAGCTTGTAGTCGTCGCGTGCCGCCTCCAGTCTGTGCATAAACACAAGGTTGCTTTCACGTAGTAATTAAATACTTTCCAGTGACAACTGCTGGCAACAGAAACAAGCAATTCGAAACTACACCAGGATAACCGTGCAACCACAATGTACGAGTGACATACTGGCGTCTGGTTGTAACAAAAATGGTTTAAGTAGTTAGAAGTACCGGGAACTGAATCTTGGTTTAAAAGAATCCAGGATCTTTCCTATTCGCAAATGCCAAAAATATTAAACAGTTTCAACTTTGCAATACATGTGCAGCACAAAGCATAGTGAAAAAGTACATCAAAAAAAAGAGGATTTCATGATGCTTTGCATTGAAACGCGGCCAATCAACGTTAAGTCATGCAACAAACTTTCAGGGGCACTTATCATCAATTACCGTGTACTTGAGTTTTTTAAACTTATTCACAACTCCGTAAATTTGCTTCTCCACATAGCACAGCATATGCTAGCAACCCTTATCTATACCATGGAGCTAATGAGGGAAAATCAGGGTCGGGTATTTCTGGTAAAAGACTTCTCAATTATCATCAGTCCTTGGCGAGTTTTCTCTCGATACCTGCGATGCAAGAAACGCTGAACAACGAAGCCAGTTGTTTCTTGGTTGACTTTAGCGATGATGATGGTGAGAATGCAACCGTAACTACTCCCGTCATCACAGATTAATGGCAATGCACACGGTTTGTAAATATCAAGGATTTGGACCGTTGACACAACTTTAATATATCCTTCAGTGGCACATTACAATATTTTTAACTTAACAATTTTAGTAACAAAAGCGAGATGAGGTCAACTGAGTTGAAATTATACACAAGTCTTAAATTTTTTTTTATTAGTATATATACTTGTTTTTTTTAAATTAAAATTCTGCGTATAGTCACAGATATAATTTATTCTACACCGCATTTATTGATAAATAATGCATTTTCCTTAATGTGTTTTAACATCAGGAGTGTGATTTGCAGATGTTCCACATTACCTGTACGTTTCTTCTTGCAGCTCATCGATTTGATTCATCATCTGCGTATGACGCAGTGAGGCAGGTGAAGCAGGATCCAGAGACTCCGTTTGAGTCAGTCTTGATTGCAGTTCGAGGTTCTCTTGCTGCAGAATAGCTTTCTCCTCGTGGACCATCGCGACCTGAACGACGTTGCAACGATCGGGTTACGCGCGAATCAGTAAGGCTTGGTCGCTAATACGCCGAACAGGCTTAAGCGAAGTGGGCGAAATGTTTTTTATCGTCCACTGGCTAAGGAGTTAGCGCAGAGTTACTGATCGTAGACATGACGTTCAAACGAACTAACAAGTCAATGAAGGCTACTGATTAAGTGGCAACAGCGCTGGCCAAACATAGGCACTAACTCGAAACTGAAAAAACAGTGATGGAAAAAATGAAAAGGTTGTGACCTCGCACAGTCGAACAAGAATATTTGTGACCTCACACAGCTCAACAAGAACATTTGTGACCTCACACAGCTCAAGATCATTTGTGACCTCATACGGCTCGGCAAGAATATCTCAGCCAGCAAGCAGCACAACTGCTGGTGCAACTCGACGCATGACAACAGCCTTGCGTGGTGGACGAAAAAATCCATTGATGTACGATACTGATGTCAATCCCGTGTTAAGAAGTATGAAATACACATGGCAACAAGCAGTGGTCAATGAAAACAAGACGTGTCAACGTTGAGGTAGGAAACACAGCGTGAAATGAGCAAACGGAATGACAACAGGTGCTGAAGTGCGGGTGGAAGTTAAACAGAGAACCTTGTCTTGAAGTTCCGCACATTCCTGTTCAAGGTTGCGAAGGTGAGAAGTAGAACTGATCAACTGAACGCAGAAGAAAAGCAAGAAAGAAATACAGCAACACCTCACCGAGAAGGCAAAGAATAGCATGAGACTGGAAGTTCCAAAATATAAGAAATCGACTTGATGTGTGTGGAAACTTCTACTGAACATCCCAACACACAAAGTACCACCTCAACAACCACCACCAGCGAAACCTCGTCTAGCGACCGGTGTAATTCATGAGCAAACAGTTCTGTGACTGGAGCCAAACGTTATAGGCGTGGACGTGAGGGAGGACTTGTGCGCTGCTTCTAAAGTTCCTGCCCCCGTTGCTTGGCTACTCGTTCCATACAACAATTGTGAAAAGAAGTCGTTTCCTTAGGGCCAGACCGGACTTGTGACCAGGGCTGTGCTGCTCTGGCTCTGGCCATTTAATTTTTTCGTTCCGGGTCCAGATTTTTAATTTTTTTTTTCGGCTCCAGATTTTTTTTTCACTCCGGCTCCAGATTGATTTGGCCCAAAATTAAAAACCATCGTGTTATTTGTACAATTCGCTAGCCCCACACACTAGGGCTGTGGAACCGGAACCGAAATTTCAGGCTCCGGCTCCAGCCATCCAAAATTCCCTGGGCTCGGGCTCCACAACCCTGCTTGTGATACAGCATAATTTTTGTCTGGTTGACGCAGTCGTCAGCAATTCCTGCAGTTTAAACACCCTCGGACGTTGCAGCAAACACCCAACGCCACGCTGCGCTCACCTGCATGTCGAGTTCGTGGCAACGTTGCGCCATTTCCTCGCGCTCAGCAATGGCGTCGGCGAGCTTCTCCTGCAAAGCCTTCATTTGCTCGTCGACGCCGTTGTCGGCTTCCACGAGCTCTCCGTCACTGCCGCACGGTTGGTAATGTTCCATCAATTCCTGCGGAGAAAGCGTTATATCCAGGGAAAATTTTCAGCAGGTAAACCTAGGCCGCAAAAGTAATCACGAAAAATTGCTTCGCATTCTTTCACGTGTCCACTGTAACACACATAAACATAACCAGACCGGCAATGTTAACCGGTTTAATCTCGCACTAACTTGTATAAACATCCGATTTTCAACCGTCTCTTACCTAGAATTTTATTATTCCACAAAAAACACGTACACTTTTCTGCAGAGTTGCTCTTGAGGTAGCAACCGGGAATTTTTTCGGCCACAGACCGAAATGTTTTTGAAATGACCGAAAAAACTTTGGTCATTTCGGTCAGAATGTCTGAAAATATAGGCTAGTGAACACTGTTACGGCGATTTTTAATACAACTGTGGGACAAATGACCGAAATGTCTCAATGGACAAAAGTGTCTCGGCAAAAAATGACCGAAAGGTCTCAGCGAAGAAAAAAAAACAGGTAGTAACCAGCTCTCACCTGGATAGCAGTCATAACAACGTGCTGTACGTCTTTGTCCAGCTGCATGATGTCTTCGATGTAAGCTGTAAAATTGTCATGGTTCGTAGAAGTTTGCGATAGGTGGTTAGCAAGTTCGTTGCCGAATATCATCAATTTAAACAACTTCACACACTACTGTTGCGATCGGAAATCCCGAGCGGCATATGCGCAAAGCTTCGCACTGTGGCAGCAAGCAACAATAGAGTTCACATGCCATGATCACTCTATTATTGCTTGTTCGCGCCACATACATACATTTTTGTTCTTCGTGCACATCCCGTTCGTGGTAAATCACACAATCAACGCAACACCACCGGAGAGGTTGCAACTCATTATGTAAGGAGCTTCATCCAACACGTTTCTCAGCAACATCCGGTCACTACCTTGTTTGCCAGGACAGTTGACGGCAACGCCGAGCATAAGCTGCAGCATCCTCCCCAGGTGTTCCTGGTCGCCTGTCTCGCTTATCAAAGCTACATCCGGGGTTTCCAATCCGACCAAACGGTTCCCACCGACCTATTCAGATAAACACAAGTTTACGTAAAATACTGTTTTCGATTTTGTGGTAAATTATAAAAAAGCGAGCAGGAAAAAAAGCAGTGAGGTAATACATCGATGCCAGTCTGACACAACTATGCTGTTTTGCCATCATTCACTTGCGAAGAAATTCATACTGATGTTCCTTATTCGTGAGTTTATCGTAAAACTTTTCGGAAGTGTGCAGGGTAGGATGTGACCCTTACGACTATCCAGGCCCACCCTAAGACAGAGCCACGTATGATGCCTACCGCTGTGTCCTAAAGGTCGGTGTCGAGATGCGAGAGATCGGTTTGCGGTTATCACCCAAACAACTCATTCGCTTCACCCGAAAATCAATCGATTCCAAATGATCTACAGTATCACGTTTTCTCTACGTAATTTTTGCCAATAGTGTACGACGTTGTGCTTAGCATGATGACCTTCACGTATAAATGTTCGTTATAAATGTGAAATTCACGGAAATGACCTGTTTAGTGATAAAACTAAATAGATCTGGTTGCTGATGAGGTGAAATCAAAGTGTCTTCTCGAGCTTGATACTCTTACCGAACCCGTGTAATTTAGCAATACTCAGCAAATCTTATTGCACTTGTAGCTACCTCCCAGGAACGCACCCGCTAACTAGTGGTTTCTCAATTACGCTGAGTGTTATCCGATCAATGTGTTCTACTGGAAGCCGATTTTTTTTCAATCTGCTGTTCCCCTTTGCCTTCTAAATCTTACTTCTTCAATAAATCATAATTTAAGAAATGGTTGTTTGTAAATATCAAGCAATAAATCATCATTTAAGAAATGGTTTGTAAATATCTAGCAATGGCCTCGAATATCTCGCTCCAGCTGTGAACGCTTCAAAGTCGCAACATCGTTTCCTCCCAAAGACAATGGGATAAATGGGGAGTGGAACGGTCAATCAACCATGCGGCCTGTCAGCACGAGCCTGCGGTTAACGCTGCTGGAATGCCTGCACAGTCCACAACTGTAAGAGACTATGACTTTAATGTCATGCCGGGGCTGACGAGACTTAAGCAATATACACCAGTTAGAACACACTGGTGTGCTGGGAGACATGAAAGTTTTAATTTTACCACAAACTTCAAAAATTTTTAATTTCCACGTCTTAGAAGATATAATCAATCGGGCAAGCATTCGTGAAACGAGCACTTCTGTTGAAATTTGCGTTAATCTAGAACAGGAGTCGGCAACCTGCGGCACACGTGCCGCTCCAAGCAATTTCCAAAACTCCAAGTTTTCTAGAACAGGAGTCGGCAACCTGCGGCAATTAATCTAGAACAGGAGTCGGCAACCTGCGGCACACGTGCCACTCCAAGCAATTTCCAAAACTCCAAGCAGAAACTCCAAGTTTTGCATATCAATTTTGTTATGATTCATAAAAAGTATTATTGACCTTGAATTGTACAAAAATACGGATGTAGTTGGCACACTGAGTGATTTGGAACCTTAAATCGGCACGCATTACCAAAAGGTTGCCGACACCTGATCTACAATATCAACACAACTAAGCTACCATTTTGTTGAAAAGTACCTGACACACAGTCACAGATAACCTTTGCTTGTTTTAGAAAAAGAACTCCAGGAAATTACAGGCATCAAGGTGAAATATTTCATATTCAGCAAGTGCTTTCCTTCACAATTTTCACACATTTTTGTTCATACCTTTTAATGATTCGCAGTTGAGCTGGCATTTTTTAGTATATAACAATGCGTTTGACTCCACTGCGAATCAAAAGCAAGCATTGCGCAAACGTGGAGGAGCACTTTCGTAGTTACTAGAGGCAGCAGTTGTTTGAGCTTTCAGGGAACGCGCATGTGCGCCATCATGTAACGACCCTTAAAGATGAATCACCAGGGGCGAGTGCAGTGGCGGTGGGGTATTACAACTGTACTGTAACTATGGTGACTCTTACGAACAAGTCATGGGATGGTTCGGCTGTTTTTTTCTTGTGTGTGAAACCCAAAATCTTCAGATCTGGAATGCTAGTGTATGAGAGTCCGACACGGGCGTTCTCTTGACTTGAAAAAACAGTCAAGAATCCGAACGCAGTTTGAAACATCCAGGTTTGTCCGCAAACGTCGATTGTGATTTTATAACAATGTCATTTCAGCGAGAGACGGCGCACGCGGTTACTGGCATGAGAGCCTCGTCAGATCATTACCAACCTGTTTTGACAGACACTAACTTCTGAAGCAAAAACTATTGCATGCATGATAATTTGTTTTCAAATTATTTATATTCATGTTGCTCTACTTGTAATCTGGTCTATTGCAGAATGTTTGGACAGAGTGAAGTAATAAGCATTGTGACATTCGCTGATCAATGCATTGGCAACAAATATTGATCAGAAAACGTATGCATTTCAAGCACTATCCTGCAACTTTTATTCGTGCGTTTTCACTACTTGCAGTACACAGCATCACTTGATCACGTTTTTGCTAAATTAAAAAATATTCACAATCATAACACTAGCGAACAAAACACCCAGTATTGCTAGACCTAGAGAGATTGCACTGGACAAAAATCTATTGTTTATATGGGACAAAAATCGCTTCAATCACAAAAAAATTATATTTCACACTTAAGTACAAAACTATACTACTAAGTCAGGGGTGGCCAACCTTTTGCACACCATGCGCCAATTTTTCCAAGCGTGAGTGGAGATGCGCCATACCTTTTGATATTTCTTATAACGATGTTACTTCACATCATTAGTGATTTACCAGGTAATATAATAAAATACAAATGGAATATCTGGTAAAGCAGCAAATAAACTTCAAATTTACTTACTTTTTAATGAGACTTCAAACATTTCATCAGTTTTACAATGTTTGGAGTTAATTTTGTCACTGAGAGTAGCAGAAAGGCACGACCTCGTTTTGCTTTTAATCAATTTCATGGACGAAAATGCTTATTGTATGTGTACGTCGTTTCAAAACGACATACAAATAACTTTGAGCGAATTTTCTTAGTTCTGGGAAATTTTCACAAGGTAAGGATGGCCAGAAATCAATCCCGTTGTAAGTACCTGGGATTGAAGAAAGCGCATCAAATTTCGTTTGCAATATTAAGTTTGTTTTGAAATCAAGAAGCCCCATTTGTATGTCACTTGGTGTTTTCATTATCTTTTGTTCACTAACTGAGAATGGGTTTATAAATGCGAAAATGCAGTCTACTTCTTTTGCAAAATCACAAAAGCGATTTTCAAATGAGTTTTGCAATAACTTGATCTTTATAGTGCATTTGCTCATATCACCAATATCAGCAGCACATTCAATCTGCTTCTTTAAATGCGGAGACTAGCTGATATCATCATTTTCTGACTGCGAAATGAGGAGTTTTAATTTCATCTTGAGTGTTTGTTTCAAGATGATAACAGGCATCTCATATGGGATTTCTACGAAAAAAAATGGATAAAAAATTGGAAAGGCTTACTACCTTACTTTATTACGATTACAGGTATACAATGCGCCTCTTTAAATCATCCAATGCACCAAATTTGACACATGTGCCATAGGTTGGCCACCCCTGTACTAAGTGAATACTAGCCATTAGAAATTCTTTCTTTAGCAGCTTATTTATCTACAAACAAAAGTTCATATAGTGCTGAACTTATCCAGTTTCACTATATTAATGTGGCCATGTACATCTGAGGTTATTCATAGTCTAAACCTCAAAGCACATTTTTGTTTTTGATATGCAGTATCGTGCAATTGTAGTAGCTTCTGACCAACACTGACTTGTACAAAAATATTCATTAAAATCCATTTTTTCTTTCCCTTATTTTTTTCTCCTGATCCTGGGACAATCCATAATGTATTTCATCAAGATTGGCCACCAGTGAGAACTGGTAGTGCAAGCAATGGCACTTCTAAATTACTTTACCATTCTTTTTTTTTTAATATACACATCCTTTTTGTGACATACATCATCTTTATATGTACATATGAATGTGTTTGCTAAGTGGCTTTAAATGCTATGTTTGCAGTTATGGTACTTTTGCTGACGCTGATTTGGTTTTGTTCAGTGATTTAGAAACCTGTCTATTATTGTGCTTGTGGTTTGTAAATATACTTCTGCTTGTTTGTTTTGTTTTGTTTTTCTTCATGAATCATGAGGTACCTAAATGAACTGAATAATCACACCAAAAAGTATTTTGTTTGAAGAAGTTTCATTTCAACCTCAATCATTACCTGTTGTTAACTGACATTAACATAGATAGCTTAATGAAAAAACTATAAAACATTAACAAACCTCTCTGAAATAATCCACCATTTGATTTAATACTTTTCGGAGGTTGTTGGTCTGCAAATAGAATGAATGAAAATGTTGTCTAAAAAACTGCATCAGTAGACACTTGTAAAAATCTTTCAAACTTGAATTTTGCCACCAAACCATAACATAAAATAAGCATTTTTCATAGCCATCCCTTAGAATTATCACCAATGGTTAAAAAGTATTTTGTCTATTGAACTAACTCACTGGTTCATTGGGCTTCAATGCAAAGAATTTGCTTAGTTGAGTCAATTCATTTTACTTTTAAGAACCAACTTGCTTCACATTTTTTCAAGCCAGAATTTCTAGTAAAACTTGTTAAGTATGCAGTACATCATCTACTAAGGCAACACTGAAGCAGAGGACTATAAAGCAGCTGAAAGTATGGTAACTTGCACAGTATGTCAAAAAGGCTCATGTGAATCAATTCAAGTATGATCATGGATGCAACCTTTAGAAAGATCTTATAACCTTGAATTATGAATTCAAATGTTTTTTTTCTGCTTTTTTGAGGGGTTACAGCAAAACATACATTTTGTGCTTTATAATACATGTTACTGACCCATCTTTTATGAATGTCTCAGGAAAAATGCAGATTGTATTTTGGCAACATGGAAAAGAACTGGTTTGAAAGGTAAAATGATTTTAAAAAGTAAAAATGATTAAAGATAAACGATTCTTACCTTAAGCCTGAAATTGTCACCAACATCTTGTTTTATTCTACTAAGCCATGCACCACTGAAGTATTCCGCATCACTGTAAGCAGACAAAAAGTTAGCATCAGCCATCTGTGCTTTGGACATGCAATATTTGTGAACCAGCAGCATTTTTGCTAACATAAAATATTGACTATTGTAACAGAAAAAATACAACAGGTGGTAATGCAGTAGTAAGTTAAACAAGTTTTGTAGTACTTAGCTGCTCATTTTATTGAACATTTCCTGTGCTCATTTTACGAAAGCTAATACTATAGGTGCTTAGTTTGAAAAACTAGTAGCTTTTACGCACTTTAAGAAAGTATGTCTATTTGACTACACTTATGATGCTGAGGATGCCTTAAGAAATAACCAGGTCCAACTTGTTTTAATGAAAACATCTTTGATTACTTACAGCTGTGTCTAAGCACACTTAAAAAATTGAGTTGATGAAAGAAGCTTGAAGAGCTTTACAGGGTTCATAAAATACTTACACCTATTAACACCATGCGGCGGCCACTATAGCGGCCGGTAGTTTTTTGGCCACAACTCGCTAGAGCTAGAGAGGTGTTCAAACCCTCCACAGATTCAGCAAGTCTTCTAGTTTCAATTGAAAAAAAATTTTTATTTGGGTTTAGAGTTCTCTGGGGGGGACGTCACAAGTGTTTTGCATTTTATTGGCCAAGTTTACCTGGCCCTGGGCACCAACCCAATGGGCCATTTTTTTTGGCTCAAGTTTTTTTGGATTCTACGCTATCATCCAAGTCTTTAGAGCCCGTGATTGACTTTCTAGTATATCTGCAGTGAAAATTATGGCTCAAAAACCAAAATGTGGTAAAAATTACACTCTCACAAACGCTAACCTGGGGTATATTACACCCCAGGACATTACTGGCCACAATTCACCATCTGATTATGCTAGAGAGCTGTTCAAACCCTGTAAAGTTGATAAAAGTCTTGTACTTTGCTATAAAAAAAACGTTTCAGTTTTGGATCTCAGGTTTTTTGTTTATGTTTCCATGATGGCCAGATGTTTATGCATATTCTGTTTATATTCTGATGATGTCAACATCCCCTGGGAGGTGACCAAATGAGTCAATTTTGTGGCTCAAAGTTTTTTTTGATTCTTGTCTGTAATACAAGTCTATAGAGCCCACGATTGATTTTCTAGCGTTTCTGGTTCCAAAATTATAGCCAAACGTCTAGAAATTAATTAGGGAAATCCCCCAACTTCCTGTCAGTAGTCCTTCCTGTTTTAGCAGTTTTGTTTGCATAATGCATAACTTTGGAACCACAAGTGCTAGAAAGTTAATCAAGGGCTCTAAAGACTCATGTTACAGCCTAGAATCCAAACAAACAAACTTTGAGCCACAATATCAGCTCATTGTCTGGGTGATGACATCATGAAAGAAAAACCAAAAAAGCAAAACATACCCCAACCCTGACGACATGCACCAAAAACCCTAAACCCAAATCTCACAAGTCTTTTTTTTCAGTCTAAACTACAAGACTTCACGAGTTTTTCGAGGGTTTGAATAGCTCTCTAGCATAAGCTGCTGGCGAGTTATCGCTAGCTGAGCTAGCTGTTAGTGGGAGACTCACTTTTCCTGCAATTTTTTGATTTTTGTGAAAAATGGGGTTTTTAGTCATAACTCTTGTTCGAGATATGCTAGAAGGTCAGTCGAGGCTCTGAAGACACGGATGATCGCCTAGTTTCCAAAAAAATG
>Ga0210059_1015732_pt1 | contig 11007 bp, 4 predicted proteins | sample Ectturendosymbi2_FD_188042 | JGI IMG/M metagenome (GOLD analysis project Ga0210059, IMG submission 188042) | Ecteinascidia turbinata endosymbiont from Florida, USA - Sample 2 (SPAdes) (version 2) | ecosystem: Host-associated > Tunicates > Ascidians > Unclassified | place: Key West, Florida... | reverse complement strand
ATTGGTGAGCTCAGCCTTTCCAAATGTAAATATGAAACACTACAAATCAGTAAAGCTTTTATCAAATTTTCAGTATGTCAAGTCCCCTTGCGAAAATTTAAACCCCTACTCAAGACTTTCTGGCCACGTTTCTGATTTTTAACTCCACATCTTTTCACGCGACAATTTAGTTGCATTCGATTCTTACCAGTCTGAAAAAGTAAGAAACATGCGAATCGTGAACAAGTAAAAGCTCTCGAAGGTTTTCTATAGGCTTTAGAGGAATCAGACGATTGGGCTCTGCTTTCTTCTTTTTGTGATGTTTCAAACTTGCGCATATCTGTATTCACGTAACTTCACTCCACAGGTGTAATAAGCAAGGAAAAATGTTTCATTTATGGCTGAAATTTTGGGCGGTTTTCACAAACACTGCATCGTTCCGGTAAGAAAATTATTCTGCTTTCACTACTGGTCACCACACCGAGAAACCCAAACCCAAAACGAAAAAACTTTTTTGAACCTAAATTAGAAGACTTGCCGAATCCATAGATGGTTTGAACACTTCTCAAGATCAATCAGCTGACGAGTTATGGCCAAAAACGTGAGCCACTACGTGGCCGGACCGGGATAGAAAGGGTTTTAAGTGAGTTGCAGTTTATGTTTTGGAATGAACTGTGCGATTTGCAAACATCACATGTAGTGCAATATTTTCATGTTCATATTGCGGATTAGCGTGTATTACAGCAAGGCTGAATAACAAGGAAAGAGTAAATAGAAAAACTACTTGTTCAACTCATTTCAAAACTTAGTTGCTTTTCGAAAAAGTGGCATTGTTCTGCGCTTCTTTTAGGACCAACGCTCCACGTGATTTGAAATACAGAGCACTCATTAAATTAACAATTTTTATACTATTGAAGTTTTGTGAGGCTTTGCTTTATCAAAAGCCTTTTGAAAATGCAAGTATTGCTTGACTTATTCCAAAAAGCAAGCTAGTCCCAACCAGGGATGTAGTCAGCTTGGGACACCAAGAGGGGCGAAGAGTTTTCTGAAGGGGCCCAAATTGTTTAAACTATGTCCAACACATTTTTCCAGGGGACGCGAAAAACAATCCAGGGTTTTTCTTCCCCCTACGCTCCCCTCGTTACGGGCCTGGTCTCAACACACTGATCGCGATAGACAGTTTTTTAGCAATGGGCACAACCAAGCATGCACAGCGATCACCTGCAAAGGCAGCAGTGCACTGTTTGCAACACGTTGTCTTTGTGGGCAGGCTGGAGGAGTAAGTAGGAGCCAGGTTTGTTAGAGTTACCGGAGCTAGTCTTTAGCCAGATGACTCTTATTTTTGTTCGAAATCCGATTTTAGCGAACGTTCAAGGCTGATGTTCGTAAAGAAACCGAGCAGCCACCTGGTTGCAGTCAGTGGCGGATTTACGCATAGGCCATGGCCTAGGGCCCCGCGCAACTCCTTCGTATGACGACTCATTATTAACATAAAATTTGCGAAACTGCGCAGAGGCATAATTTCAACATTTACTTTGAAACGAGCGAAAAGGCAAACGTCTAGATTCTAGACTTTTACCAGTATAAAATAACAACATGATATTATTGTTTGCTAAGCAATATAAGAATGACAATACTGCTTTTCATTGGTGTTCTGCAGTGTCTGACGGTCTTGCGTTGTTGCAAGGTTTTGTCAGTGGAAGATTGAACATCAAGCAAAAAGGTGCTGTGTGAAAGACTTGATACTGAAGAACATGGCTGGGCGAGAGAGAGATGCAGGCCGTTTTTATGATATTGGTCACAAGAAAAGAATGAAAAAGAAAGAACAGTACTTGATGTTCAGTGTTCCACTGACGAAAAGCTCGCAATAGCGCAAGACCGCCAGACACCACAGAACTCCGATGAAAAGCAGTTTTGTCAGTACTGGATCCTACGTTTGCTTGTTTCCAACTAGATTGCCCGCAAACAGATATTGCTTGTTGAAGCTCTGTTTGTTGGTTGAATCAGCTAGAACAGTTTCTCGTAAGTTTTACTAGAAAACACGTGTCTACATTGGGCTTACTTCAAATGGTTAACTATTACTATAATGGTTAACTATTACTACATGTGTTTACTATTACTATCAAAAAGGAGTTTATGTCCAGCTAATCAGATTGACAACTAGACGATATTTTTGAGAGCGGCAACACCGTCCGGCACGAAAATGCATTATATCCAAAACGCTAGAAATCACAGAAATTTAACAAAGAGAACTTCTGAACTACACGAAAGAGCTATAAATTCCGAGGAAAGATCGCATTGCTGTTTGTTCTTGTGTAGGAAATGCTTTAATTTCTGTTGAAGATCTAACGCAATTGTAGAACCAAAGTCGGCACCAAAAAAGATATATTTTTGAGGGGCCACTACACATAAAATGGGCATACTTTCACGCTTTTCAGACAAACTGCCAAGTAGGTCACACCTGCGTGGAGCCGAAAAACTAAGATGGCCTCGGGCCCCGCGCTCTTTAACTGCGTCCCTGCTCTTGTCAGAGATCAGAAGCAAACAAGAATAAAACGAACTGTTGTCACATTGCCAGTACTAAATTTGTAGTTTGCCTAAAAAGGCAGAACCGTAGCCGGAAAGTCTTCAATAGGGGGTCTTTACGTTTGTGCAGGGGGCTTGAACGCAAAAACTCTACTTATTTATAGTATTTGATATTTCAATTTTGGTGGCCTTTGAGCTTTGTTTGGGGGGTAAGCCCACCAAGCCCCCCTATGGCGGCGGGACTGTAAAATGGGAATTTGAAAGTGCACTGTTTTCTACTGAATTGGTGTGCTATGTTTCAGGGGCGCAACCTGCTCTTCATTTCGGGGAGAGACAATTTTCATGAAATTTCATTCGTTGACGCCATCGTGCTTATTCAATCGTGGTCAGGGCCGGATTAAATGAACGCGAGGCCCCGGGCAAAGTCGTGACCGCGAGGCCCCCTAAACACTTAGCACAACTGCGTAGCGTTTCACATGTCCTGTTTTCAACTTTGTAGATGCACCGGTCAAAAACGTCAAAACTGACACAATTTGGCAGCCTACACTTTAGAGACAATTGAGGTGACCATGTACGGCGGTTCGTATGTGGTTAATTTGTTCAAACAGAAAGTTGTACAAAAAAAACGATCTTCTTGCTGCCGGGAAACTACACAACAATCTTTTTTGTCATAGACTGTCTGACTACCTTCACCGCACAAATCGTCCATTCACATATGTATTGAGAAAAGATATGTCTACAACAGGCCCGTAACCAGCTTTTGGACACTAGGGGGGCGAAGAGTTTTCTGAGAAGGGCCCAAATTTTTTAAACTACGTTAGACACATTTTTCCAGAGGGGCGAAAACGTTTCTAGGGGGTCTTCGCCCCCCTTAGTTACGGGTCTGGTCTACACTCTCTCACAGATCAAAACGTACATCGTTTAGAAAAAATGTTCTGAACAAAGTATCACGCAAAAGCAACTTGAACCGTACTACTGCAGTTCAAACGTCTTGAGCAAAAAAAAGATCGTCTAAATGTTAATGTTTGCGCTGCAGAAGAAAATTTGGAAGAGGAACTATGATTAAATCGGTATTCGATTATTATCGTTTCAGTGCAAAGAAGCACGCTCATTGGCTATTTGTTCGTAATCGTAACACAAGCTTTCTAGGTTGTATTGTACAAATATAGTTTTTTGGTGTGCAATCTGGGTTTATTTGAAACCACTGAATGGGAGCCCTGCATGTGATAGTTGAACACAGATATCTTAGCAGGTAATGCAGCGAGACAGTGACACTGCTGATAGCGGTAAACCACGTATAGTTTTGTACTGTGTGAAAAGAAGCATGAGTAAATCTGTAGCAGTGCTTTCACAAGTTTGAAAAATCCGTTGTTAGTGTGAGACTGTGGTCAACGTGCCCGAGTGAATCACTTAATCAAACGACTCTTATGCAAGCTTCTTTTCACACAGTATAAAAATACGTGGCTTGTTAGAATACGTCTACGCAAGCTTGTGGGAATACCGGCACGTCTTTTAAGGTTTAGTTCCGCCTTTTTAGTGAGCACTAAGTGAGCAGTGCAAAGCTATATTGGTAATGGTTATGGTTTATTGTTTCATATGACTCAGCTAATAAAGAGAAGCAATACAAAAAGGAATCGCACAATAAGTAAGCCAATTGTCAGTGAACATAAACTAACTGTCAGTGGCCAATATTTGCTGTGGCGAGCTTTGGCGATTCATCTGCTTAGTTCTTTTAAAGCCTGCGTGGTGTTCTAACTTCAGTAAGTTGTTCGATAGTCTTGTCAACATATACTTCTCATTGCTTAAAACAGTTCTGCGAGAGTGTCTAACCTTCTTGTTTTTTCACCGCTCATGTTGTTCTGGCAGTTGATTATTCTTAAATTATGACTTAATTCTAGAAAGTAGTCGAAAAAATGAATATTAGACAGTTTATGAAAAGAATAAGCATTTCTGATAGACGAAGTGTAGAAAACATTTGAGACAAAATATTGAGAATTGAGGTTCAACCAGCACAGACTAATGGGGTAGAAAGGATAAAGCGTTTTGTGAATGTCCATTCCATTTGCATTGCATCGTCAGCAACTTGAAAAGGATAAGCAAAATTGCGACGTTGCTACCCTGGAATGCTTCTGCAGACGCCAATGGATGCATTGATTTCGATCTAATTCTTGGGTCATTAAGCGTGGTGCTGTTTGGTTCAAATCTTGTAAGTCACTCAAAAACGATAAATGCCAAAGTTGTCAGTTTTCTTAATCTACAGTATATACTAGATGCAGTAATCAAAAAGCTTTACATATTTGACGCGTGGTGAACAACCTAAAAACATAAAAACCAGTAAAGGGGTGTTTTGACATTCAAGCGCGAAGTCCCCAAAAGCGCGGGGCCCGGGCATTTGCCCGGTTTGCCCAATGGTGAATACAGCCCTGACCGTGGTACAACTTCTTCGCAAACGGTCACAGATAAAGTTCTCTTCGTAACATTTCCGAAAATGAGAACTTGTCGGTTATAATCAAGATGCAGACCGAACGATCAGGACAGAGGAAAGATTATAATCCTAATACAAACACCTGGTTCCGTACTCAGCTGGTGCAGTCATGGCTTTTGTGTGGCAGATGTATAGGCTACTAGTAAACTTGCGTAACTTTTCGTCTTGTTTTAGCAAACTCATCAAATCCGTTATCTAATTCTAGATTTTTAAAACTTCGGTTGAATATATTTGCTGTGAGATAACTTATGCAGACGATATTGCGAATGGTGGAGTTGTCAGATACAAGAGACTGGTATGATTGTTAGGATATATTTAATCACTGATGTTATTTTTTCAATCGTATATACGAGACGTCGTCACACCCTTGAAAAGAATGTAGGCAGGAATGTAACTTGAACTTTATTAAGAATGGTTGGGTCATGCTCACCACCAGATGTGGGTAGGCCTCGCCACTTTTGCCAGGACCACCTAAACAACACCTGATAAATTTGCGGCTCTTGTGAAATTCGAATTTCCCCTGCAACGCTAGAGCTTGGCTGTGAAACCCAAGCAACGGTTAAGCCAGGGGTCTCAAACACGCGGCCCGCGGGCCGCATGCGGCTCGAGGTGCTTTTTGGGAATTTTCAAATGATCAACATTTTCGTTGCCACGTGCCTTAAAAAAACGCCACGAAATAATTGAAGAATCAAACCTGAATGATACCCAGTGCGGTTTTCGTCCCGGCCGTAGCAATACAGACCACATTTCACTCTCCAGCAAATTTTGAGAAATCTTGGGAGTATCCTATAGACGTCTTCACATGCTTTGTCGACCTAGAGAAAGCATACGACCGGGTTCCTTGTGAAAAACTTTGGGGAGTATTACGTGAGCACGGTGTTGACGGCCGCCTGTTACTGGCCGCCAAGTCGCTGTATTCCTACTCAGACGTTTGCGTCCGTATCGGGAGAGTTAAATCACGACCATTCACCGTTGGTGATGGGCTCCCACAAGGGTGTGTGCTGTCACCGCTGCTTTTCATAGTTAACATCAATGGTTCTCAATTTTTTCGCTGAAAGGAGCCAAATCCAGTCCTACGATTTTATTGGAGATCCTCACTAAATTTTTTTAACACAATTCAATTTACACGCTTTGTTTTACAGCAGAACGAAGTCTGTTACACAAAATATTAGACGTTTTGTTGAAAGACTGCTGAGGGCCGCACAAAGGGTGCATGGAAGCCGAATGCGGCCCTCAGAACTGGGGTTGAGAACCACTGGTCTACATGAATTGGATAGACAGTCACAGCCGAGTCGACGAGCGTGTCACAGTCGGGAGCTGCAGGATCAACCGTTTACTTTTTACAGACGGTTTGGTGCTGCTAGCATCTTCTCAACAGTCTTCAGCAAGCACTCGATCGGTTTTCTGCTGGGTGAGGCCGAGCCGGAATGAAAATTAGTGTTAAAAATACCAAGGTACTACTCTATGTCTCTCTACAAACCCAAGGCAGTGTATGCGGTGATACACTGCAGCAGGTGGAGACGTTCACGTACCTAGGGGTGGTATTTACGTGTGACGGAAGGCGGAGCAGCAGGAGATTGATACACGGATTGGTAAAGCTAACGCAGTTCTGCGTGAACTTCATCGCTCTGTGGGCACAAAACAGGGAGTTTTCAAACGCCGCAAAGTTGTCAGTTTTCAAATCGACCTTTGTTCCGATCCTTACGTATGGTCATGAATCTTGGGTAATGACCGAAAGGATATTAACTCAGATGCAAGCACCAAAGTTTTGATTTTTGCGAAGAGTCCGCGGTGTGACAAAAGGGCGTACCGAGGTTAGATTGCGCCCGGGGCAAAAAACAAGTTTGGCGTCTCCATATTTGAATCTTAGCTATTTTGGGATTAAATGTCCTGCACTGAAGAAAAAACTTGTGACGTTGTTGCGACTTTTCGGCGGCGCTCAGTGATTCGGCGTCCGGTGCATTGTGCCCCCCTCTTTACGCTCCTGGTGTGACACTTCGGTACAAAGTGCGCAGCTGTGAAATTTGCAGTGCCCTGAATGTCGAACCACTTCTCATAATTGGCAGAATACAACTACGTTAGTTCGGCCAGGTGTCCAGAATGCCCAACGGAAGACTGGTGAGGCAAGCCCTGCTGGCTAAACTCACGGGAAAGCGACCCACATGTCGTCCAAGGCCTAGGTGGGGTAACTGCATCTCCGACCTTGCTTGGTCCCGTCTTGATGTAGAGCCAGCAGATCTGAAACTGCTGTTGACCGTGAGGTATTCCAAGTTATCCTGTGGATGTTGCCCCGCAACCCTCCCTAGAGGAAAATTGGGCATGAAAATGAATGAAATGAATAACATTTACGTTAGTTTATTCACCGGTGTTTAAAAGTGCTCAGCTAGCGAGTGAACAAGTTCCTTAGACGGCTAGAATTGAGTAATACGGACGTAGAGACGGTTGGAAATGATTTGCCTATAATTCATGATACATTTCGCAAGAAATAAGATGTAAAATTAAGTTCAGGTACCGCTATAGTTGCGTCAGCGTCATATTGCGGCCCGCGGGTTGCCTTGTAAGTCCTCATGTGGCCCACAGAGCCACTTGAGTTTGAGACCCTGGGTTAGGCACTGAACATAAAATGCAAAAGTGGTTAAAATAGAAACCTAAAGTAACCCCAGGAAAACGCAAAGCGAACTCAATGTGAACATAGTATGCTGTTTTTGTTACCAGGCATAGACAACTGACTACAAACGTTGCTAAACCGGTGTGATAACAATACAGTGTTTATTGTTGACGTTTCGAGAGTCTATGAAAACTCTCTTCCTCAGAAGATAGGCAAGAAGCAAAATTAACCCTGCTCAGGTAACCTCCAAACACAAACGCTTTTGTTGTCCTTGCCCAAAATGGGCAGATTTTGTTTATTCGCTTATACTGGGCTAACTGACAGGTTTAGACACACGCGCGGGTTTTTTTACAAGTTAGCAAGTCTTCTCAAGCTCATCCGACCAAAAAAAACAACCTGTTGATTTTGGAAAACTTTTTATATGATGAAGAACAAAAGCACTTTTCCAAACAAAAATGTGGGAAGTTCTCTTAGGAAATGAACGAAAAAGTAAAGAAAAATCCAAAAATTTCACTGACAGTCGGTTTAAGGTTTAAACAGAACCTCATTTCAAACTTGTGGTTCTATCTGCAATAAAAGTAAATTAGATTGAGACATGAAATTTTTCTATTTTCATTGCAATTTTCAGCCACAGTAATCAACCTTGCCCAAAATGGGCAATTTTTTTACGAAAATCAGGCACATAAGGTAAACATGCCCAAAATGGTCAAATGCTTTATGACAATTGTTGGGCAATCAGATTGATCGCGGCACTGCTATTGACTTTCGTGTCTCACATACGGCCAGTTCCGTCGCCACAGCGGGGATTTGGTGGGCTAAGTCCCCCAAATTGAAATATGAAAACTAGAAATGAGTGGTTTTGTCGATTTGTACAATGTCAAGGCATCAACAGGGAAACAAAAAACTCACTCTCACCATAACGTAGGGTGATTTTCACCCCAACTCACACTAACCATAATTTGGGGTGATTTTCACCCCGAACTCACACTAACCATAACGTGGGGTGATTGTCACCTCGGGGCTACGTGGCCACCACTCCTGCGTGGGTAGAAATCACCCGAGGTTAGTATTCCAGGGGTGTGAGTAATCGTTGCAGAAAACTTGGAAGCGATCAACGCAGACAAGTGCTCCCCATCGTTGGCAGTTCGCACGTTAACCTTGTTTTGTTCTGTTTTGATGGTGGACAGGTTCCACAGGGTTGTCTGATCTCAAAGTTCAAGTCCTCAATAAAATGCTTTGGCCTTTTACCGCGAGTGCACGCACAACAAGAGCAAGCCCTTTTTGGTTAAGCCAAAGCTCTAGAAGCTTCAATTCGGAACAGAGAAGCACAAGGTGCATCATATCCTCGATAAAATGCTTTGACCTTTCACCACAAGTGCACACACAACAAGGTGCATGCCCTTTCTGGCTCGAAATTCTTTCCTCTGACGGAGAAAGCGTCACACATTCTTCTGCCTGACTCGCAATGAAAACCACCAGCTGAGCAGGAGCCATTCGCGCCAAATTGATCTGCGTTGTCAGTGCTTGCAGTCGTGTGACCTACTCCCGTGTTGGCTTCGGTCAAACGTTGGCTGGCGTGACTTACTAGTGAACCTATATGCACCAACTCCTTTTGCCCAAATTGGTCAAGGTTACCTTAGGAGGATCTTTGTGTAGGAATTTTGTTACACCTCAGGTAACCATGGGTCAATTTTGGCAAATTTATGTTCCCCATCGAAAACTACAAAACTTGTGCAGATTTCGATAGGACTGCGCGAAAGAGCGTTTAAACAAGTGCAGCTACTGAAAGAACCAGCTTTCTTCGCGAACGTTAACTAATTTTTAATTTAAGTAGAAGAACCGTTTGCCCAAATTGGGCAGAGGTTACCTGAGCAGGGTTAAAGCGTACATCCCCACTGCATTTCTGAAATCAGAAATACACGAACAAAAGGATAAAAAATGTCTTAGAAATACCAACATTTCAAACTATCTCCCAAGTTTTGACAATTCCAGCGTATTCGTGGTTACGAAATTTTTGATCAGACGGCCTGTCTCAAGATAAATCTTGTAAGGAGATAATTAACCAGAAGGACAAAGAAAATTCAAATAAGACATTTCTGAAAAGTGATTAGAATATAAAATTTCATCTTTATTCATTTTGAAAGTTTCTGCAAATGTCAAAATTGCTATGCAATGTTTTCGGGAGGGCATTTGGGCCATTTGCCCCTGCTATGTTTATTTTTGTTTCTGGATAGCGATGCGTTAAATAGACTGACATGGAGGTGAAGAGCTCATAACGTCAAATTATGTGTTTTGCTGTGCATCCTTGGAAACGACGGATAGCTGCTTGTTGAACTATAATACAGAGGTTTACATCCAACTAACACATGTACTGGTTTTATTAATTAATAACACAAAAAAACAGCCTAAGAAATTAAGCCAAACGACACGTTTCGAATCGTTCAAATGGTAGCGAACTGTGGCGTTATATTCGTATCTGCGATGAGAAGGTGATGAAAAAATGGTTATGAAAAAACAGTGTGGCGTCATATATGAGCGAGCCCTACGTCTAGTTCAGCTATGTCCAACCCACGGCCCGCATGTGGCCCAGTCGAAGGTTTTGTGCAACCCAGTTTAGGTTTTCGATGTAGTAAAATTATCCTACATACTGACAACCTGTCCTTATTTTGACAATCTTGAATTTAACATTTGTGATGCAGGCGGTCCTCAGTGCAACCTTATCATGTCTGTCACCACTGCAGTTAGGATTCGAACGCTTTCAGTACATTAGTTTATGCTAAATTTTGTTTGCTAAGATAAAAGTAATCCGTTAAATATGCGGCCCTGGTCAAGATAATGGCATAATTTTTGGCTCAGTAAGCAGTTTGGGTTGGACATAGCTGGTCCAGTTAGACGCAGGCCCGCAGCCACGGGGTTGCATTCGGAGGCAGTGTCCCCCCAAATTTCTTTTGTGTCCCCCAAATTTTGTTGCGTCCATAAAAATTTGTTTTAAACATATAGTAAAAGCAAAAATATTTTCCCACCTAAAAATATATTGTGCCCCACCAAATCTTGAAACCTGGCTACGGCCCTGGTTAGACGCCTCCACTCTGCTGGAATAAAAATCGAAAGGTGACTTTTTGTGCAAGCCTTTCCACCCCGTGCACATACAATTGTATTGGATTGTTCAGAACGAAATTGTGAAGCATGTTTATGATTAATCTTTTCCTAATTAAAAAACGACCTCACAAACTTCATATTAAATTTTTGAAATGTCGAGATTGCTTCACAAAAATCATGAGCCATGAGTCCAAATATGATACATTTGCCTATTAAGGGAAAAACTGTAGGCTTAATGTTGCAGAAAAAGGAGTAAAATGACCTGCAGTGGCGGGTCCAGACCAGGCGTTTGGGGGGGGGGCAGTCAAAT
>Ga0210059_1015731_pt1 | contig 11007 bp, 5 predicted proteins | sample Ectturendosymbi2_FD_188042 | JGI IMG/M metagenome (GOLD analysis project Ga0210059, IMG submission 188042) | Ecteinascidia turbinata endosymbiont from Florida, USA - Sample 2 (SPAdes) (version 2) | ecosystem: Host-associated > Tunicates > Ascidians > Unclassified | place: Key West, Florida... | reverse complement strand
TGGTAGCGTTTGGGGAAACCAGCATCTCTGCATGCAACAACAGCATTCCTCGCAAGCAACGTCTACGCTGGGCAACACCCCAAACCTCCACATAGGGTTCCTACACCAAAAGGAAAACCCTACACTTGCACCAAGTTGGGCTAGACTTTTTGAAATGACTGAGAGTGAAAGAGACAAGTAAAATGCAATCTCCATTAACTCAGATATAAATAACCTGCAAACAAACTTCTTAAAACAACGATGGGCACAATTTTGTAACTTATCGGGCGCCATTTCATAGCAAAAAAATGTTGTAGAAAAAACGTGAAATTTCGTGTGACTCGACATTGGCTCGAGCTTGCAAATTAACGACTCGAAGTGACTCGCCTCGACCAAGTCATGACTCTGACTCTGACTCGAAAAAAATTTTAGATGACTCTGACTCGCCTCTGACTCGAGTGGCTTGTGACTCTGACTCGACAAAAATGACTCGGACACATCACTGCATATCGGTAATGGGACCCTTACCCATTTGTGCTCTTAACATCAAAGTCTCCATCGGGTCAATCGCCTACTTTGTCAACTACACCGTATTTATTTGATTATTAGCTGCCCTTAATTGTAAGCCTCACGAAATGGTGTTACAAATTTATAGCAAGCCGCCCTTGATCATAAGCAGTCATAGCGTTGCTCGAGTCAATGACTCGACTTCAGTCTCGATTTTTGGTGACTCGAGCTCGACTCGAGTCAGGTTGAAAAAATGGTTACTCGAATCAACTCGAGGCACATTTTTTGCAGAATGACTCGAGTCACAATCAATCAGTGATAGCATGATCCGAGTCAATTCCTCGACACGAATCATGATGTTTGGTCAATCGGACTCGAATCGAGTTACGTTGAGAAACACGGGAACTCGACTACACTCCAGTCACGTTTTTCGCAAAATGACTCGACTCGATTCGAGTCACAATCAATGACTCGAGACTCGAATCAGAGTCATTTTTACAAAATCTCTGAGTTCTTGATGGACAAATTCACTTCGTTTGCACACAAAAAATTGAGCAATTTTGTTTCAGCGATGATCAAGATGGACGCAAATTTTGTGTTTTGCCTGTTTGGTCGTGCTCAGAGGAGATCACGGAGCCGGAATGGACTCCGGAAGGAGTCTACGATTTTTGCCGAAGCCGGAGCAGGAGCTGGAGTCGGATTTTTGAATGAAAACCGGACCCGGAGCTGGAGCAGGAGTGATAATTTCAGTTTTTACAGGAGTCGGATAATGAATTTTATTAACACTTAAAAGCACTAGTTTTTCTGTTTGCTTTCGAGGAATCAGTCAACTGCCATCTGCTTTCGTCTTTTTGCGATGATTCAAACTTGCACATATCTCTATTCAACTATGTACTTTCCGCGATGGATGTAAGCAAGGAATCGATCAGCAAATTTTTAATAGGAAATCGATTTCATGTATAATTACGCATCCTCAGTCCTTATTCAATGAATTATTCAACGAATAAGGACTGAGGATGCGTAATTTTACGTGAAATCGATTTCCTATTAAAAATTTGCTGATCGATTCCTTGCTTACACCCATCGTGGAAAGTACAAACTTGAATTTTATTAAATTTAAATTTTCTCTGAACGGCTTATTGTTAGATTAATAAATTCGCTCTACACTCTTGGATAAATTAGTCGGTCATTAGTTGAGGCTGTTGAGGTTGAGGGAGGGTGGCTGACTTGCGGTCTGTGTTCTGATCTGATTGGTGCATAGCGTATGCTCAACTGTTGTATCACAGGGCGTCAGCTACTGGAAGTTTCACCTCTCTGCTGGGTCGTGTTTTGAATAGTATTCACAGCTTGTTAGTTTCAGTGAAATGTAGAAGACAACAATGCATGTAATATGTATCTTTGCTATGCAGCAACGTCAACAGCAGTGCAGCTTCTGTCAAGCTTGCAGAAATGCAGTTCAGTTCAGGCTATTCCCAAACATCACGCCGTTATCATCTTGCAAGTTCAAATACAATGAAAGAAATAAATAATTGTGTGAATAAAGTGGTATGACGTGTTTTCAGTGTAGCCAACGTGGCTTTATTTGTAGAGGCTAAAGTGAAAAAATAGAGCAGTAATTGTCTTGTTCTTATTTCATTGTGCTTGTGCCTAAATCACTAAGAGTTAAATGAAAAAGTTGTACATGACTTAGTTCAGGTCAGAGTTGAAAGAGTCAAATGATATTTCGTTCACATGAGAACAACTTATGATTCTATTTCTTGGTTTCAAGTTTGGTAGTATGGTGTATATTTTGCCTCATGAGGCAAAATGAGATGTACCATACACAAATACAAAATGAGTTAGGATTTAAAGTTAGGGAAAACCTGAAGTTGACCAACACAGACACGAAACCACTACTTGCTTGCCATCACTAAAAGCATGACAATACTCATCCATATTGGCCAAAGGCAAAATAGTTCAAACAGTTATTTTACCTCATGTTGCAAAATAAACTCTGCTTTCAAGCTTTCGGAGTGCAAACAGGAGTCGGAGTGTAAATTTCCAATGAGCTCCGGAGCAGGAGCTGGAGTCACTTTCTTAGGAACAGGTGCAGGAGTCAAAAAAGTGACTCCGATCACCTCTGGTTGTCCTATGTTACATTTTAAGGATCAAGTGTCCCTAACTTGCACAGAGGTATACCTGAGACTTCGGTTCTTATTGCTTATTGGGGGGTCAGCAGGTCACAACATATTGACATTTTATCGTGGTTTAATGTAGTATTTGCACATCGTGATCATGGCAGTCGGCCTCATACTGTGACTCTTGAGTCTTTACCACATAGCAGTAACGTGGTTCAGGTTTTTCAGACACAAATCCAATCCAAAACTATATTGCAAAATATAATGCAAATACGATAACCGAATCTTGTTTAAATCAAAAATTTAAATAAGGAAACCTTAAAAACAATCTCAGAAAATCAGGTAAAACCACTATATCACTAGATCTGAGTTGCATCCTGCAAACTGAATCCACTTGGGCACCTTGCGAATGTTGGCAACGACGTAGGTGAACCAAGATATTTTGAATGAAATATAATGCACTGCATAAAAATGCATGGTCTTGCTGCCCCAAAGAAATGAACCACGTTCATGCGTGCTTTCAGTTTACTTCAAGCCAATCTACTGTATTTGTTTTGGTCAACGTTTGGGTCATGTATTTTAGTGGGCCTTCAACAAAAAATGGGGCTACCATATCGTATGCCAATTTTTGCTGATAAATCTTTCTGCGGTAGTTGTATAATATATCTGTCATTTTTGTTTGGCCATACAAAGCCATATTTCCTGAAAAACAAAGAGGTTTTATCAAGTTTTTTAGCTCATAAAAAATGGCACTAGTTACTAGTCTAAGCCCATGTGGCGACGTGATTACGCCACGTATAATGTACAATTCGTAGCAGCAAGAGAAGAGTGAAACTGCTCAAATGTGTGATCTCAATTGCTATTATGCTGAGGATCGTCGGTTTGACTCTTTCTTTGGTTGGCTCAAGGCGACGCAGCATTGTGCCTGCAACAAATGGCTACCAACGTGTCGGTGGCTGCAATGTACTATTTCACTGCAGTCTTACAGTAACTTGCAATTCCAAAACTGAACCGAAAGTTACAGTAATCTGCAGTCCCAAAACTACCAAAATTTGCGAAAAGTTCAAAAGAAAATCATCAAACTCTAATCCAAATCTGACAACATTCAAATCCATTGCAAAAATAACAACATCCAAATCCATTATATATTGAAATGTCGCAAGATTTAAATCCAAATCCAAGTAGCCTACATCTTCATCTCTGGTCATTTTCATGTATTGGGCATGCGAAAGACACGAAGTATATTTCTTGTGTTCCAAAAAAAAGCTCGAGAGGCAAATGGGTGAAGCTTCATACTGTGGCAGGAAGCAACAATAGAGATCACCCGATGAGATCACTCTATTATTGCTTGTTCGTGTCACATATATTTGTGTGTTGCTCCTTGCTTGCGCTGATCTCGTTTGTGATGAATCACACTTTCAATGCAACGCCAACCGAAAGGTTGCAACAACATTCCCTCCTTTTTGCAATGAACAGCACCTATAGCACGTTCTTTTTGTGAAGCTTGCACCTGGCACCACTTTTGCATCCTGGTCAAAGAACCATTTAGGTGCATTTGGAAAGGTCGAGCAGCAAGTGCGCAAAGCTTCACACTGTGGCAGGAAGCAACAATAGATATCCCACGTCCTGCTCAATCTGTTTCTGCTTGTTCGCACCACATAATTATGGGTGTTGTTCGACACGCACATCCTGTTCGTGGTGAAGCGCACATTTCAAACAACGCTAACTGAGAGGCTGCAACATTTGCAGCAAGGTTGGAAGAGACTTTGAAATGACTGAGAGTGAAGGAGACAAGTAAAATTCAAACTGAGAAAACTTAGATATAAATAACCTGCAATCAAACTTGTTAAAACAACATTGGGCACCATTTTGATTCCGAAATTCCCGAACTGCATTGTCATTTCCACACTGTAGCTTACATAGGCCATAACTTTGAAACCATCATTAGTGGTGAAATGCTCGGTACTCCCACCCAGTGTCAAACGTTTGTGATGTATGACGACACTGGTCAGAAAACACATCTCATTTAATTCCATTCTGTTTGACAACAACAAGCATCATTACAGAAATTAGGTTCCTTAAAAATTTTGATTGGCTCCTGCACAGACCTTAATGTTGACTCCGGCTCCTGCTCGAACCAAAAATAATGACTCCGGCTCCTGCTCCAGCCTAAAATGCAAACTCTGGCCGGAGTCCACTCCGGCTCCGTGATCATCTCTGACGCACATCCCATTCGTGGTGAATCGCGCATTCAACACAACACTAACTGATACGTTGCAACATTTGCAGCAAGGTTGGGTTAGTCTTTTTGAAATGACTGAGAGTGAAAGAGACAAGCAAATTGCAAACTGAGAAAACTTAGATAAAAATAACCTGCAATCAAGCTTGTTGAAACAACATTGGGCACAATTTTCTAACTTATCGGGTGCCATTTCATAACAGGTTGGCCATCATTTTCTAACTTATCGAGTGCTATTTCATGGCATGTTGGGTGCCATGTCATAGCAAAAACGTATCGTAGAATAAACGTAAAATTTCGTGTGACTCGACATTGACTCGAGCTTGCAAACCAATGACTCGAAGTGACTCGACAGTTCTTGTGACTCGACTCTGACCCGACTCGACCAAGTCATGACTCTAACTCTGACTCGACTCCAAAGAAAATTCAGATGTCTCAGACAGACTCGGACAACTAGAATTTTTTTAGCTTTTCTAAATTAACTCAGCTGTCAGAAATTAGATTAGAATTAAAATTAGCGGAATTTGGAAAAACAGAAATTGAACTAAAATTAGAACTGGAATCACGTTCACTGTTCACGACATTCTAAACTTTGATAAAATCACTGATTTGTAGTGTTTCATATTTCAATTTGGCGGGGATTGGAGCTTTCTTTGGGGGGATAAGCCCACCGAAGCCCCCCCCAGTAGTGACGGGACTGTTTTGCTGTTTTCGCATTTCAAGTGATGGGATGACGGCAAGGCACTTGTGACCGTTTTGTCACACTTTCCTTGCACGAGGGTGCATTCTTGTTTCATCTTGAAAAATGCCATGGACAAATTACCATTTTTGGCAAAATCGAAAATCAGATTAGAACTAAAATTAGAGCACTGAAGCTTTTTGTAAATAAGATTAAAATTAGAACTACTGTCACTTCACTCTGATTCGCCGAATTAGAAAACTATAATTATTTAGTTGTCCAAGTCTGGTCTCTGACTCGAGGAGCTTGTGACTCTGACTCGACAAAAATGACTCGGACACATTACTGTTAATCACTCCAGAGCAGGACACTGCCACACTGCCACACTGCCACACTGCCACACTGCCACACTGCCACACCCCACCACACCCCACCATACCCCACCCCACCCAAACATAAAAGTCTCACGTACATGGTGACTTTCTGTTGTAATGAACATTCATTTGATGTGATTAACCCTATCAATTCCAACATAAGCTTGTGAACATCGTGAAAAAACGTCGCCAGATGGTCTTCAAGAAGGGGGCTTTACGTTTGTGCAGAGGTCTTTGACATTCTAAAAATTGACAAAACCCGCACTGATTTAGTGTTTTATGTTTCAATCTAAGGGGGCTTGGAGGTTTGTTTGGGTGGCTAAACCCACCAAAGTTCCCCCCGTGGCGACGGGACTGATTATCGTTAAATATATGACCTAGCGTTATTGTTCACTAGAGACATCTAAGCACCACTAAATGCAATCGCACACTTGCACTGCTATGTCGAATACAAGGCAAGTGTTGCAAAAAGCATTTCTATTAAATTCAAAAAATGCAAAAATTATTCAAAAGTAGCCTACATTAACCCCAGGCAAACGTAAAGCTGTTTGTTGTCATAGAGTGCTGTGTTTGTCACCAGGCATTGTCGATTAGCTGCAAGCTTTGCTCCGCTGATGTGATAAAAATGCAGTATTTATTGCTGGCGTTTCGAAAGTCTGTGCAAACTCTCGTCCTCAAAAGATATAGGTAAGAAACAAAAGCAAGCGCGAACACACGCTGCATTTCTGAAAATTTTCAGAGTGGTACAAGAACAAAAGGAAGAAAAATGCCTTAGAAATATCAATATGTGAAATTATCTCCCAAGTTTTGACAATTCCAGCGTATTCGTGGTTAAATAGCAATCATTTACGAAATTGCGATCAGATGGCTTGACTCAAGATAAATCTTGTAAGGATATAATTAACCAGTCGGACAAAGAAAAATTCAAACAAGCCTTTTCTAAATGGTTAGAACACCAAAAATTTAATCTATATTCTTTGAAAGTTTCTGCAAATGTCAAAATTGCTATGCAAAGTTTTGACATTTTGGGGAGGAATGCCCAAATGCCCCCCACCCCTGATTGCGCGCCTGCTCTGTTTGATACCGCAGTGAAGAGCCTTAATTATTTCATGTTGTCAGCTACAACTCGAATGAACTGAGCCTGGTTGATGATTGGGCCTCTACCTTCTCGCAATTGTACATCCTGAAACGACATTGCTTCTTCTGCAAGTTGAGCCAAAATAGAATGCTCTCCCGGAGAAACAATAAGGCTTTCTATAATTGTTGTATGAACAGCAGGCCCGTAACCAGCTTGGGACATCAGGGGGGGCTAAGAGTTCTCTTGAGAGGGGCCCAAATTTTTTGAACTGTGTCCAGTACTTTTAAACTAAGTGCAAAATATTTTTCCAGGGGGGCCATTACCTTCCTGAAGATCAATTAAACTTTCAAAGTTTGTGAAAGGTTTGTTATTTTTTGCCATGTAATATGCTGTTCTGGAACCTCGAGCAGTGGATTGAAAGAGTTTGTTAACTTTGTGTATTCAAGTTTGGCAATACGTGAATGCACAAAGTGAGCAAACGGTCTTTCAATCCACTACTCGAGTTTTCAGAACGTCTTTCTTTGCTATGTCAAGAATATTGATAGCTTCTTTATGTTCTTGATAGTTTTTGTGCTCGTTGATTTTTTTGCGCAACGATCATAGCTGGGCCTTTCTTGTGCTGCCATAAGACGTGACATTGACCTCTGCCCATCAAGCCGAAATAATAACACCACGGTATGCTCTGATTCCCAAATTATCTACTCACGACAAGAAGTGTATCCTATTTTTCCGTTAATAGCGTGCAGTACATCCAACTGTTTTTGCGTTGAAAATCCTCATATTGTTGTTCATTCCATATTAATGGATAAATAGTTGAACTAGCTTATTGAAAGAAAATGGAATCAGCTTGTTCTTGTTGCGTTGATTGGGGGTCACTGATTGTGCTATAGTTTGGCGTCAACATCACTCAGAGTTATTTGAACTTTACTTGTTGTTGCACTCAATGTTTCTTTGCTACTCTCTTTTCTCCTCCAATATTGATCAATTTTTCTTTGCATCTTCTTTGTTCTTAAGCTTTAAAATGAAGGAAACGGCGATAGTCTACCTATTACTGTATATCAGGGTTTTTTTAAGGAAAATGTTAGGTACCCGGTATGGACTTGCAGGGACCCGATTTCTCTGATTCTAGGGACTCGATGATAATTTTCTCTCATTCTAGGGACCCGAATCGGGTCCCTAAAACACCTTAAAAACCCTGCTGTATATGCAGATACAACTAGTACTGAACTTGCAATCTATATACCATAAAATAGAGAACCTGCAACTAATACTGAATATGCAACACGCAGGCCCATATTTTCATTTGGGGGCCCTAAGCTGTTTTAACGTGGAGGCCCGTTCTGAAAGATTCGCGATAAATGTCATACAAATTAGCATTACATGTTCTCGCTACGTTCACTGAACAAGTTGTTCCAACTCATATTACTTTCTTCTGAACTACCTCGATATCCGGAACAAAAACAGTCACAATGAAATTCCGGGCCGTTCCGGCTTACTTTCAGCTCTGGTTGTTAACACTTACCTGACCAAGTGGGAACTCAAGCTCTCAGTTGAGAAAACTGTGTACTCCGTCTTCCACCTGAAGAACCACTCAGCCAACTATCAGCTGAACGTCAAATTAAAACCCAATGTAACAGTGAAGTTTGACTCACATCCATCATATACCGGCATATGCTTGGATCGCTTTCTGTCGTTCAGGACACACTTAAACACACTCAACAAGAAAGTTTCGTCACGAGTGGCGCTCATCAAGCGACTGGCTGGCGTCGGTTGGGGAGCTTCCTTCAAAGCTCTAAGAACCTCATGCTTGGCACTTGCATTTGTTCCGGCGGAGTACTGTGCCCAGTGTGGTGCCGCAGCGCTCACACAAAACTCATCGATGTACTTTCAAACGAGTCGATGCGCGTTATCACTGACTGCCTACGAAGCACACCCTCCTCCTTGCCCGTTCTATCTGGCATCACCCCATCTGAGACAAAGCGCAGTGCTTCATGCTTGAAAGTTTGCACCAAAGCCCTCACTCCGAAACATCTTCTACAACGAAACTCTGTACCTAAAACCTCCTAAACGTCTCCGCTCCAGCAAACCTCTTCGCTCCTTTGTGGAATTGTTGTCAATTAAACGGGGAAACTACCAACGGGGAAAACTACCGCACCAATACCTCCAGCTCTCCAATCCGTTGTTCACGAATTCGACCCACAACCACCAGGATGAGACCTCCCCAGAAATGCCTGAGTTCGGATCAACCGCCTGAGGACTGGTGTTGACCGATTTGCGGCCAACATGAAATAATTCTGAGCCTGTGCGGCTCAGATTTGTGCGAATGTGGCAAGGTGCAGACTGCACACCACATCTTGCATGATTGCACCAAACGCAAACCTCCGCGCCACATCCAGCGGCGATTCTAAGGGGGGGGGCTAGGTGGGCCATGGCCCCCCCCGATTTTTGCGTGGTCCCCCGTTTGGCCCTCCAATTTTTTCTTAATTTCCCGTTTAAGTTCGTTTGGTTGACATATGCAGGGTTGCCAAATGCGTAGTGTAAAAATACCGGCCATTTTGTCAACAGCGCCAGATCTGAGCTGTGTCGTAATTCGTAAGCAGCACAGGGAAAAGAGAGACAATCTGTATTGTTAAGCCACAATTAATAATTTGACCTATTTTGGTTGATTCGTTACACTTCAGTGTGTGTGTGTGTGACGTGACAATTGCACCAAGGATGGTGTCAACTGTAGCAAATAAACTTCGCTGAAGAAACTGTCCTGACAAGATTCACTACAAGATTTATTATGATTTGAGAAATTCTGCGTTAGTTCCTTTTGAATTTAAGGCAAATTATTTTATTTTCACAATACCTGCTTGAGACACTGATTTTCGAAATACCGGCCTTTGCTAAATTAGCAGTAAAAAAACTTTCGGCCAGCAATATTTTAAACAAAAAATTAGAAACCCTCTAGCCTGCATTCAATATTTCCCAAATGCATGACAAACTGTGTTGTTGTTTTTGACAGTAGGGTAGCTAGAGTTAGTTATGACGACATACACCAGTACTGTAGTAGATGCTCGCATCCTGCGTGAAATTTAGTCAGACCGCGATCGCGTTGTGGAAAAATTCTTTTCCACACTACGAAACATGCACAGAAATGGGAAGATTGATCTTTCGTGCATTTCAGTGTGAGATGGAACTGGATTATATAACTGTCAGCAGATTGTTGCTTGTCCCAGTAGCAAATGTTTGTGAAAGCGTTGAAAATTGGTTTCAGTTAATTTATCAGAATTAACCTGGGTGCAGTATTGCGTTCTGCTGCCTTGTGTATGACTTCGAAACATCTAACGTAAGTGGTTCGTAACTACAGTTTTAACTCTACCCACACATGTCTTGCAACCTCAGAATTTTGTACGGATTTTCTGTAATGATTCAGAAGCAATTTTTCGCATATTTCAGCTCTTTTCCCAGGAGGTCAAATATTTCTATCCGAAAAACACTTGAAAAAATTCGCAAATCATATTCATTTAGTGAAAATGATTTAAAAATATTAAATAACTTTGTCAAATAATTTGTTTTGGAAGGAGTCGAAACTGCCCATTTTGCTCGAACAATTTTTATCTTTTGTAGCTACTTAAAAAGCTGCATTTGGTTGTTACAGGTAGCTGTAACTCTTCCCATCACCAGCGCTTCATGCGAGAGAAGTTTTTCAAAAATGAAATTACTGAAAAAATTTCCAGCAAAAATAAACGCAAATATTTTCTGATTTAAAAAATTTCTTTTCTTCATGGTTTATCTTTCGTAAAAACTGTGCCTGCATCTAATATTTAAATAATTAGAAAGGGTGCACATTTAAATTTTGCCATGGGCGCCAGTTTGCATAGATACGCCACTGGTTGATCTACTTTCAGTTGAAAGGGTACGAACTGAAAAAATAGGTTTAGATGATTTCGTTGATGAATTTGACAGTCGACATGACAATCGAAGGATTAAGTTACACTGAGTTGATAATGATATAAAATTCTAACGTAGCCTGTGCAGAGATCTGTGTG
>Ga0210059_1015730_pt1 | contig 11007 bp, 8 predicted proteins | sample Ectturendosymbi2_FD_188042 | JGI IMG/M metagenome (GOLD analysis project Ga0210059, IMG submission 188042) | Ecteinascidia turbinata endosymbiont from Florida, USA - Sample 2 (SPAdes) (version 2) | ecosystem: Host-associated > Tunicates > Ascidians > Unclassified | place: Key West, Florida... | reverse complement strand
ATATTTCTTATACTCTGCCAGAAAAAGTGCCAAACACGTTTTATTTTTTATCTCCGGAGGAATTTTTGACCAGATTTCTATTGCACTATATTGTATCATTTTAGCACCTGACTTTGAACGTGCTTTAGTTCCAATACAATTGTGCAATCTAATGGATTTTCTTCATTTATTTTCGCCACAAAAAGATGATTTCTGCTGTTTACCAATGCAGCCACCTTATTTGCACTATTGAAAGCAACATGGCTAAAATCAGCTTGTGACTACTACTATGTCTCCTCAAGATCGATAACCAAGATAATGAACAGATTTGAAGAAATTAGCTTTACAAATGCTGTTATGTTTACGGACACAAAATTATTATAGGTTACTGCTCTTTTACCTTATATACTATGTGAGGTTGTTTTTGGGCAGAATTTCATTGCAGTTGAATTATTTACACCATGCATGTCGAGCATAACGTCAACCATTAAAAATATTGGAACATAAAAGATGTTGAATTTCAACAACTTTGTTGATTCGACAACTTTGTTGGAATTATTTGACAATATAAAAATAATGTCATCTGAAGTGTGTATATGTCAGGTAATGCCATAGGGGGGAACTTGAAGCAAAAAATAATAATTTAATTTTTTATATGTATGTGTCAAATAAAATTTATGTTTGCATAAAATCTCTGGATCATGTAACTCTGAGTTTTAAATTGAATGGAATTATGAAGAAAATCAACAACCTTATTTTGTGGGATAATAGGCCCACTTTTGATTTTTGAATGCAAGCTGTTCTTTTTGCATACATGAGGAGCAAAATGGCGGATTACATACATGGGAGTTTAATCTTTCACACATCACACATGCTTGACACTTTGGCGTCCTGGCCAATAAAGGGGATTTTTGAAAAAAACACCGAAACGTACGTGGCTTTGCGCGGGAATTACTCCGCTTCTGTACAGGTTACGGACCTGGTCGAAGTGTCAAATGATGCAACAAGTCTTCCAGAGTGCACTCTAAAAAAATTTTTTTGGTTGGAGGGTGCGGATTTTTTTTGAGTGACGTCATAAGTGGAGGGCTTTTAGGCCACCTTGACCCACTTTACCTGGCTCTGGGCCCAAACCGTCAGATGGTAGTATTTCACTGAAGTCGTTTATTGGAAACTAGGCTACAATCCGAGTCTTTTGATACTTTGGATGACTTGCTAGGGTTTTGGGTTCAAAAGTTAAGATCTTAACTAATCAAAATATTTGACTAATTAGCTAATTAGCTAATTGATTAATTTATTTAAGATCATAACTTTTGAACCAGAAACGCTAGAAAGTTGATCAAAGACTCAAGGTAGTGACTATGTCTTAATTACCTCAACATTTCGCAGTGATCGCTCCTGATCTAGATCAATATTATGGTTTTGGTTCCACATTACCTTCCAAAGAATTGCACATTACCCTCGGGGGATAATTTACCCCCTGTTTGGGAACCACTGCCTTATAACAATGATTAACCAGGGCTCAAAGGTCACCACTCAAAAACTTTCTGTCTTGTTTTGTTCAGCATGGGACCTTGCTCTCCATTGCGAAATATTGAATGAACATAGTCAGAAATGTCACAGTAGGAATCAGCAAAAGTTCCAACAGCGAATTTCCAATTTTTTTTCGTCCAATCTTCTTGAAAAACGTCAAATTTCAAATGTTTGTACTTTTGGAAATACAAATCCAATTTCAAAAATTCCAATCTTGTCGAGCTCAGAAGACTCAGATCTTATCTTTTAGGAATTTACATGAATGTTGGTGAGGGTCAAATGAAAAATCCCAATTTTTCTGGATCACTTAACATGGTATGACCCTCCCATAAATCCATAACATCTATTGTGGTAGCATTTTGGCTTGATTAGGCAGAGTTCCTTTCAATGATGGGAATAAATCTTCACAGTGAAACATTTCATTATCTATGGATGGTATATGCTCTTTGCTTTGTCACTATGCTTTGTGTGTTAGGGCTTTTGCGTATGGAACAAACTAGCTAGTATGTAAACCACTTTGATTTTTCATTTGGTATGTCATTCAGATTGTTCTAAGTCATTCAAAGGCGGTGTTCAGCACATAACGGTACATGCACACTCCTTCTCATATGGTGGTGATGGAACTTATTCTTGTCCTAGTGGTAGTGATTTGTTTTACAAAAATGGAACTAGAAGACATGATGGGCCTGGTTTTTGTTCTGCCAATGCATTGTGGACTGGTCAGGATTCTCTTGAATGCTGGAATGGTAAGTGCCATCTTTGAAGCTTGGTTTCTAGTGTGGTCGAAGACGTAACATAAGAAAATGTGAATGAGTATTGTCAATTGTGTGTCTTAGTGGTGCAGTTGAGATTGTGCCTCCAAATATGGAAGGTTTGATTTTGCTCCCAGCATAGCCATACTGCAGACTTAATAAGCTGTACTTGCGCCTTGTTGAACCTCGTACTTAGTATTAGTGGTGGTTGCATGAAAACCAGAGCTGGAGTAGTGGAGCTGGGCATGTGGCAAGAAGCCAGAACTCAGATGAAAACTTAGCAGGCAAAATTCAGTCTAAAATTTAGGGGCAGGCGCTATGGATGCTGAGATGTAGTTCTTGGTCACTTCCTTGGTACTAACCGCTTTGCCAAATTTACCACAAGACAAACTACTGAAAACATTGCTCTTTTATAGCACAATTAAACGCAATTGCAAAGAGCTATGACACCACACTGCAAAAATGAATCTGCGAGTCTGTGATGATTTTGTGGTTTTATCACTGCTAAGGCCATGGCATCATAGCTGGACATTTGTGGTGTTACTTGAAGAAGTACGACAGACCTTGTAAACTACCACAGCATCTTATTTTCTAGACAGAATAATCAAACAGGACCTGTACTTGTGCAGCGACCTATGAATAATTAGGCTGTAACCAGTACCGTAGTTTATGGGCCATAAGGTGTGGTATCAATGATTGAATGCTTTTTGTTCTGTTTTCATACATGAGGCGCATTAACACTTTGACGTCCGGGTTAAATGAAGCAAAACTAAGACTGTGCCAAACCATATTAAACTCCTTCACAATAACTCTCAACAGTGCACCATACAAACTTTTTTGGGACACCAACATACCCAGTGATTTCTGCAGTTATTTACTGTATATACTTGTGTATGGGTTGCACTAGTGTATAGGTCGCACCCATAGTTTGTGATTGTCAAAGTACGTATTTGTGGCTGATCTGTATCTAGCTTTCACTTGCATAGATCACACCTGTATATAGATCACACTGACTTGCTGAAATGGTTTGAGTTGTCACGCTTGTAATATTAGCTGTTGCGCTGAAATGACGTGCATCGTTATATCACCTCAATCTGTAGATACGCGCCAAGAGAAATAAATTTGGTTTCGCACTGGTGAACATCTGACAAAAATTCAGGGAGTGAAGTAGAACAGCTTAAACGCAGATAGCTTATTGGCCCTTTTTTCAGCGTGATAACTTTAGGGGAGTGAAGAGAAATACAGTGATGAATATATTTGGCGCTAGCATGCAACAGGTTAAAGTATGCAACCGGTACCAGTAATTGTAACATTTTGATTTTGAATTAATCAGATTAGCGAGACAGAATCAAATCTTTTTGTGAACCGGATTTCATTTGGACTGATTCTATGGACATCCGTTAACAAGATGGCAGATGTTTGTTTTTATGTCCAGTATATAGATCGCACCTAATGTTTTGGCTCAATTTTTTGGTAAAAAAAGTGCGACCTATACTCGAGTATATACGGTAACTGACTACATTCAATTGTAAATCGTTGAGTGCATTGTTTCCTGCCTGTTTTTCAAATCAGTTGCATTCGTTTTGTTAATGTGTCAGCTAGAAAAGTGCTAGAAAAGTGCTTGGAAAGATGAAAACTGAAAATGAGCAGTTGCCTTTGTTTGCACAAATTGCTCAAAAAAATCTTTGTATAACTTGCCACATCAGCTTCCAAAAGATCTTTTCTGCAGTGCATAATTGACTACCACCGAGTTGCGATCACGGTTAACATGCAGACATTTGGAAAACCTTAATGTATTGCACTACATCAGCGGCACATCGTTTCACTGTCATTGCAGGCCATCTTGTGCTGTAGGTACTCAGCAGTAATGCTGATCAAATATTAGGTTCTGCCTAATATTTGTGAAGAAAATTTTCAAATGTGCTTAAATTGGGGTAAAGAAAATGGGTAATCATCAAAATCACTCATGCGTGACATAAATTTTGAATGGTGTTAACTCGACGAGCACACATGCTATTGGCATGTGCAATACAATATCTGAAAGCTCTCACTGATGACATTTTAGTCTTAAAATTATCTCGAAGTGGATTTCTGGGGATTTCCCTAATTTTTTTGCAATAACCTTTCAACCAGAAATGCTAGAAAGCAAATCAAACCTTCCAAAGATTCGTACTACAACCTGGTTTCCAATAAAATTTCGATTAAAAAATTGGCTCTTGGCGTTGGCGTCCAGGGCCTGATAATCTTATCTAAATACGCATAAGCTCACTCCCATTACGATGTCACTAACAACAAAGCAATAAACTAAAACTTTCCAGTGTAATCTGAAACTGTTTTTTTTTAATTGAAACTACAAAACTTTCTGCATCCGTAGAGTGTTTGAACAGCTCTCCTGCTCAATTGGCTGGCAAGTTACGGCCTTCAGCCAATATGGCCAAGGTTACCTTTTGCCAGACTTGATTTTTCATCAAAGTTTAGGTTTTAGGGCCATAATTTTAGATCCAGGAATGCTAAAAAGTTGATCAAGGGCTCTGTTGGCTTGAAATATAGCCTAGCTTCCAATAAAACTTTGAGTCAAAAAATGGGTCATTGGTTTGACGCCCAGGGCTTGATATCCTCAGCCAAAATGCATGAACTTACCCCCATTATGATGTCACCCACAACAAAAAACAAAACCCTAACATTTCCAATTTGAAAAAAATATGAACTACAACACTTCCTGCATCTTTAGAGGGTTTGAACAGCTCTTTTGCTGAATAGGCTGGCGAGTTATTGTTGTCCCTAGTTCAGCAAAAAACTGGTGAAAGGGAACTAAAAGGGTTAAAGTGTGATTACATTGAAATCAAAGGCAAAAACTTTGTGGGACGTTTGTTCAAAATAAGCAATGAGGATATTTTAAGACTAAAATGTCCTCAGTGAGAGCTTTCAGTAGATATATTTCTCATGCCGATAGCATTTGTGCTCGTCAGGTTATCACCATTGAAAATTTATGTCACGCATTCGAGTGACTTTGATGACTACCCATTTTCTTTACTCCAAAATTGGGGTTAGCGCATGGTTTTTTAAAAATTTCCTTACAAGTGAAGATAAGATATTTGAGACAACCACTTGTCAAGTTTTTACAACAGTTGAATGATTACAATTAGAAGATTTAGTTTTGAATTTAGTTGATCAATTTCTTGTTAGTCGTGAATTTACCCCATGTTAAGAACCACTGGTATAGTCCAGCCACCTGTAAGCTGTGTGTATACGCCAGAAGTTAAGCTGTAAGTAGCAACTGATAAATAGCATCATTTACCACATAAAATTGGTTCTAGGTGAGAAGCACAACCAGATCTGTGCATTAAGTGCACCCCATTATAAAGCGCTTTTGACTTTTCAGAAAGTTAAAGGATTTTAAGTGCGTATTCTGGCTTGAAAAATACTGTAGGTCATGCTTATGAAAACCAATTGACAAGAGAACAACCACTTCTACCTGGATTGGATGTGTTGTGTGCAGGCTAGGCAATTTGAACTCTGCTGTCAAAGATGTCCCCAAACCCAGCAAACTGCAGCTGAACACAACTAATGAGATAAGCGTCATTGAGCACCTCGCTTACAAGAACAAGGCACATTCCATCATCCTTCAGACGACCCACCCCACTACCAAAGACAAGCTAGTGATTCCCAACTTTTCACTGGCTAGGTCAGTCCTGAGTAGAAAGCACAGCCTTGCCACGTTTGTCCACTAGCAGTTGGTGTAGACATTGGTCAATCAGTCTCCAGAGCATTCAGAAACAGAGTGGTTGTGTGTTGACGTTGCAGGATATGAGATCATTAATGTCTACAAACCTCCACCCTCTTGACTCACACCTATTGCCATGCCAATGTTTCTACACTCCAGTCTGTATGTTGGCGACTTCACCTGCCAGCATGTCAACTGGGGTTACAGCACATCTTCTGATGGGGAGAGCCTGGACTCCTGAGCAGCAGCCAACAACCTTGATCTGCTGCACAACCCAAATGAAGTACTTAGCCATGTTTTTCTCCCACCGCTGGCATGTCAGCATCAACCCGGACGTGGACTTCGTGAGTGTCGGCCATGACAACTGACGGCTAGACAGATGTTTTCTTCGAAAATTCCCAGGGACACAACACCAATCCTGTTTCCTAATACCATTGCCACCCAGGATTTCTGCCTACAAAGATCCATTGAAGCATTTGAACTTGATTGGAAGTACTTTTGCCTTCTCACAGGTGAATCTGTTGACAGATCGCCACTTCCGGCCACAATAAACATCTAGGAGGCATACCAAGAACTGTGTGAGAGCCTGTTACTTGTGGCTAAACAATCCATCCCATGTAACTGTCACAAGAACTATGTGCCTTGTTGGGACAGAGTCCTTCCTCTGAGCCCCAGTGGAGACTGACTCTGACAGAACCGATTCGTCTATACTATCATGGCTCGGCCAGAAGAAGCTGGAGTGGTGAGAAGAAGCTGTCAATTCCATTGTCTTATCGGGCTTCCAACCACAGGGCATGGAGTATCCTCAATAAACTCGCTGGCAGGTCCAGACACCCCACTCACTCACATGTGGCCCATTTCAACGAACTTGATCGCTTCAATAACATTTGAAGAACAGGGCACACACCGAATCTACAAGGAGGTTTGTGATTTATGGAACTTCTCAACACCTAAGAGAGATTGTATCTTTCTGGCCCTTAATGCCAGATAAATTTGCTACAGCCTTCAAGCACCTGGATCCAGGTAAATATCTGGGATCAGCATCAATTTCCAAAAGTTTATCCTCCATGCCGGATGAGCTCTCAAATCTTGGTTATGCAGTTTCTTCACTTGCTGCATGCGCTAACTCAATCTCCTGGATTTTAAAAAGGGCAGTAGTGGTTGTGATCCCCAAGCAAGAAAACCCACAGGAAAAAACTTTATGGTTTGAAGACTGGTGAAAATGAAGCTGTTCGTTTGCTGTGAGTTAATTCAATGTTATCTGCACAAAAGATGAGGTTACTTGTGTATTTCAAAAATATGTAAGCACGTTGTGGTAACTTAGGAAAACAGAACAAATGAATGGTGCCATGTGTTTCACAAATAATAGGCGAAAATAAAACCTTCCCACTTAACGAAAAATTGACATGTGTAAACCATGGTATTTATGTAGCAACTTGTGTTATTTGCCACGAACAATATGTTGAGAAACCAAAAACAAATTTTCTACGAGATGGTCATCGCACCGCAGTAATTGGAACAGACCCAATTGTGAAATTGATGAAAATAACAAAGATAAAGTGGCCTTGTTGTAGCACGTTTCAGAGTTCCATGGCAACGTCAATAAACCACCGATACATGAGGCTTACATCATTACTTGTGTTGAAGAAGCTAATTCCCTTTCTTTGGATTTCTGTGAAGATAAGTGGTATCACAAACTTAACGTACAAATTAATATTCAAAGCATGATCCTCCCACGCGTATGATAATCATTTTGTTTCTCTGCTACTGAACGCCGATGTATTTCAGTTCTACAGAATGTTGTTGCGTTTCACATTTCGCGGCCAGTGTGCAGGGATTTTTGTTTGCGTCAGTCAGAGCTTTTCCATCATCCCCGCAGAGACTTGGTTGCCACAATAACCAAAATGCACATTTACTGAATTATAACACTTGTTGTTTCGAGCTATTTGAGAAGCCTCATTCTGCAAATAGTTACTTTTACCTGATAGCCACTTCTTCTTTGGTGTTAATAATCGTTAGTTGGCGTTGAGTTTTAGTAAGTTCTTGTCATTTGTGCAGTAAGTTTTGAGGCTTCAGTGTTTGCATTTGCTTGAGCAAGACGTTTTGGTTTTGTTCGATTTGTCGCGGTTGGGTCTGCACGTTTTTTGTCATTGCAGTCTTGAGGTTGTTTACTTTCTCTGACCATGTGCAGGCCTTTCAACGTTTCACACCTGTTAGCATTGCTTGAAGATGATAGGACTGACGATGCGTAGTGTGACGTGAAATCGATTTCCTATTGAAAATTTGTGATTGATTCCTTGCTTCTTTCACTTGTACAGTGAAGTTGCTGCGCAAGTTGAATCATCTCAAAAAGATGAAAGCAGAGGCCAGTCGGCTGATTCCTCTAAAGCCTACAGAAAACCTAGAGCTTTTATTTGTTAATGTAAGCCCCCTAAGCTTTTTTGTTTTGCCTTTGTAAAGTGTGCTTGCACAGTGGTTTGTTGAAGTGTTTACTGCATATTCTATATTTTGATTAAGTTGCAATCTTTAGATTTAATTTTATAGCAATCGAAAGTCAAGTTACCAGTTATCACAATCATTTTGGTAGTTAGTCTGTAGTGCAGGGAATCCATGACGTAACTTCCTATCCAGCATCTATCAATTGTTGAATGTTTCCACAACAGTGATTCAGACACTGTGATGTTTACTGCACATTGTTTCATCTGCCAGGAAGGCATTTTAACTTTTTTACAGTTAGTTTTTATAAGTGAATGTGTTGGTAATGCATTCTTTCCTTTGAAGTGGTGTTATATAGTATTTTCTCAATTTATGTTCATAGTTTTGTTGATTTCTTACAAAATGATGGCTTATTTTGCAGCACCATCAATACAATTGAATTCTTCAGGTCTGAATGGCACTGAAAATAGTCATTTTTTTATTGACTGTGTGGAGACGTCAGATGCTTATCCACTTGTGAAGATCTATGATATATTTGTTGGTGAAGAGAAAATAAACTTGGTAAACTTTTGTTTTGTTCTGAGGTGAAGCAACAAACTAAATAGGATTTTTGAAATGCCTATGTTGCTTCATTTGCATTTTGCATATATCATGAATGCATTTCTGAAGATTTGTTTACTAGGAAATGAATCTGAGTTTTGGTCATAATTCAGGAGTTTGTTTGTGTGCTATGAATTTGGTTGCATTGGTAGCAACTGTGTTTCCAGCAGTTTTGCAATGAACCAAAATGGTAATGGAATTAATATTAACTGAAGCATAATGTTTGCTGGTATCGCCACAGACCTTCATTTAACTAAAAAACGTCCATGAAAAAAGGAATTCAAATACAAGAGTTGGGAGAGATTATGTGAAAATCGAAATATTTTTCCAGAGAGGGCTGAAAAATCTGATAAAGCAAATACTTCGAATAGTATTGCCACTTGCAGCATTGCTTAATATGTTGACCATTTATATTTATCTGTGTAACATGGAAAATGTTCAGGAAATGTTGCAAACTAAAGATACCTACTGTATTCTTGTTTGAAACAGTTTCTTAGCATTTCTTGGTCTGGCGACATTTCTAACAAGTTTTGCAGCATTTCATATTCACATACAACAAAGACTCATCAAAAATAATCGTATATGTCAAATGATTATATGCAGGGCTAGGTTTCAAGCAAGTAATTAATTAATTAATTGTGGTACTCAAACCTTTCATTATTACTTGATGAAATAATTTGGCCATTACTGTACTTCATATTTCATGTAATTTGCTTTTAGAAAAGTTACAGATTTTGAAAGCCATGTCTGTTGCTGTAAATGCAACATTATACACAACATGCATCGTCACACATGAGGTGAATGGATTTCTTGCTTCTGCAGAGCGCTTTGTGAGTCACCATTGTTGATTGTCAACGTGATTATGACTTGCTTGCTGGAAGCTCATTCAATTAAAATGCATTGCAGCCAACAGGTGCAAATATTGTGTGAACCGCCCATCCTGTGATTAAAAACTTGCAGTGATTTTGACGCGGTTGATTGCTTTTAATTCTAAATGTTGAATTTTCCAGATTTGCTTGAATTAATTTAGAAACTATAGTAATCTGTTGAAATTTCTTTATTACTTAACACCTTCGGCGCCATTGTATGACATATTCGAACTTACAAAATCCAGCTTGGAGCACGTGCTTTTGCACTATTTTCCTACCATTTTCCAGCTCCATAGCTCATGAGGCGATTGTCCTTGAAAGCTGTTCGAACACTCACAACAGTCAAAAGATGTGGCAAGTCTTCTTGATTGCAATGAAAAAAAAATTGAAAAGTTTTGAATTTCGTTTCTAGTGTGGGTGACATGAGTGGGGTAGGTTTTAGTCCATTTCGACTCAAGTTACCTGGCGCAGAGCACCAACCGCTAGATTTAATTTTTTGACTCAAGTTTTTTTAGGCGGCAACAACATATTAAATAATTCCCTAGGGAATTATATCGTTGTTTTTGGACCATAACTTTTGAACCAGAAATACTAGGAAGCCAATCAAAGGTTCAAAAGACTCAGCTTCTAGCCTAGCTTCCAATAAAAACTTGAGTCAAAAAATTCCATCTAGCGAATAGGGTCCAGCGTCAGGTAACCTGAGCCAAAATGGCCTAAAACCTACCCCATCTATGACAGCACCCACAAAAACCTGAAATCGAAACCTAAAAATATTTTTTAAATAACAAACTAGAAGACTTGCCACATCTTTTGAGCGTTTGAACAGCTCTCTAGCTCAAGTGACTGATGAGTTATGGAGTTGCAAAGTAGCGCAAAAATAGCTGCTAATGCGGGAGGTCAAAGCACCAATATTTCATACACTTGCAGCAAAAGTGCTAAAATACTCTTTTTTGTTTAGTAAATATCAAGTTGGTATTGTAGGGTTTTCCTTTTTGGTGTAGGAACCCAATGTTGAGGTTTGGGGTGTTGCCCAGCGTAGACGTTGCTTGCGAGGAATGCTGTCGTTGCATGCAGAGATGCTGGTTTCCCCAAACGCTACCAACGAGGCAGTCTAGTC
>Ga0210059_1015729_pt1 | contig 11008 bp, 7 predicted proteins | sample Ectturendosymbi2_FD_188042 | JGI IMG/M metagenome (GOLD analysis project Ga0210059, IMG submission 188042) | Ecteinascidia turbinata endosymbiont from Florida, USA - Sample 2 (SPAdes) (version 2) | ecosystem: Host-associated > Tunicates > Ascidians > Unclassified | place: Key West, Florida... | reverse complement strand
ACCTGGGCGTGGCAGAGAAAGTATAAACCCAGCTACAATGAAACTCTGCCCGGGTTGTCATAACCCTTTCGCATCTATCAAGCTCTAAAAATTGTTTGCAGTATTTTTTGCATTTGGATGATGGTTGATTTGGTACTCTTAGGATCCAATCTGTAGAGGTGTTGCCTTCGAACTTCTTTGTTCGCCAGAAGTGATATGTGGGAATACTGGGAAAGACGAGCTGTTCCTGCAAAACAAAAGAAAACCAGCAGCAACGAGAAAACCAAATCACAAAAATACACAAACAAACAACAAAACAAGAAAACCAAATCATAAATACACAAACAAACAAAACAATCAAAACCGAGGTAAGCAGACACAACCTAGTTGTGTTAATAATGGGAGTATGTACAATAGGGTTAAAAGTATGGAATAAAGATGGCTATGGGAGGAGGGAATATGTTCAAATGGAAATGTGCAATTTGAAATTTAAATGGGCTATAGGTAAGAAGTATACAGTTGACATAAAGAACTCATGTTTCAGCACCATCCTATCTGTCATCATAGGCAGAGATACATCTCTGTACTGTTTTCTAAATGTGATCCGGGAACCCGGATCTCAAGTTGCTTTGTAAACTCCCATCTCATGAGCATAAGCGTAGCCAGGAGGAGCCAGAGGGGCCATGCCCCCCTAATTTTTAGAAAATATAGTCATTTTGTGCTTTGAGAAGCGTTTTTCCAAACAACATAGCGTTATTCGCCTAAAATCAAACATTCTGACCCCACCCAAATATTTGCCCCAAAAAATATTTTTGGGTTGGCTACGCCACTGCTCATGAATGTTTACGTTTGAGTTTATCTGCATAAATTTTTACACCGACTCACAGACCCACAGCCAGATTTTAATGTTTAGGGGGAAAATACATTTTTAGGGGGCAATATTTTTTATTATATGTTTAAAACGAATTTTTCTGGGCACAACAAGATTTGGGGGGCACAAAAAATTTGAGGTGGCACTGCCTCCGAATGCCCCCCTCTTGACTACGGATCTGCAGACCGATTGTTGCAAAACTACAGACCCTCAAAAAGATTCCAGGCTGCCCCATCTGAGTACACCACGAAAATGTGTAATTCTTCAAGCGTTGAGAAAACTAACAACCTTTAATGGATTGCAACTTTCGGAGGTCATGCACTCATTCATGTCAGTACTTTCTTTGTAACTTAAAATGTATAAGAAATTTTGTGAATTGCGTCATAACACGCCTTGTCATTGAATGCATCGGTTGGTTGTAGTTTTTTGGTTCACGATCTCAACTGAAACCCAAGGCACTGGAAGAATGACCCAAATATTACAGCGTTTCGTCAAATTTTCGGACAGTGAAAATAATTCTAATTTATGAATTTCTGATTAATCTAAAGTTTTGAAAAGGACGCATCAAGTCAGGGCCGCAACCAGCTCATACAGTATTTTCGGTGGGGGGAAAATGTTGTAACTTGTTGTTACTGTACCTAACAACTAAATATGTTTTGGAAAATTTCGTGTAGGGAGCAATTGCCCGGTTGCCCCTTGCGTTAATTCATCCGATTTTCGACAACCCCTGAAAACGAGAGATTTGTTGTGATTTTTAAATACCTTTCATTGTGTTGAAAAAGACATGCTCAAACAACTGACTTGGTGCAGCTAGTTGGTCGAACCCTGCTTATAATTCATCAGCAGACGCCCTTGACAATACAGAGTGTTTTTCGAGCCGGGATATTTGTTTATTTGCAGTCAGCAAAGCGACTTGTGAGTAGAAGCTGCATCATCGAAATATTTGTAGTCTGACAATGTTTTTCCAGGCATACCTTAAACCAGTATGCAGAGTTAATTTAGAAAAGAACACTGAGAAGTGTGGAAGCCTGTGGTTGAGTACTGTCGGTGAAGGCATGAGAGCTTTTTGTGTTTCGTCGCATTTCATGGAAGACAATAAGTGGTGATCGAAAGCATACAGCGCTTAAAATCATAAAGACCTTTACAAAATATTAGTCATTCTGCATCAATCCACCATAGAAATTCAGTGATTCCTACTTTGGGTCCGTATTGCGACATTATGATATGAAAGCACAGCCAATTAGCCAAATGATACAACTTACATAAGATAAGAAAAGGTATGGTAGCTTTGAATTTGCATGGGACAAACTTTTGCCATTAAATATGTTGTACACTTTTTAGTGGCTAATGATTTTCATTGGTTTATTGTTTCATATGACTCAGCTACTATGACTCAGCTATTAAGCATGACTCAGCTAATAAGCAGCAGAAACAATACAAAAAGCATTATGCAAAGAAGTCTCTGGAAATTAGAATAAATGAAAACCCAAAGTCAAAAGAACTGATCAGTGTAAACAAAGAATGTCACTGCGTCACATTGGCATTGCATGAAGCTGGCTGAGTTTGTTTAAAGTTGAATCAAACCCACCAGACCTGTGTTTTGTTTGGACGAAGAGTAAATTATATGTACAACCGTGCACCTTGTAGAAAATCCATATTTTTGCGATGTTTTTTTATGAGTATCAATGATTTTAATGTGTATGTCCTTGCGTGTTTCCTTTAATTCATTAATTATAAAACATGCATATTGCAGATCGACAGTACGCACGTTTCCATACGCAATGTTTTAGTGACGCAACAGTAAGTTCACAACACCTTTGCAAAATACCTCCATGCTGCTCACAACTCTGTTCTAGCTGGCATGGTATAGTTAAAAACATTTTGCCCATTGTCCGAAATTATCAACTGATTGGGGCCCTGTCACTGGGTATATTTTAAAGAGCAGCTTAACCGAATAAAAACTAAACTACAGTACTTTGTTGCACTATTTCTGTCTGAGATCAACAACTGCATTGTTGGATTGAATCTCCCTCAGTGGAAAACGTATTTAAGGTAAACGTCGAAAACAGGTTTCGCGCCGTAACTTCTGTGTCAACTGGGTTTGAAAAACTTTACATCACTGACAAATAATTGTATTCACTGCGTAATACGAAGAAGTTCTCATTTTTTTAGTTTAGAATCTTCTTGCTTAGCATTTCCTTCAGCATTTCCTTCAGTTATTTGTGGCAACTCTAATTTCCTCCTATCGAACAACTAAAAGCTCTTTTCTGAACGTGTTGTGAAAGAATCATTATCCATAGATGTACAAGAGGAAATCGATTTCAACATGTTTACGGCATCTTACATCAACGCGGTGAAATCGTGTTCCTTTAACACTGTTAAATAGATTGGAAGATATCATTTGAATAGTAAAGGAGATGTTACCTTACATCCACTTTTACGTTGATTTTATGCAACATACGCAAAGATAGTCAGTTTTTGTTCACTGAAACACCACCTATTCAGCTGTAATTTTTGCGTCTACATTGTAATTTTGCGCCACATGTATGCCATTACTACGTTTCATGCAACTACATTAAATGGCTCTTGCGTACCATCAGGTCTTTATTTTCAATCCACCTACGTTTCACCTTTTAATAACAAAACCACTTTTCAAATCGCCACACTCATGCAAAGCAATTGAGTTGAATCATACTGATCTGCGTCTCAATTGTTATCAAGCGTTTTATCAAAACAAAAATTAGCCTTTAGCCTTAAACAGTGTCCAAGTCTGTCGCAAAAGACCCTCGCGTGGCAATGCTGTCTCGAACTTACTGGTATTCCACGGTGAATTAACCCAAAGAAAATATAACTTATCTGAATCAAAAAAGAGTAAAGGTGAAGGTCAGGACAGGACAGTGACATGGAAGACTTCGAGAGCTTTTCCTGCGACAACCGCAGAGTTTGCCGGGGTGGTTTGTAAGGTTTGATCAGCAAGCAACAGAATTTCATGGAAAACTTGACTCAAAGAATGCAGGGCGTAAGCACCTACTGCTGCCCATACGCTTGTGGTCGTAAAACGCTCAAATCCAACAATCGTTTGCCAGTTTAGCCCAGGGGTTTCAAACTCAAATTTCTCCGAGGGCCAAATGAACACTTATAGAGTAATGCGAGGGCCGCATTATGACGCCGACGCAACAATGGCGGTACCTGAACCTTACTAGAAACAGCTTTTACGTCTTTACATCTTATTTTCTTCGAAAGGTATCATGAGTTATAGGCAAATCATTTCCATCTGTCACTACGTTTGTTTAAAAGGAACTTGTTCACCCGCTAGCCAAGAAATTTTAAACACCGGTGAATAAATTAAATAACGTAAGTGTTACTTATTTGAAAATTCCCAAAAAGCATTGCGGGCCGCACAAAGTGCCCTCGCGGGCCACATGCGGCCCGCGTGTTTGAGACCACTGGTTTAGCCTTTGAAAGTCTTCATCGAATCCATCGCGGCGCGCTGGTGTTAATCAACCCCCACACACAAAGCCATGCTCCCTGATTTTGAAGTTATCGCTGTGTGAAATTGATACATTCTTTATTCGATCAGGCACCAATTAAACCTTTATTCCTCAAGAACACAACGTGAATAACGCCTATAATTGGTACGGCAAACTTCTTCCCTCTGATTTTTGGCGATTTTTATCTGTTGGTGATATGCGTAATTGAACCTGATTTTTTGGTTCATTGCGACTTCCAAACAGAATCAATTCACTAGAAAATGCATCTTTAAAATTAGCCTCTCTAATTTGCTTTGAATCCAGAGAAAGACTTCAATTGCAAATATTTTCTCCGTTTATTATTTTGAGCAAAAACATTTATCTCCTACAACCTTATTGTAGGACTGCAGCAATGCAAGTAGCAATGAAAAATTCTATTTGAATAAGGTTGTAGGACTGACGATGCTTTGTGTTACGTGAGATCTATATTCTATTAAAAATTTGCTGTTTGATGCAAACTCTTCACCTGTATGGAGACTAGTTAGTGTTGGTCATTTTGCAATTTTCCTGTCAGTCAGATGGCAAACCGAGATTAAACAGCATTACTTAAGCTTAAATCACGATGTTTGAGGATCCACGTGTACTCAGACCAAGCTGTTACAGAATCTGTGATGGTAGCAGTGAAAAAATGTTTGTCTCGGGCACGTCTGCAGTTGCAGATGAAGAAAGATTTATCCGATAAACAAACTTCGAGACATGCCTGGTTTGTTTGCGCTGTTGAAGAAAAAACTCGTCAAGTATTATCCCGCTTGACCGTACCTGTTTACCTTTGCTCTTAATTATAATAATGCATGATTCGAAAGATTTCTGCCTAATGCAACTTACAGTAATGTGTTAATTGATACCAAACTTCTTAACGATTATCAATCTGTGCATTTCGATCTTTTTAAAGAAAGTGTAAACTGAGCCAATTTGAGAAGCAACAGTCCGAATGACGGATTTGGATCAGAGCTGATTTATTCAAAACGCCGTCAACGAGTAAACATCGCAATGCAGTTAGTCAAAAAAAAATGCAACGGAATACAAAAGCAATAAGATTTTCGCCAAAGAGATGGTTAAAAGTTAACACACGACCAAAAGTTCGCAAAATCAGCGAAAAGTAAAACAAGCACAATGTAACAACTTACGTAATAGCTCAACTTTCAAAAACCTCAAATCGCTGTCAAACAAGTAAGAGCTGGATGAACGGGAGGATACGGACTTTAAAGTTGGCAAATAAGGACATTTTCACCTCCGAAGAAAATCAGTTACAATATTAATTTTCTCGGCCTAAGCCATTAGCAGTATGTAGAGAAACGATAATTAGCGGCAGCCTCAAACGATGTCCCAACAGTGTTCGTCGCCTCCCTCCCAGAACAACGGTGACTATGCCAATTAAACGAAATTTGAGCTCTGACTGAAAATGGCAGCAATTTCACATCGATTAAAAGTAAAAGCGTATCGGCGTCGCTGCCAATAACCTGCCAACGAAGAACGACACGTCCGTTTGAGAACTTTAATCAAACCATAATGATTGGGGCAATTTACGTGCAGCCAGGAGCGATGGGCCTCGCGGCGAAACATCGCATTCGACTTTTCATCGGTTAATCTAATCTATCACACAATCAACGCAGCTCAGTATGGATGAGGTACCACGACTTGTAACGAAACTCCAGCGTATCAGCGGAACGGGTCCGTGTGAAGCTTCATAGGCGTTTCCGCCAAGAACCTGCCGAGGAACTCAACGAAGCTTCCATCCGGCAAAAGGAAGTAACGAGCTGAACTCGAAGTTTGTTTCAACCAGTTAATTAAGCAACTATGACAATGTAGGAAAAATGCACAGGACTTCCCAGAGTCCAACCTGTATTTTAAACATGTGAGGGCCGAGTTGAAATCGCAAGGTCGAGCCGAGACTACCAAAATTTTTAAGAGTTCTGCAGCTTGTTTTGTTCACTATGACTTCCATTTAAAGCTTGTAACGATGACATCATACAAATTGGCGAACAGGAACAAACAACTGGGGGGTGACTCGACTATAAGCTTCCTATGAAATTGAATTTTCAAAAGATCGAAATCATCAAACTTCGCGTTTTTCTTGGTATCACCTTCAGCGACTCAGTGCCAAAAGAAGGGAAGTGTGGGAACGTCCTATCAAAAACGACAAGATCTTTTGCAGTCAAGATGTTGAAAATTTTTTCTGCTGAGAATTTCATACAAATGACAACATAAGCGGCGACTTTTTGCCTCCATAGAAAAACGTAAAGAAAACTGTTGTCTCTTTAAAAAATGAAAGGAACGGTTTCCTCCAACACAACTGTTTCACCCAGTTTTTACACAAAAGTCTTCTGTTTTCGTCCCGAAACGGTGCTACGAACATTGGAGAATTTGCCACGCGCAACACTGCACCGACTGGAAAAGCTTTTCTGCGCCGGCGAGTATAGGTTTTGAAAAATGCTTCATCACTTTTTGCGATAAGCAGCTAATGAGTAGTGTGGAACGATGTGATACTAGCCAAAGCACTGGACGTGCACCGAGAGATTTTCGCAAAACACCACGACCGATGCTAACAAGCAGCTGCATGAGGCGCTTCAAAGCACAGGACGACATGTCGGAAAAAAACTAGAAGCATTAGTGCATACGTCACAAAGAAAAACGGAGACAAGCGCAGAAAGAAACGCAACGAAATCAGAACCAATGGCTGTGTAGTCTTTCACCCTCAGCTTGCGTGCATACTACGAAGCCAGCCTTCGTAACGCACTTTGCAACTGCACCAAGGACGTGCACGGCCAGCAACAGTAAAAGGCTTTGGCACGATTCGATCTCCGGCGCGTTTTCCTCTTCGCCGCGACCGGAGACACTGGTCAATAATCTCTTTAAAAACTTTCGACCCGCAGCAAAAATCCGAGCGATGCGCGACCACGCCTTAAGTTCTAGTCACTGCAAAGCCCCTTGCTGCTTCCACCACTTCCCGCCTGTGCAGCGGGCCTCCTGTCTCAGGTTAGCTGGAAGCTAATCCTGCCAAGCACTGCCTCATAACAGCAAACCATCTATTTCCGCCACGACCTCGTCTGGGTCGAGTTCTTCGCGTATCGTGCTCAGTTTGTCGGTCGACGCCACGTTGTCGGCCGATTTCGCTGCCCCCCCATCGTTCAGCAGCTGTTGTTCGTCGTCGTCGCTGCCAGGATGATTGTACTTGTACCCGGTCTGCTGCGGCTGCTGTTCCTGTGGTGGCTGTTGCGGATATCCTTGCTGCTGCTGCATCTGCCGCTCCAGACGCTGCCTGTAGTCTGACGGATCGGCGTCTACAGGGCTGAGAAGCAGGTTGGTGGCGGCGAACTCGTCATGGCCTCCATCGCCGGGATAATTTCCGTAGGCCTGCTGCTCAGGGTAGAGGTTGTGGGCCGCTGGAGCGAACGTTTGCTGTTGGGGATGGTACTGAGCAGGGTAGGTACCGGGTGGGTAACCCTGATAGTCGTGAGGGTTGCGGTAACTGGGATGATGGCCGCTGCTGCTGCCAGACAAGTTACTGTGAGCGTCCTCCACAGCTTGCACCCCGTCAAAAGCGCTACCTTGCAGATTGACGTATGCTTTTCCGCGAGGAGCTGCAGCGTACGGGGTCGGCGTCGTTGTATTGACGATCAGTGGGGATTGTACCCGTGCAGGCTGAACAGCGTAACCAGGTTGTCTGTAGCCCGACTGGACGGATGGTTGTCTGCTGACATTCGAATGCGCGGTGCTTCCTCCGTCCGATCCGGCGCCATCGTCGCGGAACGTGGAGAACTTGCCCCGTCCACTGACCGCGGGTTCGAACTTGCTGCCGGGGTCATAGTAAAACGGAGTGTTGGATGGGGCGTTTGTGTACCTGGGTTAAACCAAATGTTACGGCGATGAGACGCTTTCGCGTAAAAGCAAATGCTTTTTGAATGTCTGTTGACGTTTCTAAGTAACGCTAACTACACAGTAACGACATGAATATATTTACAGGCAAGTGCAAGTCAGGCCCATGTTCAAGAACAGCATCACTATTAAACGCACACTAATATGCTGCTGTGCATGTTTCGGAGCTGCTAAGGTTATCGTAACAATTACTTCCAATGGATAATTTTGAAGAATCGCAGTTTTCAATGAAGGCAGGAGTCCATTTAAAGCCAGTGGCGCATGCAATCGACACCAGTGGCGTTTAATCAAGATCTGCTTTCCTTGCACATTTCGACACACGCAGTGAAGGGGTATCTCACGTAAGGCGAATGTCCTCAATTCAAGTGCATACCTCATGTGCTGATAATCCTGTGGATCTCCCGGAGGCCTCGTATAGGGACTCATGGCTCTCTTCGGCATTCTCAACGAATCGGTGTCATACCCTTCAAAAAGATGAGCACGATGTTGATTGAGCGAAAACAGCTGCAAAGCTAAACGCAGCTACTTTAACCGTTGATCACAATGAAGCAAAGCGAATTAGGGGTGGTTATCCGTTGTTAATCATCCAACAGACTTGTAGCGAAGACTAGAATACGTTTTAAAGTCAACAAACGGTTGTTGAAGCTTTCGTAACTTCTGTTCGTTATTTTTAGGCCAAACGTGATTCGATTCGTTGAACTCACTTCTTGAAACGAGAAAAAATGAATTGACCCATAAATTCAAACTATTTCATATCCGACCCAGAAAAAGCGCTTTTATCTGTAACGATTTCTGAGCAACTTACCAAAGCTCAGAAACTGAGGAAAAATGGTGTTGAAGCAAGGATTTTCATCGCGGTCAATTTGCGCATGTTTCTCTTCAAAATTTTGCAAATTCAAGGTCTCGCAGCGCCACTGCATCTGCGCACAGCAATTCTTAAATTCTAATGGAACATCCCACTCACCTTCTGCTGCCTTGAACGACGTCATACGCGATGGAGGTCGCTGCAGGGACTCGGGCATCCAGCAGGTGTCGCTATGCCCATACAAATCGCACTCTTCGGTGCAGCGCGACCGTATGATCAGATCACCCCGAGCGGACATGGGGTGAAGAGGGTATGGGTCTGAAAAAAAGATCCCTCAGTAAGAACCTAAGCGGTGATTTACGCAACCTCTTGCGCGACTACATTAGTTTTCTTCACGTAAATGTTCGTTGAACATGGCATGCGATGATTGTGGATTAACAAGGTTTTCACTGCCATTCCTTTATCAGCATCATAGGAAAACATAAGAAACGTATACCTTGACATGTCAAAGGTAAGGTTAGGATACAAAAGCACGGCTTTGTGGAAACCCATACACTAAGATTTGCGCGCTTTAATTGTGACGCGACCAATGTTGGTATTCGGTACGACACATAAAAATAGCTGTTTCAACTCTGAAACATTCCCCTACAAATGCACGCAAATCAGTTGGAGGACTTAAGTTGGACGAAGATAAAATTGAGATACTTTTTGCAACAGTTTTTACATGACATCACCACAGCTTTTCAGTCTAGCGCATCGTTTGCTTCACGTCGTGAAAAACATGCGCCAAGTTCGCTGCATCACATCTCGCGTTTCACTTTTAATCGTGGTTTGTTGCCGGAGTCGAGTCTTTGTCAAGTGACCATATCCGCTTCGAACCAAACACAGTAAACAAGACCTCACCCCTCAGTGATAAACAGTTGTTTTCCCGAAACGTGGTCACTATCCGTCATTAAGCGTGTGAAAAGCCCTGCCAACTGTAAATGCAAAAGGTAATGTTTGTGACGGCTGCTTTGAAATGCGGAAAGGAAGCGCTGAAGTGCGATTGTTGGTGCTCAGTGATATTGAGTTACAAGAGAGAGGAAAACCTACTTTGAAAACGTCTGCCTGGGCAAAGTAAGCTTGCACAATAGCTGGAAGTGAGGCGTGACAGATCGGATGTAACACATTGGGCACAGGCAGCGAATGAAACCACACAGCGTACAATGTGAACTTTGCATGATGACAACGGTAAACAACGATGCATGTTCGAATTGCAGGAAATCATCAACTTAAAGATATGCCAACGTTATAAAGCCTTAAGCTTCTTCAAAAAACTAACTGTTTCATCGATACCTATTATCCATCGCTTGGCGCGGCAAAAAATAATAATATGAACATGCTTTTGGCGTCGGATACATTGGTTGGTGCGAAAGTCAATATTTTCTACTCCTGATACAACAAACTTCGCTATGTTTCTCAACCACGAATAATTATTCTCCTAGGGCAGTGGTTCTTAACCTTTTTTACATATCTTACCCTTTTATCAAACAAGACTACCAGATTTCCCCCAATACACTCAATGGTGCTCATTTATTGAAAATATGAAATGAACGAACTCTCACACTTTAGAATGATTTATAAAAATGTACATTGGCTGCAATTCATGGTTCAGTAAGTTTACCCCTTCGAAGATGAAATTTACCCCCAGGAGTAAATTTACCCCAGGTTAAGAACCACTGTCCTAGGGCATCTGAGCGCGATATCCTCGACGAGGGTTCAACTGCAAAGTCAGATCTCACGACCAGGCCCTTAACCAGCTTGGGACACCAGGAGGGGCGAAGAGTTTTCTGAGAGGGGCCCAAATGTTTTTAAATGTGTCCAATAGCTTCAAACTATGTCCAACACATTTTGCCAAGAGGGGGTGAAAAATTTTCCAGGGTGGTCTCAGCCCCCCCCCCCCCCCCC
>Ga0210059_1015728_pt1 | contig 11008 bp, 6 predicted proteins | sample Ectturendosymbi2_FD_188042 | JGI IMG/M metagenome (GOLD analysis project Ga0210059, IMG submission 188042) | Ecteinascidia turbinata endosymbiont from Florida, USA - Sample 2 (SPAdes) (version 2) | ecosystem: Host-associated > Tunicates > Ascidians > Unclassified | place: Key West, Florida... | reverse complement strand
GGTTGCATTTATGTGCGCAAGTCAGTGTAGCGTAGATTGACAAGATGTACTGTAGATCAGGGGTGGGGAATCTGCTGCCCGCGGGCTAAATGGGCAGCATTAGCTCAGTGGCAAAGTGTCCGCCTCCCAATTGGAAGTTTAGGTGTTCGATCCACAGCCGCTGAGTGAATTGCCGTAGCGCTCCTTGGGCAAGACCGTTCACCTCAACCGCCCGGCAAGAAGCACAATTCAGGCCTAGGCCTACAGCCAATTGCCGTCACCAAAACAAAAATTGCGACCCTCGTGAACATTTGATATGGCCCGCATCATAATTTTTGTTCGCAAGTTAAAGCACAAAATCGAGTCAAAACGAAGCGCCACGATAAGCAGGTACTTACATAGTAAGTCAAGAGAAGTCCCTCTTGCTCATAGTTAGATAAAGGTAGGCTTTTAGCATAAAATTAATTAATTTTGCGGCCCGCCAGCGCTCCCGTGGTAGTAAATAGGTTCCCCACTGCTGCTGTAGATAGCGGCAGTGGTGTAGCCAGGCCAAAAATTTGGGGGGCGGGAATTTGGCAGGCTAAACATTTTTTGGGGGGTAGCAACAGTATTTTGCTTGGAATATCGCCTCTCAAAGCACAAAATGACTAGATTTTTCAAAGTTGGGGGGTATGGCCCCCTAAGCCCCCTAACTATGCGTATGGATAGAGTCGCTGAGGGCTTAACAAACATTGCATAGAATTGCTTAAACATGCTGACAAAAGTTAATGATGTCATATTTCAAAACCTGTGGCCAGGGACGGATTTACGCATAGGCCAAATGACGGATTTACGCATAGGTCCTAGGCCATGGCCTAGGGCCCCGCGCTTTTGGGGGCCTTGCGCAACGATCTTTTCTATGACGACTCAATGTTACCGGATAACTAAAATTTTGCAAAACTGCGTAGAGGCATAACTTCACAATTTACCTTGAAACGGGCGGAAATGCAAATGCAAAAATGTCTTGGTCTACTTTAGACTCTTGTCAGTACAGTAACAACATGACAATATTGTGCATCTGAGCGTGAGAGAGATTCATGCCATCTGTATGAAAGCGGTTACAAAAAAAGAATGGAAAAGAAAAATACGGTACTTGATGTTCAATTTTCCACTGACAAAAAAGCTCGCAACAACGCAAGACCGCCAGATACTGCAAAACTCCAATGAAAAGCAAGATTGTCAGTTTTGGATCCTACGTTTGGTTGTTTTTACTAGATTTCCCGCAAACAGAGATTGCTTGTTGAAACTCTATATGCTAATTAAATCAGCTAGAACAGTTTCTCGCGAGCTTCACTGGGGAAAACGTGTCTACATTGGTCTTACTTCGTGGTTAACTGAGGGTGTTGTGACAATACTTTGCTTCTGTGCAAAACTTGTCTTCATGCTGTTAATCATCGGCCTATCATAGGCGTACGGGAAAGCAATTTACTGACGGGGGCGGAAAAAATTGCCCTAAAAATAACAATTTGCTCTAAAAACAAACAATTTGCCCTGATGCCCTGAAACTAACTTTTTTAGTACAATCCGAATGGGGCCTGAAACCTCTTATAAATCTGAGCTGTACAGTTGAATTCGTTTATAACGGCTTCGTCTGTAACGTCAATTCGCCTATAATGTTACATTTTGTGCGGTCCCGATGGCATCGTTTACATACATTTCAATTCGCTTGAAACGTCAATTCGGCAATAACGTTCATTATGCAATCCTCTCGAGGTTCCGTTATAGGCAAATTCTGTAGTAACCTTGCTTGTTAACTCAATGGGGTGAAGTTTCTTGCGTGTTGTGTTCTCCCAGATAAGAAATTGTACGGTAATTGCCTTTACTGATGCAAATATGTACGCGATTTCGATGGCGCAACGCAATGGTTAAAAGCGCCGGTTCCGGACCGAAGGATCTGACCCTACACCTGCCTGTGCTATCGTAAGTGCTGTGCCGTTGAGCAAGGCACTTAAACACGCGCACTCAAAGGAGCTTACCGGATTCTTCGATCAAGCTGTTGACTACCGACATCCGATTGTTCGATTTTTACAGAAAACGAGGGCTTGATCTTTGCGGCCCAGTTTAGGTAAGTTTGCGGCCCAGTTTAGGTTTTCGCTGTAGTAAAAGTATCCTACATACTGACAACCTGTCCTTATTTTCGTAATCCTGAATTTGACATTTTTGATGCAGTTAGTCTTCAGTGCCACTATATCATGTCTGTTACCATTGCAATGAGGATTCGGACGCTTTCAGTACATCAGCTTAAGCTAAAATAACTTGATAAGATCAAAGTAAGCCGTTCAAAGTGCGGCCCTCATTAATATGTCATTCAATATGCGGCCCTGGTCCAGATAGTGATATACTTTGGCTCAGTAAGCCATTTGAGTTGGACATAGCTGGTCTAGATCAAAGCCATTATAACCAGTCACGTCTTTAGTCCAGATTACAAACTAAACTAGCCCAATTGACACGGACCACCCCCAAGTGAATATACACTGAATACACTGCATTGAAAAATTTTTCATCATTCAGCATTTTTGAACAACTAGCACTTGCCTTAAAAAGCAGAGTTTTCGCAGAAATTTTTCACTGTATTGCCTATATACTTTTTATCATTCAGGGATTTTTGAGCAACTTGCGCTTGTCCTGAAAAACAGATTTGACCTGAAATTCTTCACTGTATTGAAATATTTTTTGTCATTCAGGATTTTTGAGCAACTTATGTTTGCCCTGAAATTTTTTACTGTGTTGAATATACTTTTTACATTCATGATTTTTGAGCAACTTGCGCTTGCCCTGAAAAACAGAGTTGCCCTGAAATTTTTCACTGTTTTGAAATATTTTTTATCATTCAGTAATTTTGAGCAACTTGCGCTTGTCCTGAAAACAGGAGTTTGCACAGAAAATTTTCACTGGTTGAAATGTTTTTTATTATTCAGGAATTTGGAACAACTTGCGCTTGCCCTGAAAACAGAATTTGCCCTAAAATTTTTCAAGCTGGGGGGCAGCAGCTCCCCCCCGTCTCATACGTCTATGGAATATAGAGGATGAAAATACTATACATTGCTTGGAAAATGACAATTTCAAAACGGCATACATAAGACCTGTGTCCTCTGAGTGGATTGTGCTTTTTTGGTTAAAATATTAGGGGTTACTATTACTATAAAAAAGGAGTTTACGTACAGGTGATCAGGTCGACAGCTAGACGATATTTTCGAGGGAGGCAACACGGTCCCGCATGAAAATGTTTATATCCGAAAAACAAACCTACTAAAAAGGCTAGAAATCGCAGAAATTTAACGAAGAGAACTTCTGAACTACACAAAAGAGCTATAAATTCCAACAAAATATCCCAATGCCATTTGTTCTTTAGACGAATGTAGGAAAGGTTTTAATTTCTGTTGAAGATCTAAGGCAATTGTGGAACCAAAGTCGGCACCACAAAAGATAGATTTTGAGGGGCACTACACACAAGAGGGGTATACTTTCACGCTTTTCACACAAACGGCTAAATAGGCCACACTTGCGCGGGGCCCAAAAACTAAGATGGCCTAAAGGCCCCGCGCTCCCTAAATCCGTCCCTGCCTGTGGCGTCACAGTTGCCAACTCAAACCACAAAGTTTTTCTACAGTTTTTTCCACTTGCACTTGTGCTTCCCACTTTGAAAAAGGTTCCAGCACCCATACTAACGACAGTTACTTCCGTCACAGAGACTAAAACCACAAGCGCCAGCACAAACCTGCTCACACCTCAGGAATTGCGGATTACAAAATGCTGCAGATCACGTTTCAATCCAAGTGCCAGCGCACCAGCAGTAAATGATCTGTGACTTCACCGGTGACGTTGCTGGAAGCATAAAAGCAGTCGTACCAAAGTATTGCTTCAGCTGTTTTAGGATCCAAATAGTTCTCTGCGCAAACAAAAACAATGCACTTTGGGACTGATAAACTTCAAATCATTCATGCCAAAATTTGCGACATCAGAAATGCATAGACTTCACTTCTTAATTGGAGAGTTACTACAATTCCACTGATCATATATCTATTGAATTGTAGAGTACAATGCTATTACACAGTTCATAGACATCAGCTATTTCCAGAGCCGGCCCTAGCAGGTGCAGGGCCCAATGCAAGACTTGGGCGTGGGGCCCCTCTGAGCAGTGGTGTTATGACATCATCCTGCTCAGTCAACCGTCCTAAACCCTTTTGATGAAGATGTTTCAGCAAAACATCGACTGTATATAAATATCAAAACAGACGGAAAATCATTGGAGTTAATATGTATGTATGTATCAGCAGTTTTTTTTTGGAGGGACGTAGCTCATGTGTCCCCAGCTACGTCCATGTTTATGACTGATAACATGATGCTGTGGTGAACATCACACAGTGAACCGCAGTGGCGGATCCGATCCAGGGGGACAGTTTGGTTGACATACACAGTAAATAACTTTCGGCTTTCGGGAATTGCTCCCCAAATGTCCGTGGTGCAGGGGCGCAGCCAGGAATTTTGTTCGGGAGGGGCCAGTCACTAACATCGTCAGATTTCAAACTTCAGCTATTTCGCACAAAGATCATTTTGATGTCACTGGTCAACTTCTGATCTATTACAACAGGATATGACGTCAAACATCTTCTACCAGTCGACATCGATAAATTCTAACAAAGACAAGAAAACGTTTGCTTTCGCAGTGATCATTATCAAGCAGTTGTTAAACAAACAGTTTTCACTGAACATTAAGAGTAGCGGAAAGCGAAGCGTCGTGTAATGTTGTCCTCGAGATTATCACTGATTTTATGCCTATTGAATAAGTCAAAATGAACTAAAAGTATGTAAGTGGATTTATAAGAACAAATCAGAGGATGCCAATGACCAAATTTCGACTTTACAAAGTACCTGTGAGCGCAGTTAAAAGATAACATTTAGTCTGAGTTTCTTTTTGAACAACTCGTCGATAACAATCTCAGGATCAGCAATCACATCACGATTATTCGTTAAAAAAGCCGCTCCATCAGACGGTTTTGCCCAGTCTCGTAACCAGCTTGGAACACTAGGTGGGACGAAGAGTTTTCTGAGAGGGACTCAAATTCTAAAGCTATGTCCGATCAGGCCAGTACCTAGCTTGGGACACCAGGGATGGCGAAGAGTTTTCTGAGAGGGGCCCATATTTTTCAAACTATGTCCAATAGTTTTCAACTAAGCCCAACAGATTTTTCCAGGGTGGCGAAAAGGTTTGCAGGGGAGGCTTCGCCCTCCTTTCCACTGGTTACGGGCCTGTGTCCAATAGTTTTAAAGTATGTCCAATACATTTTTGTAGGGGGCCGAACATTTTTCTAGCTAGTTACGAGCCTGGTTTTGCCCCATAGTGCTGCGTAGATAGGCTAGCAACCGCTAAAGAGTTGATAATGAACGTTCATTTGTTGCTGTTGTGACTGGCAACGTTGCAAATAAGTGCAAGAGTGTGTGAATGTTTGAGAAAAAGAAACAATTGGAGTGTCTCTATAAGGTTTAACTCGCAGCTCAGAGTTTGGGTTACTGGTTCAGGGGCTATGAGAGGGGAGTCCAGCAGGCAGATTGTTCCGGGGCCTGACAGCTACGGAGGAGCTTGAGACAGAAGGACAAGCCCGTAACCAGCTTGAGACACCGAAGGGCGAAGAATTTTCAGAGAGGGCCACAGTTGTTTTTTAACTATGTCCAATAGTTTTTAACTTTGTCCAGCACATTTTTCCAGGATAGAAATTTTTCTAGGGGGGCCTTCGCCCACTGATACCCCCATATTTACGTGCCTTCTGAAGGAACGATTGAGTGTTTGTTACTAACACACTCGGAATAATGTAGCGAATTTAATCCCGCCCAGTGATAAAACTGGTTTGGCCTGAAGGATTTGGTAAGGTGTGAAGTATTTTAATGTGAATTGCTGGCAGTGCATGTTCCTGATACGATGTATTGATAATTATTAGCAGTAATTATTGTTGAACTTGAAGGTTTCCCTACTTTGTCGAATTTAAGACATTCACGATTACTGTCCCAGTGTGACCATTTAACTGAATATTCTTTTACGTGCTCATAGTGCACCGCGAAGGTGTGCTGTGCATTTTGCTAATTGTTAAACTTGCTCCGCAAACTGATAAAAGGTCGAATCGAATGTGAGTTAAGGATTAGCGGACATACCCAGAAATCTGAAGATTTCGAAACATACAGGAGAAACTAACCACTTACAGTATTTCTGCAATGCTTCAAAGCAGTGGTGGCCGCCTTGTGGCCCGTATGAATTATTTCCAAATGCTTGTATTATCTTGAGAATATTTTTGACAATTCCAGCTACAGTAGCATCTGCTGAAAGAATTTTTCAGCAAGCTTAAACTTGTAAAAAATTATTTGCTGTCTGCTATGTCACAAACACGACTTGCTGACCTAGCAAGATTAAACATTGAGCCTAGGATTGCCAGACAAGTTGATTTTGATAGAGTTAGCAGAAGTTTTGCGAATAAGAATACCAGAAAATTGCTTATATATTAGTCAAATGAATTTTTTCTAATTTTTCCTTGATTAGATTTTTCTATGAACACTTAAAAGTCATGTTTAAAAAAATGGTAATATGGTCACATTTCTTGAGTACCGTTATGTTTTAACGTAATGTTTCATATGATCAATAAATGAGAACGTGTTGTTGAAGTATGATGCAAATTAATTATCTTCAATTTTTATTTGTTTCAAAATAATTTTGTAAGTCTTAGAGGCTCCAAACGGGTTTTGTTCCGCCTAATAAAATTTCTCTTGGACGCCCTGTACTGGCTCACTGCACCACGTAAATATCCATCTGTCGTATTCCGCTCTCAAGACTAACGAAGAAGAGTCAACACCAGCTTTCACACAAAATCACCATGGCTGTTTGGTGATTAATAATGGTGTGCCTGCTAATGATTTTTTATACTTGCTCTCCGAAACTGTAATAAATGCGATATTAACAAAGTTCGTGTGCTGCGCTGACAGTGACTTGCTGTACATTTCAAAATTGAGTCACTTCTATCTGGCTTCGCATACCCACTAGCCACAATGCCAACCGTGCTGTGAGAAACATTGCGTGGTTGCACAACACTCCATCGCGTGGTGCGCTTCGGTTTGATCATATCTTGATCAAGTATGTTTCTATTTGGTTCGGCAATACTTCATGCAAATAATCTTCTCAAAAATGTTCCATCTCAATTTGTACTCCTTTCCAAGAAAGCTGGGCCGTTGCATTTCATTCAGGCTACACCTCAGCTCGTGTTGTCAGCATTAATTGGCAACTTTGCTGACAACGTTGCATGCTTTAGTCGTATAGTTTCGTATCCAATTGCAAAAAGTCACGTTAAACCTTGGTCAGTGAGAGAACACGACACTACATGAGTCCGACTGTTCTTTCCGTTTGTTTTCGAACAGTTGAGATTGATATAAAACACCAGCGAAAAATTCTAACAAGTGTTTTCGGGGGGAGCCATGGTCTCTTCGGCCTGGGCTGCGCCTCTGCCGTGGTGCCCCGTTAAAATGGCGCCCCTCTAATATAAATGCGCCCCTTTTTGGTGCCTAGAAAAGTAGAAGTACAGATTAAAACATATTCTAAACCAGTGCTTCTTAATCTTTTGGGGTTTCGTTCACCCCTGCCATCGATTACAGTATTCCCATTCACCTTATTTCGAATGCATGTTCCACGTGATGATGTGACAACAATAACCTAACTTATTGCTGAGTTTGCTTTTTACAAGATCTACTTAATTTAAGTAAGTCATTTAAAGACAGCCGAATCAACTTTTAAGAAATGAGAAGCTACGAAAGCAACGTAGCCATGCGATGCTTTATAACGAGCGACGACGTAGAACCTAAAAACTACGGGCTCAGTGAGAATCAAACTCCAAACCTTTGCCATTGCAGACGCAATACGAAAACTACATAAAAATGTAAATATGTACAACAGAAAGCCAGTTACTGATTACTGCACTGCTCCAGAACATTAGTGATCAAATTTTCGAAACACAGATTAATTAATTCATTTCATCCAATGTCATTATGCCACCCTCAGCTACTACGAGTCACTGCATTTCGCGTTATAGTTTTCAGCTCGACCATGGACGTCGCAAAGTTTTTTTCATGGGGGGAGGGGGAAAAAGTGGACTTTTTCTGGTGGTGACCAAATAGCATTTTTTCAGTAGGGGCAACCATGGTGAAATTTCATTTTACCAAATCAAATCTAACAGAAAACATTTTTGTACAAAAAAATGAATAGGAAAATATCAAATTTCTAAATCCAAGGATCCCTGCACCCTTCCTTCCAACGATCATGAGCTCGACCAAATACGAAAATACTTTTTCTGATATGTGCGTGGTAGTCATGAGCACTAGTTTTGCAAGGCTTTTAATGCAATATCCTGATACTTTGTGGATTCTAAAAAAAACAACCTTTAAATCCCGATATTAGAGATATATTTTGAAATACGTTCTGATAAAAATCTTGCTGAAGATAACTTATTCCTGACGCTAGTTTTCCAAGCCTGGTTCTTACTGCGAAGCTGATGAAGATGGCCTGTCCTGATCGATTTTATCTGTTGACTTACATTTACTTTCATCAAAACAAAGCGCTTTTGTACGTATTTCTTAGACCTTCTGTAGATATTACCAGGGACGCCGGAGAGCGGGGGAACTGCGAGGGTATTTCTCCCTAACGTTTCAAAAGCGGGGCAATGGGGGCGAAGGTACCCTTTCGTAACAACGTCATAGGTAATTTCATGGTTCATCAACTCCGAGTTGAAACAAATTTACTGCAGCTATTCGCGCACCCAGAAAATTCAAAACAGTTTTCTATCATTTCTGTTATTATTTTTGAGGTCAACATTGTTGCGAGACAGAAACAAGCATAATTGTTAACGATTTTTTGTCTTTTATAACTTTCCATTGCCCTCAACTCTATTAGTACTACCCCCGTACTCAGTAGCTTAAACAGCCTAAAATTTTGGTAAGACCCAAAATTTTACGACTTTAAGCGAGCAACAGTATTTGGTATGGGTCACCGTCTGTCGAAGAACAAAACGACAAGATATGCTAGAAAAATTCTGAGCGGCCATAGCCCCTTTGGCCCCGCCCCTGGCTACGCCTATGCCCTTGACCTACCGCTGCTCCGGAGGCCCTAAGTATTAGCCTACTTGAGATAAAAGCATATTAGATGTTGGAATCAATACCAAGCTGGTAATAAACAAATATCACAAAAATGTTACTCTACTTCAACCGGTAAGGCTACTCTGATCAGTGTTCACGTGTCTGGTTTTCACTCAAGATTGAGGATGACGGTTTCGAACTTACCGCGATTCCAGCAGATAACCTTCGCACAAGAGTGCACAGGACGCTCACGCAGAGCACAGCAGGGATTCCACCACTCGAGTGAGTAAAACATAGCACTTCTCTGTAAAATGTGCCCCTATTATGTCATAGAGGCAGTTAATTATATCATAGTAAGGGTTTCCTAACGTGACAAGTTGCTGACTGCTTTGACGAAAAGTTGGAACGTTTGAATTTCGCTATTTCATTCATAATGATGACATATGTCGGCCGTTGGGTATAAAAAACAAGAACAAGAGGATCTAAAATCTTGGGAGCAGAAAATTCATTCACCACTCTTCTTTCATTCACCTATGCAAAAATTTCATTCACCCTGCGGGGTGAACCATTCACCCGGTCAATAAGCACTGCTCTAAACTAAGCAATGCTTTGCACTGCCTTGAACTTCATGATTTACGTGCCAGACTTTAACCCAGACTCTTATCGATTAGGATCAACAATGCTATTCTTTCGTAATAATACTGCTGTTCCCTGATTTCTTTACCGCGTGAGTGAGAATGAGAACTGCCCTGGCAAGAAACAACATTCTAGAGAGTGACGTTTCAAAATAAAAAGTAATGATTCGCCTCTTCTCCACTTTCTCAAATAACATCTGCTTCATTACTAGGTAGGAGGCCAGAACATGGGAGCTTCATCAGGGCATCACCTCCTATCCTTCGCAGAAGGGTTGGCATTGTTTTGTAACGAACAAAACAATTAAAATTTTTCTGAGTCAAAACAAATTTATTGAAGCATGGCAACGGCAAACACCTCGAAGATTCAATTGGTTCACCGAGATTTTTCGAGTGTAAAATGCGTAGACCCTCTAAACGCTGCCAACATTTTCAATGTCCATGCATTTCTTCAAGGAATTTGTAAATAAGGCCACAGGTTTGAGGTTGTAAATTCCTAAGAGGAAAGTGAAAATGAACGTTGTCAGTATTTGGCCGTTTGCACAAATTTCGGATGATTTTTGTTATCTTGGTATTTGGCAATGTGCCAGATATTTTGTTGCAGCATTATTCAAGGAGTTAGCTTTAATTACCATCAGAGAAATGTGAGGTCTCGAGTCTTGGTCTCGAATTTCCAGGTCTCGGTCTCGGCTTTTTTGACAAAGTCTCGGTCTCGTCTCGAAATTTGAGCCAAGTCTCGGTCTCGGAGGTTACAGTCTCGACTACATCACTGGTGGCGACAAGCAGAAAAAGCAAGACTCATAATCGACAACGAAAAACAAGACAGATTTCAGTTTGTTAGAGCTTGATTGCGATTTTGAAGATGCTTTACTAATCCTTATATCTTTAAATAAGCACGAAACATGATCTTCTTTCATTTAAAATTTTTGTAAGCAAATTTGCGAGGTGGAAAGGGCGACACTTTATGGTCGGCCCCGGGCGGCACTTAGCCTTGCTACGCCATTGCGCACATCCCATTTGTGGTGAATCGCACTTTCAACGCAACATCAACTGAGAGGTTGCAACAACGTTACCTCCCTTTTGCTGTGAACTGCACCTATCGCACATTCTTTTTGCGAAGGTTGCACCTGGCACCACCTTCACATCCTGGTCAGAGCTCCACTTTGTTGTGATTGGAAAGCCCAGGCGGTAAGTATGCAAAGCTTTACACTATGGCAGCAAGCAACAATAGAGATCTCACGTCGTGCTCATTC
>Ga0210059_1015727_pt1 | contig 11008 bp, 3 predicted proteins | sample Ectturendosymbi2_FD_188042 | JGI IMG/M metagenome (GOLD analysis project Ga0210059, IMG submission 188042) | Ecteinascidia turbinata endosymbiont from Florida, USA - Sample 2 (SPAdes) (version 2) | ecosystem: Host-associated > Tunicates > Ascidians > Unclassified | place: Key West, Florida... | reverse complement strand
AGGTTGTTTTTCAAATGCAGGTTGAGCGTCAGTGACACCTCGCGTCAGGGTAACGATCTGCGAACCCACACTTGCAAGCCGCTGAACACGTCTAGTCAGTGTATCTGACACTTACTCCTGTAAATGCATTGAGTTATTTCCAGTGCCTAGCGGTGATGTAGGCGAGACCGTAACCTTCGAGACCGAGACCTAGTTAAAACGTCGAGACCGAGATTTTATCAACAATTCCGAGACCGAGACTTGAAATTCGAGACCGAGACATCAAGATTTGTGGATTTTGCCGAAATTTTTCAAAAAAAAGTCGTCATCACTCTTAAGTTGAATTTTTTCGAATTTCTGGAATTTTTCCGAGCTGTTTTGGTTGTTTCTTACCTGCAAATGCAACAAACAAGAAACGTGTTCAATTATAGAAGTTTACCAAGCCATTTCTTTGCGATATTCAAAGTCTCATGAAAATAGGCTATGACCGAGACCTGTAGAAGTGTACACATCGAGACCAAGACGAGACCTGAACAGAGTTGTAAACTGGCCTCAGTTTGAAGCCCGAACCCGGCCCGAGCCCGACATTTATTTTCAAAGCCGATTTAGGCCCGAAAGCCAAATTTATCGAGTGAGTCAATATATGCGTGTCTACGGAATATCACAAAACGTAGTGCACGGGTATAGCTGCAGGTACACGGTTTTATCACATCCTAATAGCAACCACCTTGACCAAAAATTGACTCAAACAAGCACAAACTTAGCTTGTTAGTCAACGATAAGTCGAGTGTATTTGTCGAAAATTAAAAATTTCAAAGACGAGAAAGAAACCACAGCAATTGCAAAAACGCCAGGGCACCGAAAAAAACGGAACGTTATAGAGTCGTTGCCCCTGATAAAACTGCAGAATTTACTGCTTCTCAAGGAAAAGGTAAACTATTACGAAACTATTCACGATGGCACTATAGGAATAAAAGAAACTATCTAGGATAGGGCTATAAGCATGAAAATTTGTAGGTGATCGTTTCTTAAAACAAGCCAAGAAGCGCGTAAGTCGTTGACCTCTTCGACGCAGTGCCATCGCGTGCTAATTTCCTTACCTTTGTTGCCTACTCAAAAAGAGTGTGAGTCTAATCCGAGTAGAGAACAAAAGAATGTAGCTGTGTTTGCAAATAGAATTAGCTGAAGAAAAATCACAATCACTTCACTCACAGAAATAAACGCGGTGAGTCATGAAAGAAAAATATCGTTACTCTGAATGTTATAAAAACGTTTGGTATGCAGGCCCGAAATCGGCCCGAGACATTTGGCAAACTTAAGTCCGAGCCCGGCCCGACTCGAAAAGCCCGCCCCGACTTACAACTCCGGACCTGAAACCTTCCAGACCGAGACTCGCAAAAATGGGTCTTGAGACGAGTCTCGAGACTCCATTACTGCCTGCAACACATTTAACCCAATATTGCAGCAGTAGTACAAAAAAGTTGACGGGTTCGTTAGTTTGACGCACCAATGATAAGCTGACTGCACCACAGAAGGCTTCTTCTTATTCTTTTGTTTGAGCGAGTTCTTCTTTTATCCACTGCTTGGCCGCACTAGATTTCGGGACAGATGTTGAGCAGCCATTCGGTTGTCTCATCGTCCAGAACCGTCAGGCAGTGCAGTCCGTGGGAAGGTCGGTGGATTGGCCATTGGAGGACAACATGGTCGACGGTTTGTTCTTCTGCACCACACTTACAGGCCGCAGAGGAGGCCATATCCCATTTGTACAAGCAGGAGCGGAAACGTCCGACACCGGTGCAGAGGCGGTTAAGCCGGACCCAGGCTCTTCTTGGGAGGGTCATTCCAGGTGTGTGTGTACCGGTGTCTGGAATTAAAGTGCGGAGTCTTGTGGGGTTGTCCGCCCATTCCGCGTTCCATTCATGATCCGCCCACTGCGCCGCACGTATGTCATAGAAGGCTTGTAAAGGTGAACAGACCATAATATCAGCGACAAAGACCAACTTGAATTGTCCAGGTGACGAGTTAAGGATGACAAAAATCAAATCATTCGTACCACATCGTCTTGACATGCTACCTACAACCACTGAATCTAAACGTGGAGTTATCGACTTAAAGGTCGCCAAACTCTTTCAGTCGCTTACATAACTCTTACATACAACAACTTCCACAGTGAAAAGTACTCTTGGGTTCAAACTAGTGTAGTCATTGCTCGAATGATAAAGTTTGAGATGTGCCTGCACTTCAGGTCGTACACTACTTATCTTCATCTGTCTGGCAACACCGCGAGCCGATCTCAAAGTTGTTAAAATTGTCCAAAGTATGAAGGGAGTTACTAAATTACCAAGATGTATCATTCATTTTGTTATACTCGAATGGCACAGATCAGATGTCGTGAGTATATTGGCGTTTTCGGTAGGGTATGCGAGCAATTGCGCAGTGAATATTGCAATGGCGGCAATCAACTAATGCGACAGCATCCGCAAAAATTTGGTTTGCACATAAAAAAGTAGGTGCGTGCAATGCACCAAGCACTAAAGTTTTTATTCAAAAGAAATCCTTGTTTCAAACCCGTTTTCTTCGTAATAATAGGGCAATCAGTTCATAGTTGATGCTCAAATCGAACAAAACTAAGATTAAGAATCTCTGAGACATCTCGGAGTTCTTCAGTGCTGCTTAATTGCAACAACTAGCGGCAAATATAGGCTTCGAATTTGCTCCTTGCAGGGTCACAACGAGCAGAAGAAATTTTTAACAAAAAATCGGTTGGACAAACTTTGGTGCATTATAGACAAACATGGATGTGCAACCCCAAAAAGCAAAACTCTAACCTAGTAAGTAGCCTGTTTTAGGTAAAACAGCTCAACTTCTTGCTTTAGATTAGATTGTTTTGACTTAGCTTAGGCTCTTAAATAGTATTAAAGTACTATCTTGTTTTGTAACAAAAATTGGATTAAAACATTGCACTTTCAACCTATCACCAAATTAGCACACGAAGTTAAGAGACTCATAGCGATTTAACTTCATTACAGCTACCCACAATGACACTGCTATGGTTAGACTGATCACTGCCATTGCAATAGCAGGTTGAGTAGGACGTTGCTACGGTGAGCTTCAACTTTGAATCGAACCCATCGCAAATTGCACGATTCCGAATCCAACAACGAGAACCAGCATGCAAGGAAACAAACGCAGTGAAAGGGAAAAACGTACTGCAATGAATGACTTCAACTGATAGAGGAAAAACAAAGCACTTTCTGCTGCTGGTCAATATCTTCCTAGACAAAACACAGCAAAGTGTACTTACTTAGCAAGTCAGGTTCCACTGATCTCGACACTTTTAAACAGCATATTATTCTACAAATCGTAAACATGCTCAGGTCCCAGTAAAGAAAATGTATTTCTGTTCCGTTTACAGTACAAGACGATTGATTGAAAGAAAACCATCTTCCAAGTTCACAGTTACTCAAAGAATTAACTTCGTTTCTCATCCTGTCGCAAAGCGTGTTGCATGGAGGCTAAATTGTGATCTTTTATTTGCTGAATCAAGCTTAGGATTGTGGCTTTGGTGTGGTTTTCTACGAAAACCTACGTTTCTACGGGTGTCTGCGTCCCCTTGCGAGGTAGATTAGAATTTGAAAATGTTACTGACTTGTTTTCACACAACATCATCTGAAAAAAGTAATTGGGCGTTGGCCAAAATACTGGCAAGGCATTTATTTGAAAAGTTGTAGTAAAGTACAGGATTCAAACACAATTAGCAGGCCATTTCATAGCAACTTCACCTATGTCTAATGCTTGTTAGGCTTAACGATTTTGGTTTGGCATGTTGAGCAGAAGATTGATGTTTCTTGACAAAACAGGGTATTTGGGCAACTGTAGATTTTTTACTGCAATCTCCGCTGAAAGTAGTCGCCAGCAATTTCAATATGTGCTGCCTGAAATAGTAAGATTAATCATCAGTCAAAGAAAATCTGCACATTTTTGCTGTTCTAATTTGTCTACGTTGATAGGCCTATAGCGTCTTTTATTAGCCCATATACAAAAGACTATTTGCTGTAATTAAATATATTGACGTTGTCTTTTGCTATAGGCAACAGTGGTGTAAGCACGGTTTACGCCCAGAAATCCTTAGCCCCGACTTACACGCACACAGATGCAGTTGTTTCTTGAACTTACCCACGCTCGTGGTTAGCTCTCACCTTAGAATTGTTGTACTCAGGACCAGAGGTGGATCCGGAAAACCTACCAAAGTCACTTAATTAAAGTTACCTGCGAAAGTAACTTTGAAATTACGAAAGTAACCCCAAAACCTGCGAAAGTAACTTTATACGTGTTGTTATGCCATACGCCGCAGCAATCCACACAAGATTTTCTGCCCTTTCACTTCTTTGAGCGTCGTATTGAATCCTTCACGGTCAAGGTGCCGATTAAACACGCAGCTGATTGTCGCCGAATTTAGCTACTATTGTTAGGCTGACTGCAATTGTGATGACCATAACCATCAGCCATTAGGTGCATTTGAAACACTCACAGGCTAAGCTTCTATATGATCTCGTAAATACTGTAATCCGTTGCATTGGTCTAGAACAGAGAGACAATGAACCTTCTACTGACAGTCGAAAAAGAGTTGTCTGGTCTGTTGCATGAAACGACGGATTTTTTGAGTCGGTAGGCTATGTGCTAAACATGCGATGGACTATTATCTTCCGTCACTCTTGCAGCAATTTCATAACAATCTTCCATACTTTACTAAAAACCTTGCGGCAATGCCATAAAAGTCGTCTGATCCTCTTCTTTGTTATACGTTTAAGTCGACCTGGAAAACTCGAGGCAACACAGACAAATGTGCTGTGATTTCTCCGTTCAGAGGTCCCAGTTAAGTGCAACAGCCAGGGGAACTTGTGCACAAGCCTTAAGTAGCAGAGCTGTTAGTGCCAGGCCCAATCGATAGGGCGATGTGCGCTAATTAAATTCACTTCGATTAAGTCGCAATCAAAAAATACCGAACTTAACTCACAGGCAAGTAGCAGTTGGCCCGGTACACAGGACTACCCGTTGAAATTCCTCAGAAGAAAAATTTCGCATCTGTGGCAGTGTTGAAATCCTTAAGTCTTGGGACGGTATAAGAATGATGTGGATGATTGTTATAGCGTACTGTACACAGTGTCGTCAGAATACCTCTCAGGTAGGCTTGCGCACAGGAAACCATTGTGCGTGTTTGTGGTCTTGCTAAAAGAATTTTAGGCGTACGGTACTTTAGTCAAAATGCAACAAGTAATAAGGCGTTTACCCAGGCAGTACACGTCTGATCTTAGTACACAACCATAGCCGCTGTGCCGAAGAAGCTCCCCTTAGATTCTACTAAAAGCAAATCCTACAAAAATTCCAAGATATACTTTATTCTGTTCCACTGACGATGGCATCGGTTTTACAGCAAGTCAACAGAGGTTCTACAAAGAACGACTATAAGAAAAGTAATTAGATAGCAGGCAAGCTTCATTAAAGTTTTGAATTGTTTCAGATTGGTGTGTATGATGCTTACGTGCATCTTGTCTGATCTGTTTTTGCAATTTACATCAAGCAACGAAACCAAGCACAGATTTGGGCTGTTTTTCAAAGCATAGTGATCTTTAAAATATTTGTCATTGCCTTTAACTCAAACGTAAGTGGTAAGATACGGGATGATGGACACAACTGTTATAAAAACAAATGCTTTTTTCTCAAACACGTGCTATATCAGGAGCAATTATTTCTCGAAACATGCAAATATTTAAGAAATCCAAACTCGCTCATACAACTTTGGTACACGAAAAGCGGAAGTGCTAAATAGCCTTATAATAAATACTACGGCCAAAGCAAACGATACAACTGACATCTTGCAAACGTTTCGATAACAACTGTTGCTTGCTATGCACTGAAGATGATAACAGTTGTTATCGAAACGTTTGCAAGATGTCAGTTGTATCGTTTGCTTTGGCCGTAGTATTTATTATAACGCTCATACAAGCTGTTAAAATGGAACAAAACTGAACATACTCGTGTTTGGCACAAACATAACATACTTTGCAAGTTTAAAATTTTGACAAATTACTGCAACGAGGCTTATTAGTCCTACGCATTAACTTGTTTGTGTTTGGCGCCCAGTAGGAACGGCCAGAGGTCGAATTAACAAAAAATATCTGCAGTTTTGAAACAAAACGTCCTAAAAAAATTGTCTCAAAACACCTCATTGGTTTCGTGGCAATAGACATTCCTGCTAACAACATACTCTTTGTGGAAATAGGGAGGGTCATCCCAATCCGTAAAACTTGACCTACAATTCATAGAAAACGCTTGCTCTGCAATGAGTTCCACGGTTGATGAAATATTCCGTTGTGACCATGAGCTCTGTGACGAAAAATAAACTCTCTCCACTTTAAACATATATCAGCTTGCAATGAAACGACGAAGATTTCGCTCTTAAGGCTACGAAGTTTGGCGAATAAATCCAATTTCCCACAAACGGCGTTATAAGCTCGCATTAAATCGAGGTGGTTCAGCAACCTGTCTTTATATTTGCGAACGTACTATTCTATCTGCCGTCGATCACAAAGCAAACGTTTCAATTACAGGAGGTAATAATCGACTGTATCGCTCTTGTCTTGGACGACTATAGGAAACCCTTCCGTTTTTAGCAATCCGTAAATGCGAAGCAAGTCGAAACGTTACGTGGCAGAGCACTCAGTGGGAAAACAACGTGATGAGCCAGAACAACGCACCGGCATCGTTTTTAGCCAGAAAGTGTCTAAAAATACTTTGTTTGCAGCAGTCTTCTCGCGACATCACTGCGAAAGCTGGCTTTCGCTGAGTTGCACGCCTTCGTCACACTGTCTCTGTGATGAGCCTGCACAGCCAAGCTGATGCTGCCGATTGAACACAACGTGAACCTTGACCTTACTAAGGCTCGCTTGATGTTTGGAAGCAATTCTCTGTGAAAATAACACTTAAACACTTTGCTTGATAAGAAACCAACCACGTTTAGCTATTATTACCCCATGTTGTGCTTTACCTGTGGGTAGACAGACATTGCCTCAGGAGCTTATTGACCGTAACCAATATAAAATCAACGCTTCCATTACTGGGCATGTTTTTCACCTCTCCAAATCTGTTTTAGCGTCACCGTCACTACACGAAGCACATTGCATTTAACTGGATCGATCAGAGCTCTCTTTGCTGAGGACAATGGCGCTGAACGCTGTTATCTATGCCAGCAACCTGCAAGCTCGCTCAGGAGAAGTGTAACCTGCTTTCACAAGCTGAAGATGCCGGAGTGTTGACATTCGACTGTTGAACACACCTGAAAATCTTGATTTACTATTCATTACTTCGTTCACGAAAAAAGAAAAAATTCATTTCCAACACAAAATAACTACAACGTTTCAAAACTGCGTCCATTCCCACCGATGAATATTATTATCTGCACGCTCGTTTCTTATTTGCACATTAGTTGAATGTATCCACTTTTTTTCCATTCAACCACAAACTATTTATAATCACACAGTGTATCGCGCACATGCAGTAAAATAGCCGCGAATTGTCTTTTACTTTATTAGCTACGGTTTTTGCGTCAGTTTCTGGAAAACATAGCTTACCTTTCACCAGCAGCTGACCTAAAACAGTTTTTTGCTATTGTTGTTCAGCTTTGTATTTTTTTCAGTTTATCATTTTGAGAACTTTGAAGCTTATATTAATTTATTGTTTTTTATTGAAAAGACTTAACTGTGCTTGACGTGTTACTAGTTGGCTGTTTTGCAGCGTTGGCTGTGGTTCCAACGGCAAAGATGAAAGTAGTATTCACTTGACACAATGTTTCTTAGAAGCACTACTTTGCATTGCTCTGGGAACAAAAATTTTCCCGTTTGTCTTTTGAAACCAAAAATGTATTTTCAGGGCTCCACCCCCAGAAGTCGCCATTGTTTTTACATACCGTTATCAAGTGCCAAAGGCTTACGTTCACAATGCGGAAAAGGATTTGAAGAGCCCATTTAAGTCAGAACAGAAGATTGATTGCTTTGTGGATTGTATCGGATATCACTGAACTCGTTTCCTGGGTAAGTAATGCACAGATAGTTTTGGATTAATTGAGCAGTTGATACGTGTAGGAACAGAAGTTAGCAGCAAAATAAGGATGAATTTGTTAGTTGCGGCGCAAGTACAGACATAATATAGTGGAATCACATAGCTGAAATATCCTCCGATATTTGGTTTGAAAATCTGTCTAATTTAAACATATTTTAAAGTCTGTTTAAATATCGAGAGGTATTGTCGCTAAGACTATTCTATAAACTTCATGTACACCAGTGCTTCCCAAAGTGGGCGGTGAGAAATTCTAGGGAGGCGGTGAAGCAGAATTGGGCGTTTGGGTGGCGATAGAAGAACCAGTTATTAATTACATTTCTGTTGTCTTACTATCTTTGAGTGACCAAATGTCATAAAAAACACCATGATCAACAAGCATGCATACATGTAATTTGTGAACAAAAACTTAGCGTTTGACTAAATTAGGTTTTATAGTGAAATACACGAAAAAATTGTGTTGATATGTGTGCTAGGCATGGTAGGGGGGCGTTAGAAATGTATTTGTCAGAAAAGGAGGCCTAGCCAAAAAAGATTGGGAAACACTGATGTACACCATCTAAACGCTCTTATTTTGTTTTTTGCAAAACCTCAAACATGATTGTCACCAGGGCCCTGTTTGCATCTGTGGTTTCTGGTTTCAAGAACTAATGCTAGAATGTAATTGGCTCTCGCACAAAGCAAAATCTTAATTTCATGTTGAAGCAAAAAATAGAGGGAACCAAATAATCGATTTCTAGACTCACTTCCAGACTCAACTCAAATTAAGCGAAGCCCAGACATCGTGTTCTGTTGCAAAATGCAGGTTTGCCGAGTTAACGTTAACGCTTGCAAAACTTTCGTAAATATTCGGTATCTTTCGTAAATATTCGGTACTTTCGTAAATATTCGGTATCTATAGCACAGCACTGCAGACCGATTAGTTTGAAAAAAATTAAACTAATCTATGACATCTTTGATTCAGTACCACAGTGCAGTCAAGTGTGACAGCAGGTCCAGCGTGTGCATTTCTACATGAATTTGTAGCGACTTTTCCGGAAAAGTTTAAGATTTGTGTGAATATCATGCAAATTGGGGCCTGCGAAATGTAACAGCAACATGTCAAACATTGTTTATGCACCAAATAAAAATTTTTCTTACCAAGACCCTCCACAATGTGTCGAACTCCTGATTTTTGATATTGAAGTATCCCAGTGGGTAACAGTGGCACCAATCGAGAGCAACGAAAATTCTAGAGCAGTGGTTCTCAAACTTTTTGAGATCGCGTACCACCTGATGTTTTTTAATGTTGGAGTGTACACCCCTGGTTTCAGAAGAACGTAATTTGCTCAAATCTACTTTACATTAATATAGCAAATAAACGAATTAGCAACATTAGCATAACACACGAACGAATTATAACACAGAAACGAATTAAAAAAGCTTTTCGAATATGACAGGAAAGCTGCTCGAGTACCACCTGAAAAACCCTCGCGTACCACTAGTGGTACGCGTACCGCAGTTTGAGAACCACTGTTCTAGAGGTTTTAAACAATACACAAAAAAGGTTCGAGATTGAGAATCAGTTGCTGTGTACGGATTTACAAAGTTAAGCAGATGTTTACTATGATTTCAAAAGCACCTCTAATAATAACACGAAAACTCAAGACAGGTGGATTGGAAGCTAATCACAAAAGAGCACAAACCATGTATCAAATGAGCTTTTAAAGACTTGTTCAAACGGTAAACTACGCTGAGTTTTAGTCTTTTGTGAAAACCAGCTGTTGTTTCTTGCTGCTCACAATTACAAAATTACTCATAAACTTGCATCCAGAAGTTGAGACAGATTTTGCGTGCAAATACGGGATGCGAACTTAATGTGTGCGCATTTGACTGGAAGTTGACTGTAATCCTGTATTCTGTAGCGTCTAGCGTTTGGAAACAAATAAGTGTCTGCTGAAATAAGCTTCACTACTTTTTAATGAAAATCTGCTGACTTTACCGACTATCAAATCTGTTTTACTGTGGTCCCGCTGAGATTTGCAAAAATATAGTCATAGAAAAAATACTTTGACATAACCAGCGCATCAAAACCAAAAGTAGCACCTAACAAAGGTATCAAGGGAAAATACAAAAAAGATTACATCAAGTATACTTTTGTTGCTTCTGCACCTGAGGATCACCAACAGCTTTTGTGCATTATCTCCAGTAATACCTTGTTAAAAGAAGATCTTGTTCCAAGCAAGCTAAATAGGCACTTAAAAAAATCATCCTTCTTTCAAGAATAAACTAACAGAATGTTTCGAAAATTTCGTGACACGAAAGGATAAACAAGCAAAGAAACTTGTCAACTCCTACAGTTGCCAGAAAAGGGCTTGCTTGCAAGCTGCAAAATCGTTCAATTATTGGCTAAACGAAAAAAAGCGCATCCAGACACCGGTTCAGTTATTGCACCCCCACTGAGTAGTAACCATTATTGTTGATACTATGATTGAAACTGAGGCTGCAGAGAAATTTGTCAATTTCCATTATCGAATTACACAATTTCGGGAAGAATTGAAAAGCCTTATTCAGACATCAAAGGTCATGTTCGTGAACACATCAATATAGAGCATCAACTTTCTTTGCTATGGGCCGTACAAGTGGATGAATCTACTGATAATACCGGTGTCAAGCGAAATTTCTGACTTGCGAAATTTCTGACTTCCCACCACGTGCGCATGCACAGAGTAATATTCTACATACCAAATACGTCGATAAAACTGATTATTAGGGCTTAGGAATTCGTGTTCAGGAAAGTATGAAGAGCTAGGGTTGGGGTAAGGGTGAGAAAAAGAACAATAATTGAGGTCAAGGACTAAGTCCGAAAATTTCCAATGGTTAAAGTTATTCCCGTGCTATAGCTTGTTTTGGGTATCTGACATCTAACCAAAAT
>Ga0210059_1015726_pt1 | contig 11009 bp, 5 predicted proteins | sample Ectturendosymbi2_FD_188042 | JGI IMG/M metagenome (GOLD analysis project Ga0210059, IMG submission 188042) | Ecteinascidia turbinata endosymbiont from Florida, USA - Sample 2 (SPAdes) (version 2) | ecosystem: Host-associated > Tunicates > Ascidians > Unclassified | place: Key West, Florida... | reverse complement strand
GGCACAAACAGTCACAATTGGTGAGCAAAAGGTCTGCCCGGAGTCGGAGTCGTTAAAATTTTCTGCGACTCCGACTCCTCAGGTTGAAAATCCTTCCGACTCCACGACTCCGACTCCACAGCCCTGGTCTACATGATCAACTACTAAGGAATGTGTACAAATGCACATTTCCAATGACAAATGATTTGTAACCTCAAGAAGAATATTTTATAAAAATGGCAGTGCTTCACTGCACTGCATTAGAATAGGTGAATTATGCAGTACTGTTCATGAAAACTTCATTTCATTGCATTAACTTGAAGCAATAAAATTTGGCAGGATGCAACATATGCAATTCATTGCATGAAACAAACGGAAAATATGAAAACCTAAACAGTACAAAATCACAGCTACATTACCACCACGCGATATATTACTGCTGCAGTTACGTAGTTAATTTTATTCAAGAATACTTCATGGAAACAGATTTGCACTTGCAAATCTCACAGCATCAAGCAAGTTTGAAACACGAAAACTTCACACTATCATATCACACCACATTTTTCCAATTTATGGAAACATTTTTAACTTCACCCAATTTTGAATGAAGTAGTCCCAATTTGCTCAAATTTCATTAAGGTTGTTAAAATATACCCAAATGATTTTGATTTTATCCAAATTTAAATAAAACTCTTATAATTTACCCAGATATTTCTGAACGTACTAAAATTTTAATGCAGCTTTTCTATACAGCCTATCTTTGAACACGACTGTTTGAAGTTGCCCACAATTGAATTAAGCTGTTGCAAATTGGCAAAATTTGATTTGACTGAAGGACTTCACTCAAGCAAGTGTTGCCAATGAATCTAAATGTTTTTATTTTCACCAGAGTTTGATTAAAGCTTTTCTCATTTGTCCAGATTTAATTGAAGCTGTTGGACCTTACCCAACTGCTCCTATTTTGCTGAAATGTTTCTACTTTTACCCAAAACATTTATTAAAGGTTTTTAGTTGACCCATATTTGCTGAAGGCTGCTGGAATTACCACATGACTCCAGTTCACTCAAAGGCAGTGTTTATTTTGCTATCAAGGGCAAAAAAAAAAAGAAAATAGTCTGAGACTATTTTGCCGTTTTGGTCATTGTTTTGCCGTTGATGTGGTTATTATTTTGCCTCAGTTTGGAAAATAGACACTACCTCACTTACAAGTGAATGTAGCTGTATACTTTGCCCAAATTTTGAAAATTTTGCCCGAACAATGGGTAATTTTTCAGCGTTGGGGATGCGACCGCATCCCCTGTATCCCCATGCCGTACGCTTATGCTTCTTAGCAAGACCGAAGTTTGCGAGATCTTCATTAATAGCGTGAGCTTTATTCTGTATATGTACAATATTCTCTTTTAAAACTGCTGTGCAACCTGTGTAGGTGTATAAAAGAGTCGTTTTATTTTTATCTTATATTTTCTTTTTGCTTTGGTGCTTTCAGGCTTTTTTACGGTTTATATGGTTTTTGTACTCATGACAACCTGGCAACCCTGGTTACTTTACAAAATCAGAATTTGCCGTGTCTCTAGGATCGATCATCATTTGTCGTCGGTTGGCTGTAACATAACCTTTCTACATTGTTTGTCTCAATTGTTGGCAAAGCATGCTACTTCACAATAACATGTGACTGTTGAAGGCATTCTTCAGACTAGATAGCGTTTCTTTGTCAGGTTTGGAAAAGCACCTGATCTAGGCAAACACAGGGTAGCGCGAGAAATGATCAAGAATATTGGCAAATGGCAATTGGTTTTGTGGACTGAACTCGCAGCGATAGTGCAGTAAAGATATAGAACCAATTGTCGTTTGAGAAGAACCGTACGCGAATATTTAGAAAAGTTATTTTTGAAAATATTGAGTAGGTATTCTCGCAAGGCAACGGTTTTCTTTACAACATCTGTCCAACGCATTGACTCAGTTGCCGGCAGAAGCAGCCTGTGAGTTTGCAACAAAAGTACAGATTCCATGCGGTCTTTAACACTGTTGTTCTAGCTGCGTTGTGATTCGATGCTATTCAGTTACCTACTTTAAAGTCAGGGCATTAGTTCCGGCAAAAAACTAATCCACCCACTTCTATGGCGGAAAAGTAGGATAGAGCCAATTGCGAACTCACGAAAAGCACTGATAACACAACTGAAGTTCACTTTTTACTTTGGAAGCTTTTAGAATCTTGCGTCAGTATGAGCAATGAGTTTTCGATATTGCATTTCTATTTTCACTACTGCCTTTCCTTTTCAGGCTGCCATCATGCATTAAAGCAACAAACTTGGAACAAAAACTGGCCAGCTTTGCACAGACGCGCGGCAAATCGAGACCAGTACGAGCGATAAAGGGACTGCGTTTTTAATTATATTAGCCTACCTGGGTAAGATTGGGCAATTCTCACGCGCACAAGAAATTACGGAAGAGCAGTATTACTACGAATGAATAGCATTGTTGACACTATTTTGTAATGTACAGCAATCTCCCGGTTAAGTTCGCACCCGTTGAAGTTCGCATCCCAGTTAAGTTCGCAAAAATATTCAAAAAATCTGGCTTCAACTTTTTCACTAATTTATTGGTATTTGCAGTGAGTCAAACATGGCAACACATCTTGTCATGAGAAAAGTTGAACAGCAACAATATGGAGCTAAAGTTCACAATTTAAATAAGTCAGGAATGGTCAGCTGATGCATGTTATGCTCTCTTTTGCGTTTTGCTTTCAAAATCACCTGCCTTAAAGGTATAACTTATCTTCCATCTCTGTAGACCTCCCGACACACGCTCTAATTTTTTTCTTTTTCGTCTCTTTAGACATCAGAGCAGAACGTTTATGAAAAACTTCTCGCTTCGCCCAGACTTTTCTAATAGTAGCCTCACAGTCACTAACTTTGTACTGCCGTGCGATGATTCGTTTGCTTGGAGGATTTGTCTGGCTCAACTTATAGCAGGGATCACCAACGTGGTGCCCGCGGGCCTGTTCTAAATATAACATTAGCATGATAAATTTCTTCGCATTAACGAATATCAATAACAAAATAATTGAAGGTAAATTCAGCAAAAATTTTATTTCAGAAATGTGTACCAAACTAGTAGCCCTTCGCATTAATCCGTACACAAGAAGTAGCTCGCAGTTTCAAAAAGGTTGATGACCCCTGACTTAGAGATTACTTCCAACCTCTGTGACTCATTCAAACGCTTGGCTTTACCTGACTTTATATGTGAATAGTATACTATAAGTAAACACTACGTGCCTTGATAAAAAGATTTGTTAGCTTCAGTCAATGCAACAATCAGTCTCGAAACTTCAGCCCTAATGGTCAGCAACATGGTTGCCAACCTGTTTTCACCAAAAAAGCTCGTCAGACATCAATATAATTATAGCACAATTCCAATCTTTAGAAGCATTTTCTTTCCCAGTAATTACACTGTCTTACATTTGTTTCTTATAAATAACATCGATGATTTTTAGAGCAACAGTAAAATCTTTGCAATATTGTTTGTACCCCGTATGGTCATAGACTCTCGTCAGATAAGATTTGTAATGAATATGCAGCTCAGACAATCTTTTGCCAGAGCTAAGCCTTTTTGACTGAAAAAATGCAAGAAAAAGCCAACTTTTGCCTGGCTTTTTTTGATTTCCAAAAAAAACAAAGGTGTTCAAAAGAAGCCAGACTTTCAAATTCTGGCTTCGAAAAAGCCAAATTGGCTGCAACCCTGATCAGCAATTCAGCGTCTTCATTTTTGCTGATACATATACAGGCCTTCTATATTACGTAATGATACGCTTTCTGTGTAGAGCATAAAGCATATTGCTAAGTTCGCACCTACCAGCTAAGTTCGCACATACTGCTCAGATTCAAGATGCGAACTTAACTGGGAGATTACTGTAATGTAGGCCAACCACCCGGTTGTAAATTCTGCAGTTCAACGATATTTAAAGCATTGCTTAGACGAGAGATTGTCTTTTATCTCTTTTTCTGCTTCTATAAACGCCAAAAGGTTTTACATAAAAAACATGGCGCCACTGATGTTTGGGGTGAATTTGCCCCCAACCGTTCTCCCTGGATCTGCCAGTATGGCTGCATGAGTAGTTGAACCGTAAGGTCTTGTGCCAAACCCTTTTTGTCTCAATGGTCACAGCAATTTGCGGAATTCCCAAATGCTTATCGTTTGTTTTTGTCATTTTATTTTTTACATGCAATAAACTTTTCTGCCCTTAGGGGTTTTGTTCTTTTTATATCACATTTCTATTATTTCGTCTTTTGAGTTAAAAAATGCGTGAATAAACCCGTATGTGACCCAATTTTTGTAGATGTCAGTGTCATCTATGCAGGGGTTCGACAAACTACAGCACACGTACCACACTGGAACGCAAAGCAATTTCAAATGTCAAGCAGAAGCTCGAGGTTTTACATGTCAATTTTGTTATGATTCACACAGAAGGTATATTGAGCTTGACCTGCATAAAATACGTGTGTTGCTGGCACACTGAATGATTTGAAACTTTACGACGGCACACAGCAAAAGTTTGCCGATACCTGATAGCACCAAATTAAAAAAGGTTCGAACTTCGTTTTGCAGAAGGTTTTGCGAGATTCGTATCACGTGTTTTGTCAAATGGGCTCATGACAGGCCTGTGTTACACAAACCAGCATGTACTTGGCAGCTAGAATATGTTGAATGAAATCACGGTCTATTGATTTAAAAGAAAATTTTAGGCCATTTTATGATATAAATATTTAAAAGAGTATCGAGTGTAAGTTCCTCAACAAAAACATTTCATGTATTTAGTTAGTGCGTGGTGAGCGTGTTGCCACGACAAGCCACGTTTGCACTCACAAGTTAAAACCTAGCACTACCAGGTACCGTAGGCTATAACACGCAATAGAAACAATAAGCAATTTTCATGGTTACATCAGCAAACACACAAATGGTTCAAAAAGTCAAGGAGCCGAAAACGTAACATTTATGCAAATTAATAACACATGATGATGAACAAATCAACAAAAGATGGTTAGTAGTCCATGACAGATGTGTCAAAACAATGATCATACCAAGGAAAAAAATGGAGGTGGAGTTTCGTTTTGACGCAATGTTGTTTCCTAACGTGGGTAACGAAAACTGTGATGCTGGCCCTACTAAATATTAACGTGGGCCGCAGTCTCTTCACCCCTGACGTAGGTTGTGGCAAAAGCAATTCGGTATAGTACAGAGGATGCGATGAAGTGCCACAATTTCCCATAGAGGCAGCAGTGGCACGTGACAAAGGCATAGGCTATGGTTCCTCGCAATTTTCAGTTAGGCTATATGTATAATGGTAGGCTATATGTTTAGCGTATATTTCCAGTGTTTCGACAACGGATGCACAGTGTTTAATATGAATGCAGAAACCTGAAACAGCTTTCATCTCGTCACATTTAGTATAATTGTGGATGAACCCAATCGGCAAGAACGCAATCGCTCCGAAATCAGTAACAAATTACACAAGACAAGATTGACAGCAACTTAAAGGCGGGAATGAATACTCCAATCGAGAGCAAAAGAACAACTCGTGAATCTTTAATAAACTTCGAAGACTTTCAGCGTTCTCTCAATGAGGAGTCGGGTCGCGCTTCGCACCTCGTGTATAAATTCGATAAACAATTTGCGAGGTGCAGCGACCCTCAGAAAAAATCTTTAATTTGTTTGAATTCCCACACGTACTAGCTGCTTGTGCTTAGACATCAAAAGCGATACTGCAAATGACGTATTAGCCGAACAAAACGCTTCTCAGGGATAGAAAGAGGCGACGAATTGAGCAAATTGAGGAATTAGACGATGGCGAATTAGGTGAACAGAAATGTACACAAAAGATAGGGATTCTACCGGGACCGACGAAGAAGTAACAAATTGAGCGAATTGACGAATTAAACAATGATGAATAAGACTAATTTCTACTGTACGTTGCAATAAAATAAAGGCAGCTTTCACGTGATTTGGGTTTTCCAAAACTTAGATTTCGTTTAATTTGGATCACCAAACTCAGTTTGTATGTTGCGTGGATGTGTTACTTTTTGGTTTTTCCAAGTGCCAGACCATGAAACGAATGTCAAAATTTCCGTAGCACATCTTCCTCTCCTTCAGTCACGCAGAGGATGCACGTGAAATAAATTTTGATTTCACAGCCAGAGACGCTATGGCAAGAACCTCGTGTTCCAGCTGTGCCCTTTTTTTGAACGACCAGTTGAAAAAAATTGGGTGTTACTTTCTACCTGCTATCTTGTCAAGTGGATAGAAAGTATGTGAAAACCCTCTCTGTGAACGCCGAAAAAATGTGAACCCTGCTCAGGAATCCACTGTGGTAGACCACCCTGGGGGTTCATTTTTGTTGATTTTATATACATAGAAAAATGTTAGAAACCTGTGTTTCCATGACTTTTCCTGATTTTCAGAGACAAGTGGAATGGTATCAGAGTTATTTTACTAATATATCCCTAAAAGCTTATATATAGAAAATATGGGTACTATACTACTCATAGTTACCTGATGTATAACAAATTTTGGGCACCTTACTACCTTAAAATTTCAATATGATTTTAAGTGCAAACGTGTTTGGCCAAATATGACCTCGGAAACCTCATGTGTGAAGAGTCTTCGTACAGCATGACTTGATCTGAAGAAGAAACGGATCTAAAACGCGCTTGACGGTTTCCGCGCACAAACAAAAATTTCCCCTCTAAAAAAACAAAGCAGTTGTTTGCGAGTACAGCAGTGCATAAACTTTGTATGCTATGTGTGTTTCGCTGCGCAGATACGATTTTGTTGTGAAAATGATTAAAAATGGACGTCGGGAAGTCAAAAATGGTTTGGTCCGGAAATAACGGATGTCACATGTCCCAGGAAAACGTACTTAAATTTGTGTCGCATTACACCCATGATTTACGGACTCGCATAGCGTTTTTAAGGTTTCCTAGACAGAAGTTGATGCAGCGAAAGTTTCGATAAATAATGAAATTTGCATGGCTTGGTGTGAATAAATAAAAGCTGCGATGTTGTTCAAATCATGAAAAACATTATTCCCGCTTATTTATATGTTCAGCACACTAGAACCGATTTGTTTCTATTTTTTCTAACTTCTTGTGGAATGAAATCTCCCAACTGTATATTCTCTTGACAAGGGCCACTTGCAGAAAAAATCGCATTCACTTTGTAAGTTTCTGTATAGTTTCAAAGCCGTTCTTTACAAGCGAGCACTAAAAAGCATTATGTCCCACTCATAAAACTTTTCATGGTCATCTGAGTGCCACAGCAAACTTGTTGAACTCACTGCACTGCTCTTTCTGAAACCCAAGTCGTTGCACAAATGTGATAAAAATACATTGTAAATGCTGTTGAATTTATATCCATCGTGCGATCTTGGTAGTATACAAGGAAGTTGTTTACAAATTATAACTCGTTGTTTTTCGCTATATGCAGATTTGTGCTGTTTTTAATCTACTACGAATTTGTTTGCAACCTACGTAAAGCAAGGCATGTCAGATTTCATGAAGAATCCACCTCCACCACCCCCATCATATGGCAGTAACCCAGCAGTACGTTTTCAGCCTTCGCAGCACAACTACAACACTCAATATGGATTTCAGTCTGGTGCCAATCCTCCCCCTCCACCACCTCCTGGTGTTCCTGTGGCAGGCGCACCTGGTGTTGTTGTAGTGACAACCCAACCGATGAGAATACATACGCGATATCCTACAAGTGTTATTTGCCAGCACTGCAACCAAAACGTTGTGACGCGTACTCGATCGGAAGTTGGTATGATAACCTGGCTGTCATGTGGTGCGATGATTATTTTTGGTCTTTGGCTGGGCTGTTGTTTGATTCCGTTCTGCATCCCTGATCTGCAAGACACCTACCACGAGTGTCCGAATTGCAATAATGTTATACAGGTCTACAAACCTCTGTGATGAACGAAGCAGAATAGTTAAATCAAACCAGTATCCTTTTTTGTGGCATCAACACAACTGATGAATAATATTTTAGTACGCTATACCTGAGAAAATGCAGCGTTTTCATATAAGAAAAGAGTTCTGTCAATTTTGTACAGCATCCAAACGCTGACCCACGAAAATAAACTGAACTACTGTATGTGGCAAGTGCGATCTTTCAGATCGTGGCCTATTTTTATGATGCTACAAAAGGTATTTTTAACGCCTTCATCCACTACCAGTGATTCTCTGTGCGAGGACAGATGCAGAACGTTTGTTTAACTCGACTTTTAATTTTTGCGTCATAACAACACGCTTTTGCGCTTTTTGACTTCTGCTTGATCGCGCAAAACGTTTTTTTTTCAAATCAACAGTTGCTGGCGAGTTGTTTCTCGCAAGCGAATATTGTGTTTACGTTGCTGGTCGCATCGGACGTGGTGTTGGTCTTTAAATATAGGTCGGGACGTGGTCATGATGCATGACGAGGAATGACTGGTATGCAGATTAAAAGGCAAAGATCTTGAAAAAGCTTAACAGAGCGTTAACAGCTTCTTTGTGTGGATATCAACTACGTAACTCTTCCGTATGATGATGGAGACCACAGTAGTCCCTAGTGCTCTGTTTCAATGTTTGCTTTTCCTGTTGGATACGCATTGCCAACCAACGTCTCCCCGTGCTGTGTTATGAGTAAGCGTTTATATTTTTGCTTATACTAACCTTGTGATATAGACCTAATAAAAAGTGATAAATTAAAGACTGATACTTTGAAAATGTGTTTTTTGCGAAATGCCTGCAGATGCTTGGTGATAGTGATTTCTGCAAAAGAGTATCGGCGTTTTTACTTGAAGCTGTAATCGGCCTTTACTATGAGAACATAATGACTTTTTTCATGCCCAGAACAATGTCTTATGCTTTTTCTCGCTCAAGAATTGGCAAAACTCCATTTTACTTTATGCGTATTGGACAAATTGGCAGCATGGCTCGTACCTTCACTTCTGGCTTTGTACTCACCAGCCGGAAAACAGTAAAGTGCTTACATCACTGGCCAATTGACCTTCGAAAGTTCAGCGATTTGTAGTGTTGAAGACCCCGCTGTTCAAACTGGAGCTTGCTTTATTTCCACAATTCAGTGTTGCCACAGAAGTATTCAGATCCCTGAATCATTTGAGTACCTTTCCGTGAAAAGTGAACAAAAAGCCTTATTTTTCTGTCAGGTTTAAAATGGCTTTCGTCAGGCAAACATGTTGGTAGTCTTTTAGCAGAAAGAAATCTTTTCTGATTTTTGAAATAAGTTAAGCTGAATTGCAGCAGTTATTTCAAAGAAACCCTCAAATTCAATACTTATAGTTTTCGATGGCACTTGAGCGAGAAGAAGCATGAGAAAGTTGAATGAAGAAAACAATTCTAGGCGTGAACATCTGTTATGAAGTATGCAAAAACACACAGAGCAAGCCAGCCCAGTGATCGGGAGAAGGTAGAAAAATATCATAAATGTCTTGTAACAAACATTTTTGTTTCTTTTTGCTTCTAATGTTTTTCTTGGTCTGGGTTCCCTGTTTTCCTGTTTGCTTCAGAATCACACTTAACTCCCTCCTTCCACACAACAAATATTTACCTGGTTGTGTGAAGTCAACCGTTGTTGTTGAATAGCATCAAGTTATCTCAGTTGAACGGCGTTAGACAAGACAAAATAAACTCAGAAAAATAGTCGGTATTGATCTTTCGTTGTTTTCTTTAATAGCATGAGTGGTCATTTGGTCCGTGTCGTTTTTCTGTAAATTCCTGTTGTCATCCGTTATTCATTGGAAGTTCTGCTGTTGAGTTAGTGCAGGGGTCTCCAAACTACGGCCCGCGGGCCAGATGCGGCCCGCTAAGCCATTTCATCCGGCCCGCGAAGCCATTTCGCCAATGATGAAAAAATAATATACAGTAGCCTACTTACGAAAAATTTTTTGATTTGGTAGAATATAACATATCCCGCAACAATCTCATTGCGTAAGATATCCGGCCCTCGACATGTTCTGTATTACGTTATGTGGCCCTCGGACAAAAACGTTTGGAGACCCCTGAGTTAGTGGAATGTAAGCGTTCACACCGACCCTTCTCACCACCACAGAATAAACCTATTTTTATCGCCTGTCATATTCTGAGTCTGACTGCTGTTCTTGAAATGTAATAATGAAAGTGTTGCACTATGGCTGAAAACGCATTTGTTATTGAGAGGTATAAGAATGTTATATTCGTTGTAAAAACGTGTATGCCTTTCAATAAAGCTTTGAATGCAAGAGTGAGGTGCTTCCACACATTTGTATTTTTTTAAAGATAGCGATATATTTATTCTCAGTAGCAGTTATTATTCATTTTCCCTCGCGAAAGAGCTTCAAGTTGTACTCCTCGCCATGCAGCCCACTGCTTTCTGGTCGAAGTAACTTGATTTTGCAAAGCTTGAAGGAGGTCACTGCAGTTTTTGTTTTGTAAAACAGCGGTTGTTATCAACGTTGCCATGCAGGAAAATCTTGCCTGAACTACTTTTTTCTTTGCTAAGCGAAGACGTTTTAACACGAAGTATTTCATTAATTTCATTAATTTTCCAAAATAAAGCCGCTTACTGAAGGTGGGTTATATGAGCTGAGTGCAGACAAGCGTCGCCCAAACTACTAACATATACCAGTTTTGCAAAAGCAGCTATCAGGGATTCGTTAGCATTTTGAAATACATACGGATGCACAGAACGTCAGGAAATGATAAAATGCCCCTTTGCTATTTTTCAGAAACATGGGTGTGTACTGAAAAATGCTCTATGACCAGCAAAACATTTCATTTGTGCTCACTTGGAGCCCAAAAATAAACGGAGCAATTGTGTCACGCTTAAAAATACCCTCTTGGTAAAGCGCTTTATTCACGTGTGAAGAGTGGTGCGTATAGTTTGCAGAAAAGTGCTTCTGTAGAGAGAACGTCGACTATGACTGTGAGTGCTCGGATCAGGACAGCTGGACTTGCCGGAGTCGATGAATTGCTCCTGCTGGGGCAGCGAGCCGACCT
>Ga0210059_1015725_pt1 | contig 11009 bp, 8 predicted proteins | sample Ectturendosymbi2_FD_188042 | JGI IMG/M metagenome (GOLD analysis project Ga0210059, IMG submission 188042) | Ecteinascidia turbinata endosymbiont from Florida, USA - Sample 2 (SPAdes) (version 2) | ecosystem: Host-associated > Tunicates > Ascidians > Unclassified | place: Key West, Florida... | reverse complement strand
TTCAGACGTGATTCTTACAGCTCAAAGAAGTATGGTCTGCGAACAGTAAAAATGCTTCAGGTGAGTTTTCCCCGCTCCACCTCTTTGGAAGTGCGTGCAGGTTTTTTAATAAACAAACCTATAAAGCAATCAGATTGACTACTGTATATATAACACCGCCCCAGAAGTTTAATAACCTTTACTGAAGATTTGATTCCTCCGCTGAAAGGGTTTATTCAGTTAAATTTTGCTGATGGTAAAGTCATCAACAGCGCAAAAAATTTTCATTTACATCGTTTAAAGGACTACTGTAAAAACTTTAAATTTGCTGTAAGCTTTCCAGGAATCAGCCGAATGATTTGTTCCAGTGTTTTGCAAAGTTTTATATATAACCCCTTGCAGCAGCAAAAACTGTAAATTCCTCCCCACCAAAAATCATAAAAAAAGATAATTGCAAAAAATTTAACGCTGCACCTACTGCCAAGCAAACATTAAATAATTATGAAACATACAGACACTTTTATAAAGTCAGTCATTGCAATTAAAGCAGTTTGTCCTTGCTTACTTTAGACATTCCCATCTAAATCAATCTCGTTGCGCAGTTTTTTATGTGTTGAATGAACAAATAATAAAAACGTAAGTTTTTTCATCTTTGGTTTTACCTCCCCAACTCCTCCCTGAAACAAATTTCCTCCCAGGAATGGAAAATTCTTCCCTTAGTGATCCAACGAGGCACGCGTTTGGTAACCACTGGTTTATGCTTTCATCTTTTTGCAATGATTCAAATTTGCACATGTCTGCATTCAAGTAACTGGTTTCCACATCGGGGAAGAGTGAATCAATTAGGAAATTTTTAATAGGAAATCATAGTGCTATGTGAAATCAACCTACAGTTGAAAACTTGCTGATTGGTTCAAACTCTTCCCCTTGTGTGGAGACTAGCTACTTGAATATCGTTAAAGGAGCAAACGAATAAGTGAGAAGTAAAATTTAAAGTGTCAGTGCAGTTGCTACAGTAATATATTTCAATTGACAAGAAAATAGTTAACAAGTTTGTGCTTATAAAGATACAGCATTGAAGCAACACATCGTTTTCGACTTCTTTCATGCGCTTGTTAGCAATTTTCATTAGTTTTTATCATACTTTTATTTAATTTCTGTTCAGAAATTTTGACCCCAGCTCAATCTTGCTTCAGTTTTTCCTTGTTGCCCGGGTCGGCAACACTGTACATTGGGTAGGGAACAGATTGCTTGTCTTGCTTAGGACTTCTGTCAAGAATGTAACAGAATAGCCAGTCTTTTCCACACTATTCGCCAATTTTTTCAATCGCGGGTACCGATGCACCGTAACATCGGCTGTTTCTTGTAACGTTTTTTTCCAGGGCTGCGGAACCGGAGCCCGGAGCAGGAGCGCCGAAGCTGGGCATTTGCCTGGAGCCGGAGCTATAATTAAAAATCAGAAGGAGCCGGAACTCAGCTTAAAATTAAGGATAGGAGTCGGATCTATGGCCATTTGAGAAGTAGCTCCGGCTCCGGGTCCCTTCCTTGGTACTAACTGCTTTGCCTTATAGACTTACTTTACCTAAAAGTGTGCTCTTTATAGCACACTAAACGCGATTGTTACGAGTTAGGACACCAGACTGCAACAATGGATCTGCAAGCCTTTGATGTTTGTTTAGTTATAATCGCTAAGGCTGTGACATCGTAGCTGGCAGGCGTGGTGTTACTTGTTGAACAATGGTTTTCAAACACTGTTCTAAGTCTAAGAGACGCATGCAGCTCCCAAGCATCCTTTGTGGGGCTCTTAGTAGTCTTTTAGTAACACCTCTAATTTTTTGTGTGACAGACCTTGTCAGTCCCGTAACCAGGGAGCACGGGCGGCTTCGACCCCCTGCAAAATTTTTCGCCCCCACTGGAAAAATGTTTTGCATACAGGTGAAAACTATTGGACATAGTTTCAAAAATTTGGGCCCCTCTCAGAAAAATCTTCACCACCCCTGGTGTCCCAAGCTGGTTGTGGGCCTGGGGTTCGTTAGTGCTATAAAACAAAACGTGTCGATTTATTACTGGTGGTGGTGGTAAACATTTTTAGTGCGGCCCTCTGACAAAATCGTGGGTCTGGATTTGGCTCCGTTCAGCGAAATGGTTGATAACCACTGTTGTAGAAATAAGAAAAACGTTAACTACCACAACATCTTACTTTCTAGTCAGAATGATCAAACCGGGTCTGTAGTAGTGTAGCGATTTGAAAAGAACTGTGTTATAATGAGTAGGCATATAATATAATATCCATAGCTTCATTAAATTACTTGAACAAAGGGCTTTTAAACACATCTTGGCATTTGTGTTAATGCAAATGTTTGCATGTTGAAAGAACACACAAGAGAGGTAATCGACTGTGTTTTCCGCTCTTCGCATGGTTTACCCGGGTAGCGCTGTTAGCTGGAATCGACTGCAACAGGCAAAGCATTCAACAAGTGCAAAACACTTCGTCAATTGGGACTGGTCTGTGTTTAAAAATGTTCGTAAACAATTCATGGGCGTCGGAAAGAATTTTTCCAGGGGAAGCCACTCGGCGATTTTTCTAAAGTTTTCCAGTGGGGAGTCAAAAGTGGTGAAATTTGTTTTTTCCCACTCAGAACTAAGAAAACAACCTCTTTTTGCTGAAAATTTCAAAATCCAAGGGAGGGCCGATGCCCCCGTGCCGACTCCCATGACACAAATGTAGTTTTCCAAACAGGCATTTTCTTGATCCTGGTTGTAAGAAATAACAAAAGGTTCTCAGGCATTGACAGCAAAACCAGCCACTGCATTTCCAGAAATCGTTTATATTACCGTATCTTGAGTTATGTTTCTGCTAGTAGGCCTAACTGTTTTCTGAATCGTCTAAACCTGTGATTGTTGTTTTTTCGCTGATTTCCTCACGGTAAGAGCGCTGCCAAAACTACCAGATTAAATTACTGAAAGAAGTTTGGTATATTCTCTTAGTTTTGTGTACTTGATATAATTCATTTTTCATTCAACTTGAGGCACACCAGCGCAATTGAAATGTTAATGTGTGAAAACGAACAAAAACCGGAGCTGGAACCGGATCCGGAGCCATGAAAAAAGAGAGCTCCAAAGCCGATGCCACACTCATGAAAACCAAGAGCTCCGGAGCCGGAGCCGGGACCATGTTCATGATAAGAAGAGCCCCGGAGCCGGAGCTGTGTCATTTTTACGACGGCTCCGCAGCCCGAAATAATCCACACTGTAGCCGAGCGCACATGTTTTTTTCACATCAATAATGATTTACCATGTAATGTTACCAAATGTGAATGGAATATCTAGAGAAGCAGCAAAAAAACTTCAAATTTGCTTACTTTGCATTGGGACTTCTCGGTTTGTTTTAATTACACGAATGTTTAAATGTTTGGAGCCTGGCACCACACAGTCGCACAGATAGTAAAGGCGTGTTGATCAGTCAGTTGAGCAAGTCTACGCAGAACAACGTAGCTCCGTATAGCATATTCAACATGAAACTCGCCACATCCACCTTGGTAGTTGCACCCTATTAAAGCTGCGATGAGCTATTCATGACCATTACAAACGCAACTCTTGCAAAGTGACGTCATGACAAATGATGAAACTCGAGAATCAGTGAGAATGGGAGTGAAAGAAGATGGACGCATAAAAAATCACTGACAAAAGAGTTGTAGGAAACAAAAATCGATAAAAATTATGGAGAGGTTTACGGCCTTACTTCATTACGATCACAGGGATGCAATCTGCCACATCAAATTATGCAATGCACCAATTTTTAGTGGACTTTTGATGTGCCTCATCACTTTGTTCACCAAAAGATATTTGGTGGATTCCAGTATCAGCCAATGGCTAGACGTGCTTGAGCGCTAGACGCGCTTTTTTCAGTAATTAACATGACTGTTGGTCAATCGTATTTTGGATGCAAACTTAGTTTGCATTTTGCTGAGCCAACATTCTTGTGTCTTACCTTGTGGGTCAACAACCTTCAAGAAAATACAACCATGTTTAAAAAATGGAGACGATGATGTGCCCAGTGAAAACGTGGATAAATTCACTGCAGTGATATTGGTTGCTGGACAAGCCTATTTTGGTCGGCAATAGATTTATATCGATAAAGAATATATTAAATTTGTTGAAAATGGAATATTTTCTTGGTATCAATTACTCAGCGATACTTTCATCGTTACTACCTTTGACAATATTGTTAGTAACTGTGGTGCAAAACATATCTTGCATTTGTTGAAAAAACACTTTAGTTAAGTCGAAACGTTAAGAAATTCATGTGGAATGTGTTAGTTTCTTCAAAATAGTACGTTTGGTGCCAAACAAAAGATTTATGAACTACAGTGTGGTCACAAAGACTGACCTACTCACTCGAGACGTCGGTGTAACCACGACTGCGTGCATCCTTGCAACTTTGATAATCATGGCGTATCCTGTCTGCTTTCTATAACAAATGATTGCTTTGTATTTTACTGAGTTAATATAATAAACGCAGGTGCCCCTCAACAGAACAGAACTTAGAAGCACCTTTAAAGAAATAAACAAGAACCTGCCTCATATGATTGTATTGGGGGTTGATCGCATGACCGGTCATGAAATACTCACTGAAGCGTATCGACATAATTTGACGATATCTCATGGATGGATGTGGATTAATACGGCTGAAGTGACAACGCTGACGATGGAAAAAGTTTTCGTAGATGGAAACTCAGTTCAATTTCGTGGTTAGTTTATTCCTCTAGCTAGAGACTGTTATAATTTTGTGCCCATTGTATATGTGCAAAATTATTTTGCTTTCTTTCAGTTCGAGGAATTTTGCTTTTATGATGATACACTTTCGCAGAGTAATAGGTCCGTGTAAGATGTGCGCAGAAGTAAAACTCCGGGTTTACAAACCGCCTGGGGATGCGTCATGGCAATGAAACTGATGGAACGCCTGAGCATCCACTTCAAAGGCCCGCTTACTAAATATGTGTTCACTGTCATTGACGAGTATTCACGTTTTCCTTTTCGGTTCCCATGTCGCGATATGGAATCTCAAATCGTTATTCCTGTTTGTCACAACTGTTTGCGTTATTCGGCTATTGGGGTTACATTGGGGTTACATAGGTTCCGAATTTCCGACAGAGGTGCGTCATTTATGTCGAATTAATTCGTCTTGCACATGAGTAGTTTGCGCATTCCTACCAGTCTAACGTCAGTTTATATTTCTCAATCAAATGGTCAGTGTGAAAAATATAATGACGTTATTTGGTCAGCAGTGAAACTGCGTTTGAATTGAAAGCAACAATCTGCCTCTTTCTTTTTGCGAGTCAGTTTCACCTGAAGCTTACATTCCACATGTTCTTCTCTGTGAACTGTAACCAATGCAACCCCTTTGAACGCTGTTCCACGCTTGGTTCGTCTGTTCCTTCTTGGTTGCGCACCGATGGACGATGAAGTAGAATTCATTCATGCCACTCCAGTCACGCCCATGTTCTTTTACATAACATTAGAGAAATACTTGCATTCGTGAGGGATGTAGCCCCGACCCCAAAAGGAAATCCACACCCAAATGTGCTTCAACAGACTCTGTTGATCGCAAAGCGTTTGAGTGTCAGCGTATATGGCTGTTGATCAAGGTGCTTTCAAATTTACTGTATGCGTCTTGCAATGCACAACCAGACGAACCAGTTTGTGGCATAAATGACGATGACCCTGTTGTACATGATGTGAACGAAAGTGTTGCATCTGACCGAAAACCGGATTCGTCCACCTTTCACGAAGGTGCGGTTGTTCGCCTTTTTCTGAAAACGCGGCGCCCTCCAGACCGACATACGCATTAATACGTTGCTGTAAGTTTTAGGGAAGTTAAATGCTGCATCGTTGATCTTTCCTTCAGTTTGCAAATGCTTTCGGCCTAGAATGTCTGTACTGATTACGTCGCCGTGCGGCAAACCAGTTTATTGACGGCAGTGTTCTGTGTGGCAATGTCTTGATTTGTGTTGTTACCATTTTAGTAGCAATTTGCCAAGACCATGTAAATTAGTACTGTGGCCTTCTTACCAGGCGCACGGTGTGCAGAAGAGCTGCATTTCACACATCCAGAGCACAAAAACAAAACCGAGTCAAACAAAACCGGACATTGTACGAAAAAACTCAGTTGTGGCGCTACAAGACCACTGCCTTTAGAAAGCGCCATCAACAAAAACGCCATATAAATAAAGTATCATTTTAGTAGTGCCGATGCACGTACCATTGTTTCTAACAGTCGTATTTTTCAGTTGATAAACATCTTAATAAAATCGTATTTGATTAATGAATGTATCAAAACACAGACATTTTGGGTAAAAAAGTTTTTAACCATCAATCAAACAAAATTTTTGCATGATACTTTGTCCAGGTCCGAATAAAAGAATTCTCTTTGAAAAAAACATTGTGTAGGTGGCAAGATTTAATGTGTCTAGACAAAAGTTTATCTAATTTGTACCTGGCTCGTGGATACTTCCTGGACAAAGATGTTTGCTTCCTTGAAATCTATCTGAAAATTTGAGTTTGTGTTTGCATGATGTTTAATAAATTTAATAATAATTAATGTGCCTAGGTAACACTTCATATTTCTGTTGGCAGAACTTCTCAGTTTGCGTCCACAATTACGCAAACAACAAATCCATACCAGTCTGGGATTGTCTTTCACGAACGCAAGTTTCATTGCACAGCGATACATCGACAGCATTCTTTACGTCGCAGAAGCATTAAAACGAAGTTGCGTCAATCGTACAGTAAGTTACTAAGTGAATATTTTGTGGTATACTTGACAATTTGATGAGAAAAAGTACTTTGCTTCTTTGTTACCGGTTGCAGTTAAGTATGTAAAACAGTCTCATGCAAATGCTTTTAACATGCAGGGACAAACACTGCGATGAACCAAAAACGTTAATGAGAGATGCCGCAAATTTACTGTTTTACTGTACAATGAAGCATCTTTTTATATTGAATGATTTGGTGTTTTGTGACTTTGAAGGGACTCTTTCTTCGACTAATTTCACAAGCATGCCATAACCGGACGCTGGGGGCCATTTGGACTCAGCAGAAGCGGTGTTTAGAAACCATGCATTGCAATGATCTTATTTCCAATGATTGTAATTCAAGATCTCACTTATGGATTGACGCAAAGCAGAGTGCTGTTTGAAAATAAGCTTTTGTGGTAGAAGTTCCGTATCAAATTAATCTCGTTACATTTCATATTATTTTTTGCGGAAAACGGCTTTATTATATTACTATTAGCCAAATGCCAACTATATCGTAGCCTAATTGTGAAGATTTCAGACTGGATACGTTTTCTTGAAATTTAATGGAAAGATAATTAGTTATAGAATGGCATAAAAACACTGGCTGTGATACTATGCAACAAAACTCGCCAGGTATCACTTGTGAAATATAGTTGTAAGCCACAGTTGTGACATAGGCAAGTGAATACATTGCAATGTATCTCGCAGGGAAAGTAATTTCGTGGATTAACATAAGTTGAAGAAAAGACACTTGCTTCGCGGAAAAATTTTCCTCTCTTGCTTAGTGTTCTTCACCGCAGCTCGTGTGTCTTTTTTTAAACTGTTTTTCAGTGTCAGCATTTTGCTAGTAAGATTTCTTACTGCTTGCAGGACTGAAGATGTGTTAAATACACGAAAGTAGTTTCCCTGTGGAATAAATAGCAATGTATTCACTTGCGTACGTCACTACTGTGGCTTTTAAAGCTATTGAAAGACAGATAAGTGCAAGTTTGAATCTGCTGCGTATTACGCAGCAGAAAAATTAACGGTGCTAAAAGTCACTATTGTGTTATTTGTGTGATAAAGTAAGATTTTCCATCGGATTGAACATTTGCATGAAAAAGATGTCGTGAAAGGGATTATAAGGCATCATGAAAATTTGAAACAAATTTATATATACCATCTAAATCTTGACCACACTTCTAAGCTTTTATTGAAACCCCACTGCTTTGTCATCCAGGTTCAAACGTCCTGATTTTTATGACCTTTGATGCACCACTTAAGAAATCTGCCTTTCAATACTTGCAAGCCACAGTAGTGACGTGCGCAAGTGAATGCACTGCAAATTTTTTCACAGGAAGCTAGTTTCGCATAAATACACGAATGTAGCGTCCCTTTGAAATAAATTGCAATGTATTCACTTGCGTACGTCACTACTGTGGCTTACAACTATTGAAAGACAGATATGTGCAAGTTTGAATCGTTGCAAAAGGATGAAAGCGGAGCCAAGCAGGCAGATTCTTCACAAACTTTTTACCAAGCTAGAGCTTGTTTTTTTTTATTATAAAAGCCGTTTGCCATATTATGTACAGGTCCACCCAGCACGTTCGTGGTCTTATCGAAGAAAAGAGGAAAGAACATTCTCAGATTTTCATTCTGATCAGCAACATTCGCCCATGTCTGTAGTTTATGATGTCTTGCAGTCTTCACATTCTGGTTGGTCGGTTATAGGTCAATGGTCATCAGGAGTAACGACATCTGGAAAACAGTTAAATATGGCTGATGGTTCAAAATCAATCAGACCTGCAAATCGAATGCGGATAACTGTTGTCGTTGGCTCGCAATATGTATATTACAATGATAATGAAACTTCAGATACTTCTAAGTTGCAAGGCTTCTGCATTGATGTACTCAAGGAACTAAGCAAGCAAACAGGCATCGATTACGAGATACATGTTGTAAAAGATGGCAAGTATGGCTCTCTGAACAAGACAACTGGACAGTGGAATGGAATGATCGGCGAAGTCCATAGAGGAGAAGCTGATATAGCAGTCGGATCGATTACGCTAACATCGCAGAGGGCAGAAGCTGTTGATTTTCTACCACCTTTCCGAAGGCTAGAGTTGAAATTTCTCGTCAAGCGAACTTTCAAAACAAATCAGAAATATGATGCGTTTTCGTTTTTTCATCCATTCAACTCTACATGGTATTACGCCATTTTCATAAGCGTTTTTTCATTAACCTTATATCTTGCTTTCATCTCGGCCTTTAGTCCGTATGGGATCAGAGGCAACTTCGTTCAATCTGTCCGTCAAGACCGTGCAAAGGATATCATCAAAAGAATCAAAAGTGCACAGGAAGTTCCTGATTTGACTAATAGTGAGAGACAACTGCTAAGTGAACGATCTCAAGCTAAACAAGGTATGGGCCTGAACAACGCTTTGTATCTCATGTGGGCAGGTTTGTTCTCTCAGTCACCAGAACGTGTCCCGCAGTCGATTTCTGGCAAAATCATTGCTGTAACATGGTTCTTTGCAGCAACTGTGTTTGTTTCGTCATACACGGCCAAAGTCGTCACTTCGGTTTCGCTTTACGATCAAGAATACGATAACATTCGCACTCCCGAAGATCTGCTATTGCAAAACAACGTGCCGTTTGGTATGTTATCTGGAACCGCGGTCATGCATCAGCTAGAGGTGACTGACTCAAAGATCGCCAGACAAATGTATAAGACTATCGTCAACGAAAATAATCCACAGGGTTACCATCCAGCAAACCGTTCCCACGCTTTGGAGTTGGTTAAAGCTGGAAAGTTCGCCTGGATATCTGACTCCATTGGACTTGAAAATTATGCTGTCAAAAGTAACTGCGAGTTAAAAACTGTATCTGTCGGTTTCGGTTCCATATTATATGCATTTCCGATTAGAAAGGGATATCCCTTTCGCAAGTTGCTGTCAGATGCCATGCTTGAACTTGATGCCAATGGATTTCTTGACGCTACGTTTTGGAAACACTTTTCCCAACTGGCTGACTGTGATTACTTGGATTTCATAAAACCCCGATCACGTCAGCTCACATTTACTGACCTTGCCGGTGTGTTCTATGTAATGACGATTGGATTGGGAACCAGTATGGTAGTGCTTGTCTGTGAGTGGCTATCTGCTGCCTTCGCTGACATAAACGCAATAAAGCGTGAAAGGCCGAAATTTTTAAAAGATGCTCTCAAAATTAGGTGGAGAAGACTGCTGATTCATGCACGTGTTCATTTGTTTCCTCTTCGTCGCATCATGCAGAGGTGGGAGAAAGTGGAAGTACCGAGGCAGACACAAGCAGAAGTCATTTTGGAAAGCCAGCTACATAAAAATAGCCTAACGCGTAGGAGTGAGCTGCGAACTGCTCGTTCCGATGTTGATAACGCTGCTACACTTTTATCAGAACGTAAGCAGGATATATGACGTACCTTCAAGCCCTGTGTAGCCTATGTTTTTTTGCAAGTTTACGCGCCAATTTCATGAATGTGACAATGCGACATCCAATCATTTGAGTGTGTTCTGCTATACCTGCTTGGAGAAGCTCCCAGACATTGAAAAGATGCAATATGCTCGTAATCTTTGCACAATTTATCGTGCAGCTTTTGGCAAAACACCGACGACTATAAGTTCAGCTGTAGAAGTAGCTTATCACATCAGAAACTTTGAAGTTGCCTATTTCAGTATACGTTAAAGTAGCAAAAATGCTTCTCGAAAATATTGAAACAAGCCTTAGTCATTCTCTTTCAACAATCAATTTCTTCGAAAAATGCTTTTCTTTTTGCTACTCATGTTGTTTCGTAGCGTTTGCCACCAGGTTTCACATCAAACAAACAGATGAATAAGCTCTTCTGGTGATCATATTTTATTATCAGTCAACGTTTCGCCCACCTATTCAAGTGGGCTTATTCAGGGCAATGTTTTCAACCACAAACCATGTAGCATACCAATAACAAGAAATAATGAGTAGTATGACGTACAAAGACAAAAAACGCAAAGCTGGCCAACTCGTTTTATAAGAATGGTGACAGCGTGTCACAGAAAATACGTGGAAGTGTCAAATGAAAAAATGTTGGAAAATGATGAAGCGCAATAACACAACAAAACAGGGCAAAGCCTACATTGGAATGTATAAGAAACCGGTTAAATAGCGTAAAGGTATATGGTAAAATAAAGAACAAGTGTAAAATAGCGAACCAATAATGTGTAAAACTGTGTGGTGAGA
>Ga0210059_1015724_pt1 | contig 11010 bp, 7 predicted proteins | sample Ectturendosymbi2_FD_188042 | JGI IMG/M metagenome (GOLD analysis project Ga0210059, IMG submission 188042) | Ecteinascidia turbinata endosymbiont from Florida, USA - Sample 2 (SPAdes) (version 2) | ecosystem: Host-associated > Tunicates > Ascidians > Unclassified | place: Key West, Florida... | reverse complement strand
GGAGCAGAGTTGGGCACATGGCCATTTGCGCATTGCAAAATATGGGGATTACCGACGGTTTGTAGATATTGGTATAGTCACGTATAACACTTTGTTCCGACGCTTTTATTATTAATTATTGAGGAAGTTTCTATAAGCATTGCACTTTTGAAAGTAGAATTAAAAAAAGCAATATAGTGTTGCTAACTCCTTGTTGAAACGCTAATCTTATCTTTATAAACCACCTCGCTCCCTATGCAATGCATAACAGAACGCGAAAACTGTCCATGGCTGCTTGATGTAGTCGTACGCAAGGAAGATTGGTGAGAATTTGTTTCCATTAAAAGCTAAAGCTTTTATTTTTCTCGCCGATCAGCAGTTCACTGCGGTGCAAACTGAGTTGCCTGACCTTCGGCTGTTAATCAGACCTCGATGAGAGGACACGATCTGTCTTAACGACATCATAACCTTTCGAAGAAAAACACTTGAAAACAGATTATACGGACTTGTTAATGTGCTGTTGCTCCGCCGCTGCATCTTCTAACTTCTTAATGCCAGGCATAGTTGCAGGCAGTCGAAGTCTTGCTGCCACTTAGTGGTAATTACAGTTGTCAAATACCAGCGAGTGGCGTCAAAACGTTTGGCAGAAAAAAATTTGAAATATTTTTCTCATATCCTTTAGTTGTTGTTTTGTCATAAACCAAGCCTTCAACCTCATTGACAAAATATGCGCACGTTGACGCAATTTGAAAATTTTTCCATTGGTATGAGTTGGTCAGTAGTCGGCGCGAACTGAAACAATAGCGTTTGCACAATGTAATATCCTGCTTTAAAGGCCTTTGGTACAAAATTTCGTTGTTGCGAACGTGTTTCGGTAAAGCCCATTTGCATGTTGACAGAGGAATTGCATTGCCACGTAGAATCCAGGGTGTGGTTGGCAGCGATTAGAGGAGGAATCTGTGTGAGCAGCACTGAGCACTGCAGTTTAGCTCTGCTGTGTTTGCAACACTGAGCGCAGGACAGGTGGAACATTCATGTAACTCTTCCGAAAATTTGTCGGCTACGAAATGGATCCCTGCACAGCGAGTCACGTTGTTTCAAAATCTTTCCGGTTTGAAGAGAATGCACTTCTGAAATGGAAAACGTTTCAAAAGGACGTAGAACGTTGATTTTTAACTATTTTTAATGGCACAACTTGTCACTGTATTTGATTATGCGCTCCCTCCACACCGGAGAAAATGGATATACCTTGCGCATGCGAACCATGAGGACGGGTCGTCTGAATCGCGTTTACGTGGCACCTTATAAGATCTTTAGTAACTTTTTTAGGTGCTGTGTAACCCTTATCACACCCACAAATCAATGACCTATTACACTGTTTTTTTCAGCAAGAGCGGGGTCGTGCAAAGCCACGTATTACAACGTCGCGCGCGGGACAATTTATTCTCCCAGGTGGCCTGGTCGATATCAACACAACCTTTCCTGTTCTTGGAGGATCTTCGTGCCAAAAAAGTACTTGGGAAAATCAAACAGCTTGGTCTTTTCATTCACGTATTTTGACCTGGAACCAGTCAAGGACAACTTGACCATCTACACTTTTGAGAGCTTGGTGGACACAAAACCTACCAAGATTGTGTCGCTCCATGGGTCGGAACCTCAAAGTGATGTCGAAATTCCTTTAAAAAATGCGATGTATGTTTTTCTGCAGTTTGACTCTGACGGACAAAAAGCTCATTACGGTTTTACTATAACATTCAAAGGTAAGCTGTGTTGCCTTCTACATAATTTTTTTCACCAGTGAGGATCAATAATGCGTAAACCCTTCTGCAAAAAGAGTAGAGCTAATGAGAATTCTCGCGTTTCAATCATTGCTTTATTTTATCTTCATATATCTAAAACCACTTGGCAAATGAAGGAATCATTCTGCGAGGCACTTTTAACTTCGTTCAAGGCCCGAAATTCTTTTTGAATGATGTAACATTTGCTGCGTCTTAGCGTGCTCTAACAAGAGAAAGCAATTTCGGTGTAAGCCTCTCTGCCCGTTGTGGCGAACGAAACTTTTGCAAAGTAAGGTTTAGCATCGCACGCAGACCAACACTGTTTTGATGTCGTTCCAGGAAAAATTTTGTGGAGGAGGCAAAGTCAGAAACAGTACATATACAAAACGTACAGCTCTTATTAACTTTACTATTTGTATAATTGGGAGGCCACGCAGGTTGAGACCATAAAATGCATTCTATTCTTGCTGCCTGGATTGTATAATTAACTGTTTAAGACAGAGTCAGGCAAAATAATAAGGGAATAGAATCTCTAAAATGTCTTTCTTAATGTTGGGTTAATTTGGTCGCCTGTGAACTCGTATCACTTTTTTCCATATAATAAGAGTTTCTGTTATCAGCAATTTAAAGGAAGTAGCGATGCACCTTGTCCCAATTGGCTGCACACCTTCGGGGACATTATTAAGTTCCCTGCAACTCTTTTTTTTCCACATTTCGGTCCAACTTATACAGCAGTCGTGTACCCAGGGGAATACAGAGAGGAGGAAAGGGAGGCACAATGCCCCTGGCGTTGAATCACTGGAGGAGCCCAAAAGTCCCAACAGTGTCGCAAGTCCTTTCCTCAATACAGTACATTTGCTCCAAGGGGGCGCCAAAGGTGTTTCTTGCCCCGAACTCCATCTAACCTCGGTACGTTCCTGCGTGTACCTGACCGTTTTCCGCACATTCAGGCCTCGCGGTAGCACTTCCAGATTTTGACGTATTTTGGGACTCAGGCTTCACATAAATCATCATAACTCAGCACATAAAAACAATGGTGGTCTTAGCAATTTGGAGGCCCCAATGCAGAATAGTTTCGAGGCCCCTGCGCGTGCGTAAATGAAAGATCGAAATAAAGGTCCCTGTTTTCAAAAAGGAGGATTGTATCTACAGTAACACTGATGCCTGATGCTCAATTTTACACTAACTCATATACCTTCTTTGTTCGTACATTATCCTTCTCATATATGCACCATAATCCACTGCAATACGCAAATACGACAATTGCACAGCACACAACGTACAGCAAACTATAATACCTCGTTGCTCCTGAACGTAAATGGACAGAAAATACCTGAGCATGTCCACCAGCTTCATTCGTTCGCCTTGCACAAAAACAGGAAACCAACCCATACGTCAAATCAGTGCAGTTTACAACTATCTGAAATATTGATGGAACTACAGATGATTTTCAGATTTTTCATGCTTTGCTATTATGGCGCCAATGTGCTGCCAATCACAGCAACTTCCTGCAGACAGACCAGCGGGCATTTTGGAAAAAAGTTTACAGCATGAACAATAAACTGCATTTTTGCCAGGGAAATACACAAGCCAACCTCTTGTATTCTTTCATTACTCATTCTTCCATAAAAGTAGCTTGTACTGAATCTTCTTCCCATTTCATTTCTTGGGATATAAAGTACAAACTGACTTTCCACATGTTGCGGGCCTATTTGAAAAATCTTTGTTGCAATTTACCTATGTCCATCAACATTGACCTTTGACCAGTTGCCGCGACACTGTCGACAGTAGTTTTTGTTTTTGGCTCCATTGAGTTTAATGGTTTCCAATGCAGTAGCTGGAAGCACCTCATTTCCATCACTGGAGATTGCAGTTGCGGAATTTTTTGCAGTTTTGTTGATGGTATAGTAAATGGTGATCTGCTGCCAAACCATCATTTGAAATGTCAGCACACGATGTACCTTCATGCACTGCCTCAATGCAGTCAACTGCCATCGGAATGCACAACTCAACTGTACCCTGACAACTTTCATTCTTACAATTATCACAACCGGCTGAAGTCTTTACAAAGGCAACAAAAACAAGAGTTAATATCACGAAACTACTATCTTTGGTATGTCCTGAATAAGTTACGCTAATGGCTTTCTCTACATGCTATTTTGCTTAAGGATATGTAAACGTGGTAACTAGTAGATTTATAAGCAAGAATGGTAGGCTAGCAGCTAAATCTTGCAGCCCTATTAGCAAAAATGATTCAAAAAAGTAAGGGCTCAAAATTATTTAAATGTAAACCTCTTAAATTTTGATTGGGGTCCCATATTTGTTATTGAAGAGTATTGAGCCAAATTAGCTACGACCAAAGAATAAAGGGCCTGCTTATCCTTTGATATGCGGCCCTTTACATCTTGGTTGTGGGCCTCTTACAGTTTGACTGGGGCGCCTTGTTCTTTGATCATAGGCTATTTATGTTTTATCATTTTAGTGTGGCTTCTTATCTTCAGGTTGAAATGTGCTAAAACATCAATGATCACAATTTCATATAGCAAATTGAAGTGCATTTTTTTGCTAAATAATATGCAAACATTATAATAAAAATACAATCATAAACGAAAGCTGATATATCTTTGTAAGTCTTCAAACTGAAATTGGGGCCTCAAAGCACGTAAATTTAAAATGGGGGCCCCCGTTTTGCACACTCTCCACACTTCCTAAGACCACTACTGCGCCAAAACAAACAACTTTTACTCACACATGAATGTAGTGGCGTTACTCGGTACTCATTTCAGTAGACAGGCAGAGTGTATGCAGAACGAGTGGGCGTTGGTTTCGTGGGGTTGTGTGAAAACAGGTGGAAAAGAGGCGAACGTGGGCTGGACATCTGAGCTTGATGTATTGCAAACGAGTAACAGACTAAACTTTGCAGATGGAAAAGAATGTAATTAGCTCCCTCGTTAAAATATATGTGTGTTTATCTCAACAATCAGCCTGTGCCAGATAACGGTTATATGTGAGCAGTGACATCGGGCACTACGTCAATGTTTTATTGGAATTTAATTCAAGTTGCGTGATGAGAAAAGTATATTAGTTAAATTGGTTTATTTTCGTTTATACGCGGCTTTTGTACTTTCTTCGGTATGTCACGAGTGGTCTGGGGCGCCCGCTTCCGCTTGCAACGTAGGTCACGCGGCTGCTTTCGCAGTGAATGCTGCAGTGGTGAGGAGTCAATGGCAGCCCCGCGTGTGAACGTTTCCCTTGCATCCACCCATCAACGCCGATTACGACGCTGGACAGGCGCAAGTACCGTTTTTTTAAGTCTTCGGTATGACCCATTCCGAAAATCGTACCCAGCCTATCACCTGTGTTGGCGTGTATTCAACGAACAGTACCATCTACTCGAGAAAATTGATTTGATTTTCTTTGTTACAGTAAAGAGGCGGAGCGCAATAACCGGAAATTTCACGTATATTCAAGGAACAAGAAATCCGGGTAAGTAATGTTCCGCTAAAGAAGGGGCACAAAATGCTAGTTGATGAATAATGCGGCTTGAAACATCTTTTTATTATTCAATATCAAATGATCTTTTCAAAGACACTGAAGTACTCTTAATTCCGGCATAAACCGTACATTTTGTTTCGCTGTTTGTGTAAATTTTCTTTATGACGCACGTTTATTCTTTTTCTAGTAGTACTTGAATGCTGGATCATATCAATACTATGATCGAATGCCTTGGTATACGACAATTAAATTAATAAACTGCAAATTATTCTTTGGAAAACGTGATGTAGGGGGACATGAGAATGAGGTACTTTGTAGAGACCTGACCTTGAAGTGACTAATTTCAGGAAGTGCGTAACTAGTCACTTCAGGTTTAAAGGACCTTAACTCATATTGTCATAAACGTAAAAATTAAGCTTGAATGACTTGTGAAGCGAAACAATTTTTTGGCGTATGTTTTTTTTTATTGAATTTGATTCATTTTTTCGAAGTTCTTACTTACCTTAGGGTGTCGCATTTGACTTAAGCTGATGCTGCACAAACTTGTTCTATGGAATGGAAGGCCTTCTATCCGGTTTTATTTAATGAATCAACTTGTAATTATATGGTAGTGTTGTTAGAAACGTAATCAAGCCCTGTATAGGAATCCATTGAGTCTAATAACACAAACAAAAGTGTAAACCGAAATAAGCTTGTTCAGCAGTATTATCCAGCCTGTGCGCATCTCTCCTTTTGCTTCAATACATCTTCAAGTGACTTTGCTGTAATTCACTTCAGTCTAGTCGGAAAGAAGGACCTCGTAAGACACATGGCATAATCGTAACTTTGATCTGTTGTGTTGTTTTTGTTTGAAAATCCACAGTGCCAAAACAAGTTTTGTTGTGTTTAGGTATTGTCGTGGCTCTAAGTGTAAATCGAAAGAATTTCCATGATACTCGCCTTATACTTCCTTTGAAGTGTCACGAGTGACCTGCACCCATGTCCGTTTTATCCGGCCAGAGCCCTCACGGGTACTTTCTTGGTGAATGGGGTGCATTGGTGACAACGTAACTGCAGCACTGCGTGTGAAGCTTTCGCCCACACTCATCTGTTAACGCAATGTGCGACGTTGAACTGGCCGCATGCACCTTTTTTCAAGTCTTCGGTGTGGTCCCGCGTGGAATCAAACCTTGCCTTCCATCTTCGGAGGCATCTTCAACCCACTGTAGAACTTAGCTTTAAATCGTTAATGAGAAACATTAATAATTCCCACTCAGCCACAGCTTGTTGAAATTCCCACGCGCACTGATTTCTTTGAAATCCGTATAAAGACTTCGCAGTAGGCACTGGAACTTTCCTGAAAGGCAAGGCTGAAAAAGTTGCTTGCGGCTAGGTTAAATGAGTAACAAATATATACAATTTGTTTTTAGTTTGGAAACATCAGCACCGCAGCTGAACTAACTTAAAAAGGACAACTCCTATGCCCAAGTCTTTCCAGATTTGCGGCAAACATATTTTGCAAGAGCGGCCTATACAAGCACCCCGCTTTCCCCCTGAGCGTTCTTTAATTTTTCTTTTCTTCCATTGTAGTTACACACCAATCACGTTGCTATTCGTTTTTTAATTTAGAACGTTTGTCCTAGATCTGGAATCGAATGCTGTCCCATGTTGTTTTATCGCCATGTCAAAAATTTGCAAGTGAAAATAAAGGCACTTGTTTCTGTTTGAAGCTGTTGCATACTGGTAACATGCAAACTGTTTGTTTCAATGGCAGGCTTCAGATGTGTTATGTTTTCGTACAGAAAGCACCGCGTCATCTGGTTATTTTGTGACGACTGGGCAACAGACGCGTCTTCAAGAGAAACTCACAACTTTGAAGCAAGGTAAAGTTTTTGTTGCTCGCATCGCACGAGTTATCAAAAGAAAATCGTGAAAGAATTTTTTATAAAAGCAATGTACCACAGCCTTTTCGTTCGTTTTGAAGTTCTCAACTTCTTAATACGCCGAATCACCATAATTACCTCTGTGACAGCCGTGGTCTTTCCAAGAGATCAAGGTTCAGTTGATCTTTCGTGATGCTTTGCGCAAACTCACGCACACTTGGTGATCAACGCCGTATCCAGATATTTTAGCCATATTTTCTGGTTTTTTTTAGTAGGTATTGTTTAGGAAATATGGATTATCTTTGAGATGCTGCGCGCTTCATCGTGAACTGTTTGACAATTTGTCGCATCATTTGACTTGTTATATTACTGATGCGCTTACAGCTCTGATTTAGCCTTGTTTGTCTGAACGAGCTTCGAGTTCGAACAATTTGAACTCTAAGCTGTAGGTCTAACCAATGGCGCCTCACGAAGAGCTGATGGCCTAGGCTTGTTTTGTGCTGAGGTTCACACTCTGAAAACGATGTTTCTTCCAATGTTTTAGTTAGGATTTTGGTTGTTATTTCATACCCACCTTTTGTAGGAATAGTTTTGATCTCTTAGAAGCGGTTTGTTGGTTATATCCGTAAATTTCATGGAGCTCTTGGACGAAACGGTTAACTCTGCAATCGGCATCCCTATGTTCAAATCTATTTTCTGGCATCTGATTCCTGTTTGCTAACTGTCGGATGCATATCAGTTAAGTTGCACGGCAATACATTTTCAATTATAGCAACGAATGCGATGGCTGTGCAGTTTTACATTGTGTGAAGGGTACATACGGCAATACGGCCGAACTGCTTCTTTTTCATTAGCCTAAAGACTGAAATGCGTAAAAGCGATGTATAGTGTTACCGTACAGGCGTGACTGCAATAGCTTTCTCGGGATAACAGAAAATATATTTCCTGGATTAGTAGTCAAGGCACCTGTGCCGAGCTGCTGGAAGTCGTATTTGCACCATTGAAATTCCAAAATATGACGGAAACAAGGAAGAAAGTGAACAGATGAACACTACTTCAAGTTTACTTTCTTCTTTAGTGATACCTTATTGGCAATGTTGAGCAGGTTTTGATCACATCTTATGTATGTGAACATGATCGACAGCTCTTAATTTTCATCTGCAGAGCCTATTCTCACAGAAGTTGCTACTATATCCTCTGCAACCACCACAACCATAGGTCCAGGTAAGCATGAATGGAGCCCTTGGGACGAAATGAAGCGTTACAAGTTTATAATCTTTTTTGCAGAGTTTTAAAATTCCAACAAGCTCGTTTACTGAACACCATAAACGTAGTATTCAACGTCGTGAACGATGTCCTCAGTGTGTTACCAAATTCAAACGCTTGCTTAATGAATTACTCTGTGTTGTCGTCCGCGGTAGCGACAGCCTTTTCGAAAATATGTACTCAGACTATTTGGATCAAGCAACTTTGGATTTGCCTTTACTGGTACCGATACTGCATTTTATCTAATGGGGCTTTGAATTCGTTCTTTAAACTCTTGACCTTGGGTGTATCTGCTTCGTGCTTAATTGCAGACCTCATGTCCTTTTTCAGACTCTTGTGCTTGGCTGCATCGTCATAATATAGGGTTGATCAAACTTTTGAAACTTTTTTCAAAGAGGGCCAATCATGCGCACGGTCAACAGTGCCTTTTGGTATTTTGTAACCGTAAGGTGCGAGCTACTACTGTATAACGCAGGTAGAGTTTCAAGCAGAAACATTCCTTTTTTACAAGTTTCCTGCTTAAGTTCGCCTTCAACAAATTGCAAACCACGGGAAACGTTTTTGAAAGCGAAAATCCGTCGTCGCTCGACCCAGTAGCGTAATCCAGACATTGGCGGACCGTATTCAACACGATCCGGAACCATAGCCGCGGCCATGTGAAATGTGCCCACGGGCTGTACTTTGGACACCCTTGTCCTTAAAGGTGTAACTTGCTGTGAACGTGTGACAGGTGATGAAATGAACTTGCTACATTTCCGTTATAAAGCGATCGGTAACTGATATCACCATATTCACAATAGGTGGCGGCAAAGTCAACCATGCTTCGAATTCCATCAAAACAGTTGACATCATCATCGTTGGGATCACGTGCGGTGCAGTGGCAGTAGTGACCATTTCCTTGGCATTTCTGCTGGCGAGGCGGCGCAATAAAAAGATACCCAACGAACGTTCGCCGCCGGAATTCAAGAACCCTGTGAGTTTTAATAACGGATCCAGCACCGTCAGCATTGCGTGAAGGCGAAAGCTCTTAGGTTTTGTGGGAAATTCCCGGACTAAAGTCGATGTGGGCTTGTCCGACGATGGAGGCAAAGCACTCGCTGGAGCAGTGCTTTAAAGAATGAGAGAATTCTATTATGTGTGAACCAATGACCACACTTTGGCTTCAACTGACCATGCACTTGTTTCTTGATACTCCTCAACGTGACCTATAAGCGAGAACAACCAAGTTGTTTGAGCAGCCATTAATAAATCAAAGTTTCAGTTTTTTTTAGTTCAGGATAAGAAATTCACATACAAGAGGCAATTCATTGGATCTTTTATTTTTTAAATGCCTGTGTTGACACAGATTATCTGATTTTTGTTATGTTCTTGGCGATCTTTTAATGCCTCGATTAAGTACATTCACATAGTCAAGGAAAATAACTGCAACGCGACGATTGTGTAATAAAAGCACCAATAATATTGCCCAGAGGCAGATTGTAAGTACATTATTGTTGGTTTACGCCAAAAGTGTTGGTGGTGTTCCTTTTAGTTCAAAGTACATTGGATATTGCTTCATGAATTAAATATAACTCTTGATTGTCAAAGAGCACCTTAAGCTACAATTCACGGTACTTGTGCGAAATGTAAAACATGTTTTACTTCTTGTTAGTAAAATACATCCCATATATACTGAGGCAGTTGTGCGTTCAACGTGGGTTGAAAATCTTCTGTAATCTTTCATTGCAGGATTCTATTACCTTCCTTTATCAATTGCCAATGGATTACCTCTGAAGATTAGCTTTCAATGCTGTTCTGTGTAATACGCGAGATTGGTTAAATGCGTTGCAACCCACACAATCGTTTAGTTTTTTTAATTCTGATTTGCTTGACGTGTGTTTTACCACTTTTTTATGTAAATTTTTTGTTATGTTTTTGTAGTGGCGGAATGAAGGTAGTTACCTTGACAACACATTTTTACCAAGTTGTTACCTTGCGTTTGTTTATAAAATGAAAAAGAAATATGTTTTTTATTCACTGTACTTGACTTTGTTGTTGTTCAAAAACTGAATGCACATTTCGTGCCTTATAAACTAAACTCACTCAAACCAAGATCATTCTTGCCGTGCTCAATTAACATTTCAGAGAAAGTTTCTTTATCCAGTCCCGACAGCAGCTATTCGATCTGCATGACACTGCTGTGTTTCCAGGAAAACAAACAGTCGTTTGCGTATATTTTATGATCGTAACATTTTCGAGTTTTGAGTTCAGTTCTATCACTGCTGGTGCAGAGTCAGGCAACATTTTTGCTATCGATGTGTACCTTGCAACAAAAATTAACTTTGAAAAGTCTCTCGTTATGCCAAATAAGTGGCTCCGTCTACTACTTCAAACATTTGTGGCAGGAGATAGGAGCCTGTTGTTTAAGGTGCAGTAACGTAAGCTTCCGTATTGCCTGTAAACGCTGGCACAGCACATTGAGAGTGCGAAATCTCTTGTTAAAACTAGTGATGCCTTGCGATGCATTAAAGCTACACTACAGAATCCAGGATCCTTTTCGGGTACTTCAATGAACATGTTGGGAACGATGCTGGGGTACAGAAGGGTGTGATTGGCCAACATGGTGATGTTGACATAAATGACAAAAGAAG
>Ga0210059_1015723_pt1 | contig 11010 bp, 9 predicted proteins | sample Ectturendosymbi2_FD_188042 | JGI IMG/M metagenome (GOLD analysis project Ga0210059, IMG submission 188042) | Ecteinascidia turbinata endosymbiont from Florida, USA - Sample 2 (SPAdes) (version 2) | ecosystem: Host-associated > Tunicates > Ascidians > Unclassified | place: Key West, Florida... | reverse complement strand
ACGCCCTTGCAAAACTTTATCACACGAACGTAATCACGATGTTAGCTCTCAAATACTTGGCGTTCACAAACTGAAAACTGGTCATTACCACAAGTTTTTTTTTGCTTTCATTGAATAACTTGAATGCGGTGATAGTATTATCGCGTGCTACTTTTTCCGAGAGTCAAAGCCATGTTTTGTTCAGTAACTGTAACAAAAACTTGCAATAGGTTATGCACACAGCCAAATACGCTGAAGTCTTAGGCTTGTCCATGGGAATGTCATTCCTATGGGAATCCCATGGGAAACATCCCATGGGATGGGACAGCACACATTTGTATTTCCCGTGAGACTCAGAAATAGAATGAGAGTGTCAGAATGTTACTGAATTGTCATACTTACACTATAGTTCTGAATTTTAAAGTCAATAAATTTTGTCGTTTTGCATGTCTCTTTGTACATGTAGTCCTATGTAGTAGATAGTATAGATACTAAACCTAAATTCTCATAAATTTAATAACTTTAATTGAATTGTATTCCATATTAATATTATAATAATGTAATGGGAATCCCATGGGATGGGACAGGCATAAATTGCTATGGGATGGGACAGATGAATATGTCCCGTGGACAACCCTGTGAAGTCTAACCAAACTAAAAAATGTCATATTGACATGTACGTAAAAACAAAGAACACAGCTACTCATGCAGTGAAGTATTGAATCCAGTGGAGTACCGTATTGATTCCAAGCTTTCAACTCACTGTTACGCAGTTTTACTAGCAGCAGTGGCCTATATTTCCAAGCCCGAACTGCTTTAAGATTGTTGATGATGTTGACGTTTTTCCGAACTAAAATGAACCGATCGATCCGGTCAAATGCAACCTGAGCTAAATCTTTCCTAATGCTGCTAGCTTAGCGCAAACAAATCCTCCGAAATCAACGCAAAACAGTAAGAAGAGCAGTTACTACCAATGTGTGCGGACGTAAGAGCTCTTGCGAACTTTTTCCTTTGGCCACCACTTACGCCAAAGTAGCGATTAGCGGTAGCGGTAAAGTGGTGACAGCCCCCTACCGCATCCTTTATTTTTTTATGAAAAGAGCGGCGCTAGGGCTATCGCTCCTGGAAAATTAGTTCGCTACTGCCTACCAGAGGTGGACAAAAACCGGAGTTTGGACTCCGGATGTTTTTTGTGGATGCGGAGTCCAAAAAGTTTCTTTATCGGCGGAGCGGAGGGGGAGTTCGTTTTTTTTCTTGATTTTCTTTGCACATTTGAAACTCATGGTTGCTTCAATTTTTCTTGCAAAGTTTCATGGAGGATTTGCTTTGCTGACACAGCATTGAGCTTTTCTGTGGTCAAAAGTTTGTTTTTGCATCTCGTGTTGCTCAGTGTATGCAAAATTTAATACTATTTTGGACATTCAAACTGAAGCAACTAGGCCTACTTGTCTGGTCGCCCAACAATCTTTTAGTAATACTCATACTGGACATGTGGTTTTGCAATCTATTCAACGTTTCAGTGAGGCAGTCTGTAGGCTACAGTTGAACAGTACCGTTACGCCAATTCGAGGTCAACTTGCCATCGTAACCAAACCCAAGTTGCGTTGTTTGCTCGTGTTTTTTGTGTGATTGATGGCTATTGCTAACATTTTTTATGTAGCCTAGGCTACCTACGACGTATTACTTGAGTTAATGCAGTGCCAAAACAAGGAAGCTTTTGGCAGCCATCGATTGTGTCTCACTTAGAATTGTATCATTGGCTAAAGCAGGGTCTCCAAACATTTTGTCAGAGGGCCACATAAGCTATTACACAACAGTTCGAGGGCCGGACATCTTACGTAATGTGGTTGTTTCGGGATGTGCTACATTCTGCCAAATCAACAAATTTTTCGTAGATGTATTACTTTTTCATTATTGACAAAATGGATTTGCGGACCAGATGAAATGGCTTCGCGGGCCAAATTTTTGGTCCGCAGGCCGTAGTTTGGAGACCCCTGGGCTAAAGCATTGCTGTGTAACAGTGTAGAGTTATGTAACCTAATGTTCATCCAATGTTGAAGTATCAACTATGAAGCCAGTGGCAGTTCAATATGGAGTGCAATTATTTTTTGAAGTCATAGTATTTCAGATATATTTGTGATAGTATATTGTTAGCATTACGGTGCCTAGCTGTCAGTGACAGAAATGATGAAAAATCAGTTTTATGATATTGTCAACTGCAGTACACTTGAAATTGTTTGTTTCAAGTAGATAAAGAGTTGTTTATTGACAGAAAGACGTTATGCGATATACAGTATAGATGGTAGTGCCTGTTTTGCCTCATGAAGTGAAAGTGCATTGGGACTATTTCACCTTTTGTCGAACGCAATTACCTGTACTTTGTGTTTATGTGGAAGGTGTAATATGCCGAGACAACGATTTAGACTGTAGACTGTAGCTCATGATTTGTGGTTAGGATGTAGAGTACAGTTCACACAATGCAGAAAAGAAGATGCCAAAAGCTTGCCAGTACTGAAACCGTGACAAAATTCATTCATGCATCTCGAACTGAGTCATTGGAGATGTCACAGTCAACTAAGTATGTCATGTGTTCCGAACTTGTCATGTAATCACTTCAACCAATCATGTTCATACAAAGGCACAATAACTCGAGCACTATTTTGCCTCATGAGACAAAACAGGCATTACCTTGCAAGCAGAACCTTCAAGCAACATGCCTGTATGTTACTGTAGAATTTGCAATTTTGCGGAGTCAAGGAGGAGTCAGAGTTGAATAATTCTATGATTTGTGGAGGAGCAGCGGATGCGGAGCAAAACTTTTCAGAGGAGGAGCGGACGCGGAGTCAAAAAAATGTGACTCCGTTCATCTCTGCCGCCTACCTCTGAGCCTAAGCTACTGTAGCTAGCTTGAGAGCCAGTGAATGAATGATAATGCTTGGCTTGTGCAAACGATCATATCACAGTAGCCTATCCAACCCTTTGCATCTCTAAACTGAACATGTTAGTGGCAAAACAAAATTTTTGGTCAAAGTCAATGACAGTGCTTTTCTTGAGTTTCCAGTCTGTAACAAAACCGACAGTGAACCTTGACGTACCACGCACAACACTGCAATACCCAAGATTGCGCCTAGATTTCTGATAGCTTCTACTTCGGATTGCTTTTCGCTTTGTAGCCATTGTGATCAGTAGCTGTCAGAAGAGCTCTGAAGGCAGCGGTTCGCTCAGGACAAAAACTGTCAGACAATAAAACAAACTAACTTGTACTGATGACTTCGGTTTACTTCTTGTACATATGGTTCAATGGTTTATTGTTTCATATGACTCAGCCAACAAGCAGAAGCACTGCAAGAAGCCACTGCACTAAGCAAAACCAGTTATTAGTGAACATAAGAGCAAATGAAAATGCAATGGTGCAATAGCTGATCAGTGTAAACAAAGAGGGGTGCTCTGTCATATAGGATTGGTGAAGGACTATGGCGGTCATCTAGTCAACTGTGGCGGTCGGTAGATGGCGCCACATGTAAATAAATGGTCGCCGCTAGATGGGGCCCATGAGTAAAAAGTCACTGTGACAGTAATCACCACAAACGAAAGATCGAAATTTATTCTCCCAATATAACAATAGTGCAACCTTGTAGTAGCAGAGTGAAGTCAGCGAGGGAGCTCTATTGCTGCTGGTTGCTTACCTGATAGTTAATGCCACGAATTGCCATCTTTCTCTTGTGCTTGCCTCAGTAGTTCAAGGCGATGCAGTCAACTGCAACACAACCAAACCTGATGATGCCCCCGCCTTTAAGAGATGCAAAAACAACCTTTGCCCATAGAAAATCGCAATAACACTACGTCCGTAAAGTGCATGCTTGAAGTAACTTCACAAAACTTTCCAAGAAAAAGTCAAAGGAATAATGAGCTTGAAATTTGCAAGAAAACTTAAGAAAAAAATTGATCTCCTCCTCCGCTCCGCCTCTGCCAACAAAGAAAGTTCTCAGACTTCGCCTCCGCAAAAAACATGCAGAGTCCGCTCCGCAGACTCCGCTTTTTGTCCACGTCTGATATATATAGGCTACTTATGAAAGGTTTTCATATCTATAATATTTTTATGGTCATTGTTCATACCTTGAGAGTCTCAGTCTCGGCTTAACAAAGTTTCTGTCTCACACGCGAAGTTTTGATTAGAGGTGGCCGAAGTAACCTTCTCAGTCGCCTCCGAACTTTTTTCAAGTTTGAGAATCCGACTCCTGTTCAGAATCCGCAAATCATCGATGCAAGCAACCTACATTCAGCAGTGTTTGTAACAGAGGTGGCCGGAGTCACTTTCCAGACTCCGACTCCGCTCCTGTTCCAAAACTTTTGAATCCGGGTCCGGAACTGGGTCCGGCAATTTTTCAAATTTGAGAATCCGACTCCTGTTTAGACTCTGGCTGGCGGCTACAATCACTGATTCAACCGTAATTTACCCATATTTTTACATAAGAAATGACCACACAGACTACTGTTACTGCGGAAATTGAAAAGTGACCCCGGATCCGGCTCCGTTTTTTCACAAATTTTTGACTCCGGATCTGGGTCCGAAAAAAACGCAGAATCCTGCCGGAGTCGATTCCGGAATTCCGGATCCGGTACCACCTCTGGTTAGTAATTGAGCAATGACATTTATAAAGACCACCCAGACTCCTGTTACTGCCGAAAGTAAAAAGTGACTGCGGATCCGGTGCCGGTTCAGTGGCGTAGCCAGCCAAAAATTTTGGGGGGCTAAAATGTTTGATGTTAGGCGAATAACACTATTTTGTTTAGAAAAACGCTTCTCAAAGCACAAAATGACTATATTTTCCAAAAATTTGGGGAGGCATGGCACCTTTGGCCCCCCTGGCTACGCCTATGGTCCGGTTTTACACAAATTTTTTATTCCGGTTCCGGTAACAGGTTTGAAAAACACAAAAAACCCTTCCGGATCCGTAGCCGCCTCTGGTTTTAACTAATTCTCGGTTTCAATGATTGCCATCTGAACGACATCACTGCCATTAAATAGCTTCAATTTATCAGACGTTGAGTGGTTTGAGCCTGGTTTAACTGTTGCCTGGTTTCTTTGAGACAGTTGTACGTCCATTTCTGAGAAAATAATGTCAAAAATAGGTGCCATTACAGTTTAAAAATCAGGCTTCAAAATTGTTGAAGCTTCCATTGTGGGATCAAAATGTCCATGCATTTATATTTTTAGAATAATAATTAACTCGAGAACAGTCATGTTCTGCGATAATCCAAGGTTTTCAAAATTTTCACCAAATCAATGGCAGTGATGTGCCCGAGTCACATTTGTTGGGTCAGAGTCACAAGCTCTTCGGATCAGAGTCATCCAAATTTCTTTTGAGTTGAGACACAAGAACTGTCTAGTCACTTCGAGTCATTGGTTTGCAGGCTCGAGTCAATGTCTATTCAAATGAAATTTACCATTTTTTCCTATGTTTTCTTTGCTATGAAATGGCGCAAAACAATCTAAAAATGGCGGCCAATGAGCTAAAAATGGCACTCAATGAGCTAAAAACTGATGCCCAATGTTGTTTCAGCAATTTTCATTCAAGTTTTGTAACCACTCCGCTGGCGTTGCAATGAAATGCGTGGTTCACCACGAACGGAATGTGGGCGAAGTAAAACACTACATCTACGTGGCGCGAACAAGCAATAATAGACTGATCATGGCGTGGAAACTCTGCCGATATTAACTTGTGAACGATTGAACTTGATGACTAGTGTACGCGGAGAGTGATCGTGGCATGTGATCTCTATTGTTGCTTGCTGCCACAGTGCGAAGCTTAGCGCACAATCAGAGATGAGCACGGATCAAGACTGAATCGGACTCGATCAGGACTGAAGCCAACTTTGGCTGGATCGGACGGCAATTTTTTTGAAAATTGGCGGATCAGGACTGGATAGGACTGAGAAAATTTTTGTTGTATTGATGTGATTGTTCTGAACATATCAAATATTTTAGTTGCGATCCGATTTTACAGATTTGCTAAACGCGAGTATATTTTGCCATGAATGGCAAAGGCTCTGCTGAGACAATTTTACAATTCGAACTGTATCCACCTTTGTGCATATATAACGTTGAGTTCTACTAGCAACGCGAACATAGTTGAGCGGTCAGTGAGTGTCTATACCTGCTATGCAAGTGTTCGTTGATTCTGCTCTCACCATTTGCTTTGGCTCAGCTAGAAGAGATAACACCTTTGATGGGAATGTTTTTTATGTTCTTTTTTTCCAATGTTTAGGGTTTGGGGCAGTGGTTTTTAACCTGGGGGTTGTTTGCCTGTTTTCTGTGGGTTGCGAGACGAGCTTCTGAGAAATATATTCATAATTACTTCTATATTTTGTACACGGAACCACTCCTTGCCATACCCAAAACAATGGAATTACCTGGCAGTAACGCAGTCAATAATTTTGTTTGGGAGGGGCTAGTCAATGTTGTCGTCAGTCATTGACGTCTTGAATCCAACTGTTACTCGCGTTTATTTTCTAACAGCTGAAAATTGATACTAAGCACTAGCAAAAATCTGAAAAAGTTTGTTTTGGGGAAGCCATGTCTACTTCGCTCTCATTCTGACTGCGCCACTCTTACCTGGCAAAATGATAGCCTACTTTTTCGTTCAATATTGTTTTGAATATAATTATGCCCATTGCAGTACTGTTGCATTCGGCAAAGCGCGAATAACTTTGTCAGTGGGGTAGCCAACCCAAAATTTTGGGTGGGAGGCAAAATATTGATTTTAGGCAAATAACACTATTTTGTTTGGAAAAACACTTCTCAAAGCACAAATGACTACATGTTATAAAAAATTTTGGGGGTCATGACCCCTTTGCCCCCCGTCTATGCCAATGAACTTTGTGACTTAAGAATTTGCTGTATTTGGACATTAGATATGTGATTGCGGTTGCTAACCTGGGAGTTATTCTACTTTCAATTCAATTCTAGTGCTGTAGAGCCATTTGTATCGTGTACGGCAGGGGTCTCCCTCACTGATGCTGCCATGTGCAGGAATTTAATAGAATTTGCTAAACATAGTGATATCGTATGTTATTTTTTAATCATTGAGATTTTGTATTGTGCAAAGGCAACTGCACTTCATATGCCTGACCGGAAAATTTCGCAAGGGGGTTTGAGTTGCTGCTTGAAAAAGGATGAACCCCACTGGTTGGGGTTAACGTTTAAGGTTTGGGAATTAGGTTCCGGTTTTAAGTTTTAGGTTCAACTTTTAGAAATAGATTTTGGGTTTAGATTTAAGTTTTGGGTTTAGGTTTGAGTTCAAGTTTTGGGTTTAGGTTTTGGATTAAGGTTTTGGGTTAAGGTTTTGGGTTTAGGTTTTGGGTTTAGGATTGGGTTTAAGTTTTGGGTTGAGGATTTTCGGTGATGTTACAAGGACCTTACGCTATTCCAAGCATATCGTCCTTGTCACTTGACCAATCCAACCAATCAGATCCTCCTAATGGCAAAATAAATCCAGTAGTGCTTTTTCCTCTGATGGCAAATTAGATACAGCCTTGTTAAATTTTTGTAATGCCAAAAGGCTGTGTCTATTTTCCTCATGAGTCAAGAGCACAGATGGCACTATTTTGCCTTCAATCATTTGTATTTGGCTAAAGGCAAAATAGATCCAGTAGTGCTTTTTCCTCATGAGGCAAAATATAATATACGATTTTACATGGGCGGATCGGGACTGGATCAGATTCAATTTTGTCGAATCAAGTCTGGACTCGGACTGAAAAATTTCACAGTCCACTCATCTCTGGCGCACATGCCGCTCAGGCTTTCCGATCGCAACACCAGGTTATTTAGATTTAATCTTTTTGTGAAAGCAGTTTCCTTATTGCTTCTTTCCTTCACTGCCAGTGGTTTCCACAAGTCTAGCCCAACCTTGCTGCAAGATACTTCCTTGTCTTTCACGATACCAAAAAATGACCAGAGGTGAACATGGACTTTGGTTTTGATTTGAATTTTAGTATTTCTTGCCGCATTTTAGTATTTTGATGGTTTTAGATTTTGTAATTTCTGCTTAACCACAATTGGATTGTATAATTTTGTTTTGAACTACCTCACAACTTTGGGTTGCAGATACTCCGCATTAGGTGGAAGACTTGATACTTAAATGTATCATAACACCATTAGGAGATTCAATCACAAGCAGGGTTGCCAATTTGGCTTTATTGAAGCCAGATTTTGAAATTCTGTTTTTTTTGAACACCTTTGCCTTTTTTGAAGATAAAAAAATCCAGACAAAATCCGGCTTTTTTCTGGCTTTTTTTCAATCGGAAAGGCTTGGCTCTGGAAAAACATTGTCTAAGCTGCATATTCATTACAAATCTCTTCTGAAAAGAGTCTATAACCAAGCAGGGTGCACAGAAAAATGAAAAAATTTTACTGTTGCCCTAAAAATGATCAATTTTATTGATAAGAAACAAATGTACGACAGCGTAACTACGGAGAAAGAAAATGCTTCCAAAGAGCGGAATTACATTATTTCGTTGTTTCTGACGAGTTTTAATGTCTATTTTGCGTTTGCTTATGCATGTTTTATGTGTATATGCCCTAAAACTCCTCTCTGGCTTTTTTTGGGACAAGGTCTGGATTTTTTTGGTGAAAACAGGTTGGCAACCCTGGTCACAACAGAAAATTCGCGCCAAGATTCATCATCACTGAATGAAAAAAACTTATTTCTTTGCTTGCAAACGTACTTGATTTGTCAATCAGATGTTTGAAAATTTTGTAAAAATGGCTTTCACTCGAGTCTCGAGTCATTGATTGTGACTCCAGTCGAGTCGAGTCACTCGGCAAAAACCTGACTCGAATCGAGTCAAGGCACTACTGTTTCCCGACGTGACTCGAGTCGAATCACCATAAATCGTGACTCGAGTCGAGTCATTGACTCGAGTCACGGTTTCACTAGTGATTTCGAAAGATTTTATTTGAAATTGACTAATTTTTTTACAACAAAATGTTTAATACAAAATTTCTGTAGAGTGTAGAGAAGATGCCACTTTCCTTGTTCTTGTTTGTGCATTGAATCTTGGTCATAGCAGGACTCGATGATTTTCTGAACATATCAGGATTCCTGGTGGTGACGCTAAATGTTGAACGTAACTATGACAACAGACTTTTGGATCCAATAGGTTTGGATATGTCAAACCTGAGGAACTGCTCACCAAGTTTTGTGATCAGAACAGTTGTTATCGTGATAATTTTGTTGTCAAACCTCATTTCTTTTTTGTTTTTTTTGTAATGAATTGATTTGATTTCCTAAATTGCAGAGATTTGATAAAGTTTTTAGTGAAATGGCAGAGAAACCAGCGTTTGAAGAAGATGCCTTTCAAGCCCTGGAAAAAGATTTCCAAGAGGTTGTTAATGAACTCATGGGCGATCGGACCCTGGAAAAGTTAGTTTTTTGAATTTATTGGTGACCATGCATATGTACGTATTGTTTTTTGACGTTTGGAATTTTTGGTCCAGAATGCTGAGCTGGAGCACACAAGTGACAGCAGCATCATGATAGATCTGTACCCTAGCAGGTTATATAAGATATGTTAAAATGCCCCAGAAAAACGATCCTTTTATTTCTTCTAACTGCTATGGGTATGTTGGCTGCTCTTGCCTAAAATTTGTACATTTCTTATTTAACAATTTACTAATGCACTTGTGTTGCATGTCAACATTTAAAACAATGTAAGCATTTGAAATCAATCAATGCCAGCTTGATCTTGGCTACGGGATGATAGGGTCAGACCACTGGATTGCGGATAGGCCTAGCATGCAGGAATTTGATAAACAAATACCTATATGTGGAAAAATAATTTCTAACAAAATTTTTCAAACTAATGATAGCAGTGCCTCAATGACTGTATTCATTTTTTTATTGGCAGTGTCTATTTTTCCACCACGATCAGATGCCAGTGGCAACAGACTTGGTAGAAATGAAGTAAACGTAAAAGATAAATAAACCCTAACCATAAACCCAAACCTTAAACCCTAACTCTAAACCTTAATTCTAAACTCTAACGGTAGCCCCAACTTAATGCTAACCCTAACAATAAACCTAAACCCTAACTCTAAACCTTAATTCTAAACCCTAACCGTAGCCCCAACCTAACACTAACCTTAACGGTAACCCTAACGCTGACCTTAATGCTAATGCTAACCTCACCCTAAACCTAACTTACACTTTGGAAATTTTTGAAAAAAGTAAAAAAAAGCAAGGGAAGTCGCCAAGGTGAGAGTTGAACCGAAAAGCAGTGGCATAACAAATGTGAAGCATAGCAGCTACGCTATGAGCAGTATGCCGTTTGCATGACAAACTGACCTTTTTAATCGAATAGCTTCATGCCACAAGACTGAATCTTAGGGTGACGGCACAATAGCTCCAGTCGAGCTGTTGGTGCCAGCATCTTGGCGGCAAAATAGACATTACCTTTTAAATTTTAAAGAATAAACTCTGTGGATCACATTGTTTTCTGCCTTTGCTACTTGCTTTTTCTGCTGTAATGAAAAATGGTGTTTTAATGTATGGCTCTCTTCCTCATATCCCCTGTTGTTGCTCACTTTCTTCACGTATGTGCATCCTTCACCTGCTCATCTGTAAATACCTCAACTTCTCACCCATTGCTTACTCACCATCATCTGTGTTACGTTGATGTGCATTTGATTCAACATTTGTGTTTCATTTTTTTAAAATTATTTTACAGTCCTTTTTTATGTTTTTTTGTAATAACAGAAAACTTTTGAAGAACTAAAAACTGTACCAAGCAAAATTTCTGACCTTTGTGGAATCTTTGATCTATTCTTGTACATCAGTTGCTTCTCACCGTAAAGGAATAAACTCATGATTATTTTTTTCTAACCCTAAACCACAATCTAAACCCTAATCCTAAACCTTAACCCTAAACCTTAACCCTAAACCTTAACCCTAAACCTTAACCCTAAACCTTAACCCTAAACCTTAACCCTAAACCTTAACCCTAAACCTTAACCCTAAACCTTAACCCTAA
>Ga0210059_1015722_pt1 | contig 11010 bp, 8 predicted proteins | sample Ectturendosymbi2_FD_188042 | JGI IMG/M metagenome (GOLD analysis project Ga0210059, IMG submission 188042) | Ecteinascidia turbinata endosymbiont from Florida, USA - Sample 2 (SPAdes) (version 2) | ecosystem: Host-associated > Tunicates > Ascidians > Unclassified | place: Key West, Florida... | reverse complement strand
CACATATATGCACCACCACGAGTTGAAACTGGACAGTAACAAAGCAAATTTAACTGCTGAGGGGCATCGACTCGATAACCTTCCAGTTCCTTCAATGCCCTGGCGTCCGTACACTAATTTGTGTTTATTTTCTAGCTGAATATTAATTATCGCCAAATAAACTCAACTCAACTCTGCATCTGCTTTGGCAGTGGTTTTCTTTCGCTTACTAGATGAGATCTACACTAAATGCACATTTCGACATTTTCAAGTTAATACAGCCTAGATGAGGTCCCCTTGTCCTGATTACTTTGAAAAACAACTTACACCTTGCAGTACACGTAAAGTTCACTCTGCTAACTAGACCAATAAGCTCAAGCTACAAATTGTAGTTACCCAACCCATATATCAACATACATGTCTATTTCTGGTTAACGTCAGTTAAATATTTGCGATGCATTGAGCTGCAAATCGGAATGGCTCAAGATTACGGTACTACAAAACAATTGAAGTCAAAGAACATACCCAGCTTGAAAGCACGCAATATTACAAACTGTTAACATTTGGCTCCACCGAAAATCTGTAGCCTTGGCTACAGTGCAGGCTAGTTAATCTTGCCTTTACCCGTATTTTACTCATGAAAACCGACACGAAGAACGTCTCAACGAAAGCCCAGTCTCAAAGAAAGTTCCTCCGCCCTCCGAACTGCCTGAATAATCTGCGGTCCCCTAACATTAACAACACTAAATGGCTTGAGAACCTTGCGGATTTGATTTGAGCTGCTACTCCCACGCAGAAAGAAGACTGTCCTCCCGCAATCTGAAGATGGCTTTAGACGTTCTGTGAGATAGAACAACGTAACAATAGTCCATTCTCAACGCTATAAAAAGAGAATCCTCAGTGTGATTCATCTCAACCCTTTGCGCCGCACCGTATTTCACATATTTTCTGAGGTGCACTCTTTCTTCTGCAGAATGTTTTGTTAATAACGACATGGCAAAAACTTGAGTTGAACAAAAACAAATAGCCTACATATTAGTGTACTTGAAACTCTAACCGGAACGCCGTACCGGCAACGATTCTTCCGGCTTACTTTCACCTCTGGATGTAGTGGAGTGGTATTTGCGGAATCCAGAATTGCTATTGTAAAGCAAATTGTTGGCTTCAAAATAACTGTAAAGGTGTTTATGGATTATCTTTTTAAAAACGTTAGGTAGAGAGGGAAGATTAGAAATCGGTCTGTAATTTTTTACGTCATGCAAAGAACCGGATTTATAAAGAGGAATTACTGACGCAATTTTCCAAGCTGTAGGAAAATGGGAAGTAGCTAGGATGAAGATGAAGAGAAGACTGAAAGGAGTGGCAAGAGATTGAGCGCAATTTTTAAGAAGTCGGTTAGGCAAATTATCAAAATCTTTCCAGTTATTTGGATTAAGAGATAATAGTACATGGTAAACATCAAGAAGCTCGATTGAGACGGTAGGAATGCATAAATCAGTATACATATGAAACCTAGGAAGTACTTTAGACAGTATGGAGTCAGGTGCGGTGGAAATGGAGGTGAAATAGTCGTTAAAAATCTTGTTTTTGGTGTCATGTCATAGTAAACAGTGTCACCACGGATCAAAGGAACATTTGAGCAAGGACGTTTGCCAATCAAGCCTTGACCGTTTTCTAGAAGTCGGTTCGAGATGTCGATAATGAATTAAGCTTTCTGAGAACAGATTGGTTATGTTGGTTCTTACGATCCTTAATGTATCTCTGAGTTTTATTTCGAAGGCAATTATAGGCAAGACGGTGATGGCCACATTGTGTCTGTTGCCATTTATCAAAAATGTATGCCTTTTACGGATCATTTTCTTTAGATTTTGATTGATCCAGGGTTTAGCATCTACGGATGTTGACTTGTTCGATTCAGTTATTCTAAAGGGAATGCAAGTACAAACCCTGTGGTTTATTATGTCAGTAATGTTACTCAAGGCAATGTGCGGTGTAGGAGATGCAGCTGTGATGTCTTCCCAGGGTGCTATAAGTAACATTTCATTTAATTTCTTGAAGTCGGCTCGAGAATATCCCAGCATTTGATGAATGAACAGAAGTGCGTACAGATATTTAAATTTACTTCTAAAAAAATACGAGGAGAGTGGCCAAGATTTCCTCACGGAGGTAAAACATCAGAATTTATGACTAGGCGAAAGTTGTTAATGACTAACCAACTAAGAATATTAGCACACCTAGTGGGTGAATGTATAACCTGGTGAAAATTAAACATGTTAAATAAATAAAATAACTCAGTTTGTTGCTGAAACGGTTTGCCCATAGAATGATCATTAAAGCCACCAGCAAAAAGAATGGTGGTTGAAGCATCACTCATATAGTCGTTCATTTCGTTGGAACAGCACATACGAAACAAGAGCCTATCTGCAGCAGTACTATTTAGGGGTTGATAACATACCGCTAGAAGTAAACGGTTTCGATGGTTTAATTTAAAATCTAGCCACATAATTCCAACCTAAGGTTGTTCCAGATCACATCTACAAGTATAAAATAAATCATTCTTCACGTAGGCCATTACGCCGCCACCATAGGAGTGTCGGTTAAGACGGAAAGGTTCTGAATAGCCAGACAAAAGAAATGCACGAACTATCGACATGAGAGCTCAGTCAACTTTCTGTGACACACAATATACAAAATCATGAACCGATGCTACGACAGTTAATACATCAAGTGTGTTATGACACCTTGATGCATAGGTACTACGAGCGTTTGTATGACAGCTTTTTTAAATTACGCATGACCATCATAACAAATAAAGATTAAAAATTAAATATGATCAAAGATGATAAATACACCTATAGCAAAGCTTTCACACTGATACAACATCTACAGAGATTTATCAGCCATTAGTTCACCATCAACATAAAGACAATAGTTGGTGCCAACAACTGGCCAATAAACTCTCTTCCCTGCTTCGAACAAGTTGGAGGCTAGGCTTAGTAGGTTAGCTCTTTGTTTCTGCATCGAGAGCGGAAGGTGACGAGTAATATTCAAATTGTATTGTTTAGCTACACCAGCAAGTTTCAGAAGCGAGAACTTATCTCTCATTTTTAAAAGTTTTACCACTATAGGGATTGCCTTTGTAGATGAAGGTCCGTTGGATTGCGAAGCGTCTTTCCGATTTGGTAGGCGATGAATTTTGCAAAATGTTGTTTCTTTGTTTCTCAGGAGGAAAACGTAGCTCAATCGCAATTACATCACGCACTCAAATGAAGTGGTCTCAGATGAATGTGGTCTCAACTGAAGTGGTCTCAAATGAAGTGGTCTCGAATGAATGTGGTCTCATATGAAGTGGTCTCAAATGAAGTGGTCACGATTGTCTGCACACCGAAAATAATGGCTTGCCTTCCCGTCGACAATTTTTTCAGATTGGATGGAGCAACACTTTTGGTTATATCAGCAAATTGAGTTCAAATTAATATTCATGGCTTAGTATTTATTTCGGATTGCTTTCATGTGAAGTAGTGTTCTTTCATTTGTTAGCAGTAAAACGTGATTGTAAATACACGAAAGTCTCTATCGGTTGAGGTCAGACATTTAAAAATGGTGGATAGACGGTCTTGCGTAATTGCGCAGGTGAATTAGGGGTTTTGCGTACATTATGCTAGTTTTAGAACTTGGTGGATATATATTCAACGATAAACTCCGCGAAAGGAACACCAAAACACCGAAAAATTGTTTTTACTTGAATTTTTTCGTCTTCCTTGAGTAAAATATCTTCAGATTTTTGCCAGTGATCCGATTCCATTCTTGGCTGTGTTCAACCAGCAATCAATTTTTCCACAAGATAAATTAACCTATAGTTGTCATTTAATTTCACTATTGTTTTCAAGAGATCCTCTCTTCTGAGGAAGTAACCAAAGAGTATCAGTCAGCAAACTTTATGCTGGTCGCGGTTATCCTTCCAGCAACTCGGTTTACGCACGTCGCAGAATGATTTTTTGATCAACACGCCCAAAATTTTGATCAACACACCCAAAATTTTGCTATGTCTGAATCTTTCGCCACCTTGGATTTTTTCATAACGATTTTAGCGCTCCTTGCAAGCTTATTTTTGAAATTAATCAGTTTCATTTGTCATAATAAAAGTCAAGTCGAAAGACCTAAGTTATAACAATTTCGATTTCCTTGCTATAGGAACTCCAAATTTTCTCGGCGTAAAGGGTTCCCACAGTAACAGCACCGTCCATTGTTTAAATAGTGATTTTCGTCTGTAGCTCTTCAACTGCTAAAAAGTGCAAAACTAAACATTTTTTCCTTAATCTATGATTCTTTAACATCACTCATTATTTGATAAACTAGTGAAAATTCAACTGCTTTAACTTAACGCAACCCTGACTATGCGTCTGTGTTACGAACATGTAAAATCATCTCTAGTTTGAGGTTGTCCACAGACAATGTTTGTCTTATCGCATCACGATCTGTGTGACTTCTGTACTCAGTTGCCTCTTTTTCGTGTGTACTCTATTCTACACTTGTTTCTTGTCTCAACATCTCATGCTTCATCCATTAAATTTTCTAACAATAAAAAAGTCATTTTCGAAAATCTAACGTGGTTCCATTCAAATCCCTGGTGTTAGTTTCATTAAATATAGTGTACTGTAGTTTTTATGCACTACAAAAACTCAGCGTTAATTGCTGCACACACAATTTGGGTCTGCTTCACACAGCCAACAGCAATTGTTGCTTGAGCCTTTGCTGTATTTAGTTTTTCAAAGTTACTTTTTGCTTTTTCAACAATCGCGCATTACATTAATTTGTACTTGGTAGTTTTCTTTGAATTTACATGAGTACATTTTAATTAGTTATCTTTTCAGGAACTGCTTTATTTTTGCAGCTTGCCCGTTTCTTACATATTTGAGATTGTTGTAAAGCTATTTGGTTTTATCAGTTACCTAATGAAACCTGACTTGATTTTGCATAGATAATGTTTAGAAAATTACGTTGTCCATGCAGTCAAAAAGTTATTTGTTGTTTTATTTTCTTTTGAATTAGTCTTTTTGTACGAAAACGTCTTGTATATGACTTTCGCTTGTTTCTGCACATTTTATTCACAGGTAAAAGCGACTAAGTTGTACTTGAATATTTTATAAATCAGGAGTGGAAGTATCTGCTATAGCTCCGCTAACTGAAGAAGAACTTTCGTCTTATTGAAACTGTAGGAAGACGAATCCACCCAAACACAAACCAAACGCAGGTTTGCCGGTATGTCCCTGCAAAATGTAACAAGTAAGGAGTTGCGGAAGGTACACGGGACTGCGTTAGAACACTTTTTCCGGTCGAATGCATGTCGACGCTAACGTTTAGAACGGTGATATTGCTAAACGGCATCTCTCATTTCAAACCAGCACAGTTTTCACAAAAAAGTGTGGTTTTAAACGGTTTTAACTTAGTTATGTCGAAATATTTAAAGCTTCATGTTTGCAATAACACTGAAAGTATACATCAAGCTTAACCGTGTAGTTCCGTAGAAAGCTTGTATGCTCTTTAGAAACCATTGTATTGATAACGGCAAGAAATATGCCACCCAACATAGCAAAGTTTTTGTTTTCTTGGCATTTTTATTTCATTTCACGTTTTTGGCATTTCATAAAAAAACGGTGTCAAAGAGATTTATCTTTTTGGGGCAACTTTACAAATATTGTTTCGGTGACTCCACAAATGCATGCAGACCTCAGAAATCGGGGAACTTCTGAAGCTAATCCTCTGTTGAACTATGAGATGCTGGCATTACATCAAACTCATTTGCTTGTCTTTATAAGCCGAAAATTCTTTAAAAATTGACATTTTTGCCTTTCCTAAGTTCTTAAAGCTAAATTTTCAAGCCATGTTTTCCAGAATACAATTCGTTCTAAACAACAATTTTTGTTTTTATAAATCCATGTATAGCTATTAAATATCATGATCAATATTTCTAAAACTCCTCATGTAGTTTCACTGCAATTGCAAATTGTTGAAATGCAAGCTCTAAAACAGAGGTCCTTGCACGTTTCGAGACACTTGACGTTGTCCAACAAAAAACCATGTCGCATCTTATTGCAAAATCAAAAAGCGTTCAGCATAACAACAATTTGTTTGTAATTAATTTTCATCAACGGGAAGGACGTGGCTCTTTTTCAGAAAACGAATCTTTAATTCGATTTTTTCAAGTAGATAATGCATGTCTGAAATCGGCTTCACAGTCAAGTTTATTCCTAGATTTTGTCTTTATATTCACGAGTGCAGAAAGGTCACTTTCACACGGGTAAGTGGATGAAGACGGAAGAAGTATAAGCTGCGTATAGCCATGCTACGCACGCTATCATATATGTGAACATATTTGGCGAAGAAATCAGTGGCATTGCTTCAGAGTAATCTTTTGCAGTGGAGTCACATTTCATCTCCAAAAATTCCTCCTGCAAACCGTCAAATAGAATGTCCGTGTTAATACGAAGAGGATTTCTTGTTATATTCCATTCTGAAAACTCAGTATCACTCAAATCTCGGAAAATAGCATCGGAACTCCTGTTTCAAAAGTCGCCTGTGCAGCACCGTCACGACTAGCTTCTTCACAGCAAGGGCTAACAGTTACAATAGCATACTTACGCAGTTACGCTGGGAACTGGTGCTAGGTTATCGCATCGTGACTTACTACTAAAAGCACTTCGCCTGCCATACACTTGTCCTCTCTATGGTCTGTAGTATAGCATGGCAGGCCTAGTTGTTTATTCGCACTGGTCTGAACTTCGACTTTGATTTAATTGCAGCTGCCCAAAATTTCAAATCTATTAGTGCTATTGAGACATTTTCTGAAGTTTTTGTGGTAAATGAAGTTGCGTGCGTAGTGGCCTAAAATGTCGTAAAAAATAAACGCATAACGAATCAAAGGACCTTGTGCATGCGTAGCATCTTCGACAATCAACAGCAATTTACTGTACAGTGTTGTTGTGAAAGCAAGTTTAGTTCTAGATAGTTTGCCATCTCTCGCGACCCCCAAATATAAAACGCCGGCTCGAAAGCACTGATTTTTTAAGTTGACTTCAGTGTTAGGTTAGACACTTACTGTACCCCTTGTCTTGAGCAAACTATGAATTACGACCCAAAAATCAACATAACCCGACCTGAGGCGAGTCGTTTAGTAGAGGGTGGATGCAAGTGAACAGCGTAGGTAAACTCACGCAATACACCCAAATATTTATGAGAGTTTTATCAGCTGTAACTTTGCCTTTTCAGCGTTGTTATCAATGTTACCACTCGGTCATGCAATCAAGCGCGTTCGGTGAATTCTATTGCTCTCCTATTTTCGTCGTCATTTACCCTGATGAAAGCTTACAGTTACTTGGCTTAAAAGTTGGTGTCTTTTCCAAAACAGTTTTACAACAGTCTTTTAGTGTTTTTACAACAGCAAAGATTTTTATTAGTGAAAGGAAAAGTTGGCAATTACTTTTGCGGTTTGCAAATGTAAAGTCATTTTTTATAAGAATCGACTGTAAAACGCGAATGTGAAATCTAATGATAAAACATTGAAACTATTTAAAGTTAAAAGCAACAGAATCAGATCAGCAAACACTACGTGGCACTAAAGTGGTGGGAGATATACGTGAGCAGTTGAAACTGTTGTTATAAATTAATAAATCTGGAGCAAAGTACGTTGAACTATAAGAAACAACAACAGAAAAGCCATGACTTCACTTATATCTTTACATTTTGTGTTGTTTTTTCAAAGAACTTTGCAAGATATATAAGCTTAAACCTCAGCATAGGCGTAACCAATAGCCAGGGGGGACTAGGGGGCCATGCCCCCAAATTTTTGGAAAATATAGTCATTCTTTGTACTAAGAGGCGGTATCCGAAACAAAACAGTGTTATTTGCCTAAAATCAAGCATATTGAACCCCCCAAATTTTTCGACCCCTCCCAAATTTTTGGGCTGGTTACGTTACTGAACCTCATTGAAAGTAAAGTCTAAGTTTGTCATTTTATAAGCAAAATGAAACGATCTAAACAAGCCAACAGGATAGCCATTGGTAGACATGAAACACTTTCATGAAATTGAAGGCATGGAAAGGTGGAAAAACGCGATAATGCAAATCCTGCTCAGTGAGGGTGCTGAAAATCTTGCCTTGCATTGATCGGCATGAATGTTTCTCAGGCTAATTTGAACTTGCCTAAGCGCTATGGGTCATATCAGGCCTCAAGCAGGGTGGGGAGACAACCGGGCAATTTCCCCTCCCGAAATTTTCAAAAACAATTTGAAAGCGCCAAAACCTTTTTAGTTGTTAGTTGAAACAATAAGTTACAATCATTTTGCCCCCCGCAAAAACTTTCAGCTGGTTACGGCCCTGGATCATATAGTATTACTGTAATTAATTATAAACTTTTTAGACAAACCAATGGAATCATGATTATGCATATCTCAACAAAATCTTAAAATTTTCATAACATGTTGTATTACCTAGTATCACCTAGCCAAATTACCTAGTGATTAGGCATATTTTATTTGAAACAAACTTCCCACGACTATACGGATCTCCGATCCCAAACTTACCAACGCACGAGACCTTCCCTGATAGTGCACAAGCAAGGTGTCTTAGTCGTTTTGTCTATAGCAACGCATAGAGAGTTGTTTTGCATTGAGAAGTAAAGCTAGATGTTACTTTTGCGTTTTGAAAAAGAGAAAAAAAGAAACTTCTCTGTTACTGCAAACTTCTGGTAGGGATCTTTATCTGTTGCCAACAGTGTGTTTCTTACTGAGCAAAACATTTATATTTTAACGCTCAGTAAATGCAACAACGTTTCAAAAATAAGGATGCTCCAAGTACGTTCGGAAAATATGAATTAAAACTAATACTCAGGGCGACCATACCGTCTTTATTTCTATGATTTGTCCTTAGTATGAAGGGGACTGCTTTAGTAAACTTCATTGTACTTACTTCTAAGAAATGTAGGCTACTTATTGTGGACTTGGGTCTTTATTTCATCTTATTTTCGACAATGATGTTATATCTTTTATCAGCTCAGTGGACTGATGAAAGGAATCGCTTTCATGAACGAACAATTGAACATTTGCTGCAAATAAAACAACTTGATCACAGCTGCCTTGAGATGTACAGAGTACTTTCAATGAACAAGGAATTGATATTGTTTCTGGTGAAAAATATGGTGTTAAATGACTTGAGACTTATTATGATGTTTAAATAAAAAATATGCCGATAAATGTTGTTTTTCTTCTGGTCGTCCTTATTTTTTAGTCCACATCGATGGTAGCCCTGCTAATACTGCTTGGAGCAAGACAATACCCTCTAGCTAGTATAACCATGCAACCTCCCAGTCTTATTTTAAGTAAAGGTGGTGGCAGTTGCACTGCCGAAAAAACAAATCAATGATCAATGAAACATAGACAGTTTTCTGAAAATCTTACAGTCTTATGAGTGCAAAATCTGCAAACAGCTACAAAATAACAAAACAATTACGTGTTACAAAAACTTCAATTTGAATGAAAATCCCGAAACATGAGAAAGAACAACATTTGGACAAAATCATACCTCGATATTTATTTTACTGCACTGAAAGTCTACTTGTTCCATTGATTTAAAAGCACCACATTAGGTTTACAGTCAACTTTTATTCAAAATCATTTTAGCCAGGATGTCAAGTTAAATTGAAAGATGACAAATCTTTAGTAAAATTGATAAATTCAAATTAAGAAGACAGATCAAAACCTACGATTAACCCAGAAGGTTTAATAAACAGCAAAACAAGACAATAACAAAAATTGTCCCCCAAACAGCAAAGTTTAAACATAATTATTTTTTTAGCTAGGACTATGCTTTTTTACGAAAAAATAATTCTATAAAAATACGCATGTAAATTTGATAAAGTTAAGGTGCAATGGTTTTAACCTAATTCGTGGGTTACGTAACACAGGTTAACATATCGTTGCTAGTGTGTCATCAAAGACAATGTACAACATTACATACATCTGACAGACATTTCTATTTTGACATCTATCAGTATAGTGGATTTACCTTTTCGCATTACGACTTGCCGTTTCCTACTCGCTACTGTATTCCGTACGTGAGGTCTGGTTTGTATCAACTTATCGTTTGCGTCAAAGTAATTCGTGTGTGCGCGCTCCACTGCGTTTGCGCATGACCTCGATTCGCATTGCATTCGGTTTTGTCCATCGGCGTGGACACCACGCTTTGAGAGAGTCGCGTTGCGTATCGCTAGTGCATGGACCACGTTGGCTGTTTCTGCTGTCGCGCCATCGTGAAGCTACAGTACTTCTGCTGCTGCTAATGAAAAGCCTTTTGTAAATAAAGATTTGTGCACCAGGAAATCTGTGAAACGAACTATCAAAGTGATGAGAGCCAAACGCCTTGCTTCGGCTTGGCAACTTAAACCGTCAGGCAGTTTTAGTCTGGAGTTAAATCAGTACTCATATAACGACTAGGCTGCCTCGTTGGTAACGTTTGGGGAAACTAGCATCTCTGCATGCAACGACAGGATTACTCGCAAGCAACGTCTACGCTGGGCAACACCCCAAACCTCAACATTGGGTTCCTACACCAAAGGAAACCCCTACATTGGTTCATCAGACCGGGACTACTACATTGGTTCTTCAGACCGGGACTTCTGCATTGGTTCCCAGACCGAAACTCTCAATTGCTTCATCTGACCGGGAATTCTACATTAGTTCTGCTGACTGGAAAAGCTACCTTGCTTCCTTCGCTTTTCTTTGCACTTCACAAGCAAGATTCTGCAAGTGGAAGTTTCAAGCTGCAATTTGCTTTAAACCTGCGCATTCAGTTCCCGTGGTGCACTTCGCTTCGATCGGCGCTAACTGAAGAATATCATCTATCTCGCGTGGTTTCGGACTACTTGGCTTTTGCTCACCACGCATTTGGATTCATGTACTTCGGCGATCTCTGGAACTTTCTGGATCTATTGCATCGTTTCTGCAAGTCTCCTCAACTTGTGCTGACGCAGCTAC